>Ga0182021_10002974_pt1 | contig 19955 bp, 13 predicted proteins | sample 612E3MmetaG_FD_120493 | JGI IMG/M metagenome (GOLD analysis project Ga0182021, IMG submission 120493) | Permafrost microbial communities from Stordalen Mire, Sweden - 612E3M metaG (Illumina Assembly) | ecosystem: Environmental > Terrestrial > Soil > Wetlands > Permafrost | place: Sweden... | reverse complement strand
TGGTCTCGGGCCTTCGCGGACTCGACGCCACCGTCCTGCTCCGCAACGTCACGCTCGGAAAGGGCCCGGCAGACGCCCGAAGCGTCGGCAAGGTGGCCACGCTCGGGCTGCTCCCGGGCCACACACTCTCCGCCACGTTCTCGGGTCCGGACGCCGATGCGGCCCGGGAGCGGTTCCTGGGTCTCGCCGCGACGGACTTCGGGGAATCGGGCGTGGCAACCGCCGACGTGCCGACTCCCGCGGAGCCGGGACCGTCATCGACCGCCGACCCGTCACGAACGGGTCGCCAAGTCGTGCTGGCCCCAGCACTCGTGAGGGGTGCCGCGGTCGACACAGCGAGCTACTCCCCCGGCACTGCGACCGACGAGAAGGGGCGTCTCGAGTCGGCATTCGCCGCAGTGGCCGCACACGTGACCGAGCTGGCCGCGACGGCGGGGCCACAGAGAGGGATCTTCGAGGCCCAGGAAGCGTTGCTCGGCGACCCCTACCTTGCCGATGGGCTCGCTGCTGACACGGCGTCAGGCAGCCCGGCCACCGACGCCGTACGAACTCGTTTCGCAGCCGTCGCGGCCGACTTCGACGCGCTGACCGATCCGTACCTGCGTGAGCGCGGCCAGGACATCCGCAGCCTCGAGCGTCAGGTGCTGCTCGCCCTGATGGGAACGACGGAACAGGCGCCCTCGGACACCCCGCACATCCTCGTCGTCGACGAACTCGACGCCGCCACAGCTGCCGGCCTCGATCCTGCGACCACCCTCGGTGTCGTGACCACCACCGGTGGGGCCACGGGACACGGGGTGATCGTCGCCTCGTCGCGAGGCATCCCCGTGCTGACCGGCCGCAGCGAGGCGCAGGGCGTCGCCGAGGGCACGCTCCTGGGCATCGACCCTGGTCCCGGCACGCTGTGGCTCGCCCCCGACGCCGCCACCCAGGACACGATTCGCGGCCTCGCCGAGTCGCGAAACTCTGAGGCCACGGCCGCGGCGACCCGCGCGCACGACCCTGCGCTCACCACCGAAGGCCGACGCGTGCTGGTGGAGGCGAACATCGCGTCCCTGGCCGATGCGACGGCGGGCGCCACCGCCGGCGCCGACGGCTCCGGACTCGTCCGTACCGAGATCCTCTTCGCGCATCACGTCACCGGTCCGAACGCAGCCACCCAGGCCGCCGCGCTCGTCGAGATCGGCAAGGCTCTGGGCGCGCCCATCACCGTACGTACCTGGGATCCCGGCGGCGACAAGCCGCTGGCGTTCCTCGAGACCGACGGCGAGGCGAACCCGATGCTCGGCGAGCGCGGACTGCGCGCGATGCGCCGCTACCCGGACGTCTTCGCCGAGCAGCTCCGCGGCATCGTGGCGGCCGCCCGCGAGGTGCCGGTACGCGTCATGTTCCCCATGGTCACCGATCCCGACGAGGTGGTCTGGGCACGTTCCGTACTCACCGACGTCCTCGCCGAGCACCCCGACCCACCGTCCCTCGAGGTCGGCATCATGGTCGAGGTCCCAGCCGCCGCCCTGCGCGCCGACGAGTTCGCACCGCTCGTCGACTTCGCCAGCATCGGCACCAACGACCTCGCCCAGTACACGACGGCCGTCGACCGCGGCAACGGCCGCGTCGCCGCGCTGTCGCGTCCATCGTCGGCGATCTGGGCGTTGATCTTCATGACCTGTACGGCGTTCGGCGACAAGCCCGTCGCGGTCTGCGGAGACTTGGCGAGCGACCCCGACCTCACCGCGACCCTGGTCGGCCTGGGCGTGAGCGAGTTGAGCGTCCGCCCGCCGGTCGTGGCGCTGGTGAAAGAGGCCGTCCGCCGGGTCTGACCGACGCCTCGCATCCATTGACTGGCACATACTCGACCGCCGGTGCGGATGGCGATCGGCGACCCGCTATCTGCCACTGAATGGATGCGGCCCGACCGACCGGCCGACGCCGAACGCGGCGCTCAGCCCTCGAACTGCCCGTCCTCCACGCGCGAAGCACCCGGCGCTGCTACAGCGATGGGCTTGCGTCGACGTACCTGCCACTCGACCAGGCCCATGCTCGCGAGCATGACGGCGGCCAGCGGAAGCACGTCCCAGGGGTTCGCGCTGCCAGCCGTACGGTTGAAAACGCCCGAGAAGTCGCTGAATGGGAAGACAGCCATGGCGGTGACGTTGTTGATCACATGCAGCGCGATGCCCGCCTCGAGGCCACCAGTGCGCCACGCCATCCAGCACGAAAGCATCCCGAACGTGAAGTAGAACGCGTTGAGGTACACATCTTGCGCCGTGTGCAGCAGCATGAACGCCACGCTCGAGACGACGCCACCGATCCAGAAGGACACCCGGCTCGACCAGTACGAGCCGAACAGGCGGTTGACGAGCCCCCGCAGCCCGTACTCCTCCCCCGCGCACTGCAGCGGCGTGGTGAACAGGATGACAACGATCATGAACAGGCTGTACGGCTTCCACGTCAGCTGCGGCACCCCGGTGACGACGAGGGTGAGGGCTTCGAGCGCGATGTACGGGATGAGGATGAGCCCGAGGATCCTGAACAGCCACTTCCAGCGCAGGCCGCCGACGACCGAGGACAGCCAGCGCGGCTTCTGCCCGTAGATGATGAGCCCCAGCCAGGCCGACGGGATCATGAGGGCGATGCCGACGTTGTTGGCCAGGAACAGCGCCGGGGTGACGTGGGTGGTGATGCCCGCGACGTAGTTCTGGAGCGCCGTCGGGTCCGCCAGGTCGATCTTCTGGTTGATGACGTCGTAGACCAGCGCGGGAATGGTGACGATCGTCGACCCGATGAGCCAGGCAACGCCCGCGACGATGAGCGCGATCGGCAGCTTCCACCAGCGCCGACGCGGCGTCTGAAGGAACTGGCTGTGCCGCTTGGGCTCGACGGGGAGGGCGCTCGGTTTGGCCGGGGCGGCGCGGTAGGGCGGGATGGCATGCACCCAGTCAGGCGCCTGGCCATTCGGCGGGAAGCCCTGCTGGTACGGGAGCTGCTGGACCGGCGGTCCGTACGGAGGGGGCCCCTGCTGGTACAGCTGCTGGACCGGACCCTGGTACGGCTGAGGCTGTCCGTACGAAACCGGCCCTTGGTGGTGGGGCTGCTGTGGCGGGGCTGCCTGGTACGGAGGTTGCTCGACCGGAGGCTGGTACGGCAGCGGCCCGGGCGCAGGTGTCGTACCGGACGGCTGCCACAGGGGCGTGCCGGACTGGGGGGTGGGGCTCGGGTCGGTCATGCCAGTTCCGGGAACCAGATGCCGATCTCGCGAGCGGCGGACTCTGCGGAGTCGGAGCCGTGGACGAGGTTCTCGCGGTTGGACGTCGCCCAGTCGCCACGGATGGACCCGGGAGCTGCGGCGATGCTGTCGGTGGCGCCGTTGAGGGCGCGTACGGCTTCGATGATCCGAGGCCCTTCCAGGACCGCAGCCACGAGCGGGCCGGAGGTGACGAACGCACGCAACGGCGGGTACCAGTCCTTGGAGACATGGTCGGCGTAGTGCTCGTCGGCCAGCTCAGCCGTACAGGTCCGCAGCTCCATGGCCACGAGGGCGTACCCCTTCGCCAGGTAGCGGTCGAGGATGAGCCCCGTCAGTCCACGGCTGACGCCGTCGGGCTTGATGAGAACCAGAGTGCGTTCAGTCATGGTGGAAACCATAGTGGGGACCCCGCTCCCGCCCACGAAGGCGCGGGACAGGCCCGGGAGAGGTCAGGGTGACGGCTGGGTGACCAGCCTCTTGCCGAGCACGAACGTCGTCACCCAGAGCAGCGCGAACACTCCCCCCGTGATGAACTGGAACGGCGTCAGCAGGCCCAGCGCCAGGCCGACGAGCTGGGTGAGCCAGCCGAGTGCAAAGCCAAGGCGTCCGCGATGAATGGTCCCGGCGGCGGCCAGCGCGACCACGATCGCCGCGCCCCCCGACAGCACGCTCACCAGCACGCTGCGATCGGAGACCTGGATCATTCCCGGGATGACAAGGGCGAACACGATAACGTCCAAAAGCAGGAACACCTGCAGCACCCGGATCATGGGGTTGCCTGCGGGCAGCGTCACGCGTCACTCCCCCAGTCGCGACCCCCGAAGCGCGTGACGTCGAGGATGTCCGGTACGTCCCAGTCGTCATCGAGGACCGCCACCGTCGGGAGCGTGGCACGCTCGTCGGCCGACTCGGTGACGAGCAGCGCACGAGCGTGGCCGGCAAGCGCGACGGACCCGAGGAGCAGTACGCCGGCGGTGGGTCCCGACTCGTCCGCGAATGCCACGGCGGCTTCGAGGGCGTCCGACAGGTCGGTCTTCACGACGACGTTGTCCTCGCCGAAGAGCCCCTGGGCCAGCTCCCCCAGCTCGGTTGCGGGGAGCGCCCGAGCGCCGGGCGGCTGCGTGACGATGAGGTGGTCGGTCTCCTCGATCAGGGCACCGAGGATCCCGGCGACGTCCTTGTCGCGCATGACCCCGAGCACGACGATGAGAGGTGCGAACGCGAAGGCCTCGACCGCCGCCTCGATGGTCGCCTCGACGGCTGCCGGGTTATGGGCGGTGTCGAGGACGACAGGAGGCGAGGTACGGACGCGCTCGAGGCGTGCCAGCGCGATGACGTCCCCGAAACCGGCGACGATGACCTCGGGCTCGATCGCCCGACCTCCGTGGAGCGCCTCCACCGCGGCCATGGCGAGAGCCGCGTTGTGCGCCATGTGCATCCCGTACAGCGGGAGCAGGACGTCCTCGACCGATCCGCCCGCGTACTCGAGGCGCAGCACCTGACCGCCGACGCCCGGCGCCCTGTCGAGCAGGTTGAAGTCGATGCCCTCGGCGACGACCTTCGCGCCGACGGTGGCGGCCCGCTCGATGAGGATGCGCGCGACGTCGGGAGTCTGCCCGGCCAGTACGGCGATGGAGTCGGGCTTGATGATCCCCGCCTTCTCGACAGCGATCTCGGCCGGAGTCGACCCCAGGTAGTCGGTGTGGTCGACCGCGATCGGCGTAACGACCGCGACAGCCGCATCGGCCACGTTCGTGGCATCCCAGGAGCCGCCCATGCCGACCTCGAGCACCATCACATCGACCGGCGCGTCCGCGAACACGGAGAACGCCAGGCCTGTGAGCACCTCGAAGAACGTCATCGCGAGGTCGTCGATCTGGGCCGCGTCGACCATCTCGACGAACGGCTTGATCTGCTCCCACGCGTCGTCGAACACCTCGGCGGTGATCGGCCGGCCGTCCACGCAGATGCGCTCGGTGACGTCGACGAGGTGCGGCGACGCGTACAGGCCGGTACGCAGCCCCTGCGCCCGCAACAGCGCGTCGATCATGATCGCCGTCGAGCCCTTGCCGTTCGTGCCAGTGATGTGTACGACGGGTGCGCTCCGGTGCGGGTCGCCCAGCAGCTCTACGAGCATCTGGATCCGTGCCAGCGATGGCCCGATCTGGTGCTCAGGCTGACGTGCGAGCAGCTCCGCGACCACGCGGGCATGAGAGTCGTTGTTCATCGTGCCCCGAGTCTAGGCGAGGTCGCTCCCCAGCCCGTTCCCTGAGGAATCGCAGACAGGCCCTTGGACAAGGCCGTTCACCATTGGTGCCGGGCAGCGCCAGCAAGGGAGCCTGTCGCGAAAGGCGGCCCCGAACCGCGCTCGAGCCTGACGATGGTGGTTATGACGAGGGCTTCGAGCCGCGCGCGAGCGGGAAGCCTCCGAGGCTTGAGCTGCGTCTGGACAGGATCAGGCGGCTGATAACCACCATCCAGAGGCCCGAGACGGGGGCCCTCGGGCCGACCACGGGAGACTCCCCTGTGGGCGGGCTCGTGAGACTCCAATCGACAATGAGGACACGCTCCCGTGGTGAGGCCCGGCACAGTAGCGCCCGGTACGCTTTGCGGGTGCCATCCTCCGCGACTACGAGCGCGCCCGCTACAGCGTCCTGGCGCGCCATCGCGTGGCGCGACTGGGTCGGGCTGGCTGCGAGGGTGGTCCTGGGCGGCGTCATGTTCGTCGCCGGCGCCCTGAAGGTGACCAACCTTCCGTCCAGCGTGCTGGCCGTCCGCGCGTACAAGCTGCTGGATTACGACTTTGCCGCAATCGTGGGGTACGCGCTGCCGCTGGTAGAGATGACGATCGGCCTGCTGCTCGTCGTGGGTGTCTTCACCCGTGTGGCCGCGGCGATCAACGGCGCGATGCTCGTGTCGTTCATCTTCGGGATCTCGTGGGTGTGGGCGCACGGCTACTCGCTGGACTGCGGATGCTTCGGTGGCGGCGGCACGATCGCCGCAGCCAAGGCGCTGGCCCAGTACCCGTGGGAGATCGCCCGCGACATCGGTCTGCTGGCACTCGCCGTCTGGTTGGTAGTGCGCCCCGTGACCCCGTACTCACTGGAGACCCGGCTCTTCGGACCGGTCACCGTGTCCGACGACGACCTCGACGAGGAGTGACTGCATGAGCAAGAAGGCGTCCGCGAAGAGAACGCCCGCCACGAAGCCGGACACCGCGGCGGCGACGACCCCCGTCGCCGAGAAGGTCAACCGGCGCGAGCAGCTGCGCATCCAGCGCGAGGCGGAGCTCAAGGCTTCTCAACAGAAGAAGCGGCTCACCGTCGGCCTGGGGATCATCGGCGCGGTCGTCGCCATCTCGCTCATCGTCTGGGGCGTGTACGCGTTCAAGGACAAGATCGGCGCCACCAACGCCATCCCGCCTCACGCCAACGGCGACAAGTCAGGCATCGTCGCCAACCCGGGCCTGGCCAAGTCCGGAGCCCCTTTGTTTGTGATCTACCAGGACTACCAGTGCCCGGTCTGCAAGCAGTACCACACGATCTTCGGCACGAAGCTGCGCGACGCAGCTGATGCCGGGAAGATCCAGCTCGAGTACCGGACGATGACTTTCCTGGACACCAACCTTCAGAACGACGCCTCGACGCGGGCGGCTGTCGCCGCGGCATGCGCCGACAACGCCGGCGTGTACCAGGCCTACTACGACGCGCTGTACGACAACCAGCCGGCCACCGAGGGCGCCGGCTTCAGCGCAGACCTGCTGCGTGTCACCATCCCCGCCCAGCTCGGGCTGACCGGGGACAAGCTCTCGGGCTTCCAGAAGTGCTACGACACGCAGGCCACGCTCCAGTTCGTCCAAGGCACCAACGATGCCGCCGGCCGCGCCGGGGTCACCGCGACACCTGCCTACTGGTACAACGGCAAGGACATCACGAAGACCCTCACGACCGACGCGACCAGCATCGACCCGTACCTCGGAAGCTGATCGCGCCGGGTCCCCGCGCATACGAGTTCGCCGGGGCCTGTGCCGATTCCGTAGGATTCGGCTCATGACCGACACCGCTCACCGTCCAACGCCCGCGCCGACTTCTGTCGGTCGAGGCGTACCTGAGCGGCCCGCACTGGAAGGGCTCGAAGGCGCCTGGCTCGAGACGTGGCGTGAGAACAAGACGTACGCCTTCGTGCGCCCCGAGTCCCGCGAGCAGGTCTTCTCCATCGACACGCCGCCGCCGACGGTGTCGGGGTCGCTGCACGTGGGGCACGTGTTCAGCTACACCCACACCGACATCATCGCCCGCTACCAGCGGATGCGCGGCAAGCACGTCTTCTACCCGATGGGCTGGGACGACAACGGCCTGCCGACCGAGCGACGCGTACAGGTGTACTACGGCGTGCGCTGCGACCCGTCGCTGCCGTACGAGACGGGCTTCGAGCCGCCCGCGAAGCCCGATCCCAAGAAGCAGCAGCCGATCAGCCGGAAGAACTTCATCGAGCTGTGCGAGCTCCTCACTCAGATCGACGAGAAGGCGTTCGAGGACCTGTGGCGCCAGCTGGGGCTGAGCGTGGACTGGTCGACCCTGTACACGACGGTGTCGTCGGACTCCGTCGGCATCGCGCAGAAGGCGTTCCTCCGCAACCTCGCGCGCGGCGAGGCGTACCTCTCCTTCGCTCCGACGCTGTGGGACACGACGTACCAGACGGCCGTCGCGCAGGCGGAGCTGCAGGCCCGCGACTACCCCGGCGCGTACCACCGGGTCGCGTTCCGGCGCCCTGACGGCTCACCGGTCTACATCGAGACGACCCGGCCCGAGCTGCTCCCGAGCGTGTGCGCGCTGATCGCGCATCCCGACGACGAGCGGTACGCCGACCTGTTCGGCACCACCGTGACCTCGCCGCTGTTCGGTGTGGAGATCCCGGTGCTCGCGCACCGTGCGGCCGAGAGGGACAAGGGAGCCGGCATCGCGATGTGCTGCACGTTCGGCGACCAGACCGACGTCACGTGGTGGCGCGAGCTGCGCCTGCCGACGCGTACGGTCGTGATGCGCGACGGCCGGCTCCAGCGCGAGACGCCCGAGTGGCTGGTCAACACGGACCCGTACGAGCAGCTCGCCGGCAAGACCACGTTCTCGGCGCGCGAGGCGACCGTGGCCCTGCTCCGCGAGTCGGGCGACCTCGACGGCGAGCCGAAGCCGACGACCCGCAACGTGAACTTCTACGAGAAGGGCGAACGCCCGCTGGAGATCGTGGCGACGCGTCAGTGGTACATCACGAACGGCGGCCGCGATGACGCGCTGAAGCAGCGCCTGATCGAGCGCGGCGCGGAGATGGCGTGGACGCCCGCGCACATGCAGCACCGCTACAACGACTGGGTGTCGGGCCTCAACGGCGACTGGCTGATCAGCCGGCAGCGGTTCTTCGGCGTGCCGTTCCCCGTCTGGTACCCGCTGGACGCCGACGGCGAGGCCGACTGGGAGCACCCGATCCTCCCCGCCGAGGCGGACCTGCCCGTCGACCCGATGACGCTGTGCCCGGCGGGGTACACCGAGGACCAGCGCGGCATGCCCGGCGGCTTCGTACCGGACACCGACGTCATGGACACCTGGGCCACCTCGTCGCTCAGCCCGTGGATCGTCTGCGGCTGGGAGCGCGACCCGGAGCTGTTCGCGCTGACGTTCCCCATGGACGTGGCGCCGCAGGCCCACGACATCATCCGTACGTGGCTGTTCAGCCGCGTCGTGCGTAGCCACTTCGAGTTCGACTGCGTGCCGTGGTCGCGCGCGACGATCTCCGGCTTCGTCGTCGACCCCGACCGCAAGAAGATGGGCAAGTCGAGCGGCAACGCGATCGTGCCGACGGAGATCCTGTCGACGTACGGGTCCGACGCGGTCCGCTGGCGCGCGGCGATGGCACGTCCCGGTACGGACTCGCCGTTCGACGAGACCCAGATGAAGGTCGGCCGGCGTCTCGCCATGAAGGTGCTCAACGCGTCGAACTTCGTCCTGGGCATCTCGGGCGTCGAGGCTGACCTGTCCGCCGTGACCGAGCCCGCCGACCTGGCGATGCTCGAGTCGCTCCGCGGCGTGGTGAGCCTCGCCACACAGGCGCTCGAGGAGTTCGAGTACACCGACGCCCTCGAGGCCACCGAGCGCTTCTTCTGGGGCTTCTGCGACGACTACCTCGAGCTGGTGAAGAACCGTGCGTACTCGGAGGGGCCGGCGTCGGCATCGGCCAAGGCCGCGCTCGTGCTCGCCCTCGGCGTGCAGCTGCGGCTGTTCGCGCCGTACCTGCCGTTCGTCACCGAGGAGGTCTGGTCCTGGAGCCACGAGGGCTCGGTGCACCACGCGCCGTGGCCGTCGGCAGCCGAGCTGCCGACGACCGGTGAGGTCGAGCTGATGGACGACATCGCGGCCGCCCTGGTCGAGATCCGTGGCGCCAAGTCGCAGGCGAAGGTCTCCATGAAGACCGAGGCGTCGAGCGCCGAGTTCTCCGGACCGGCTGAGCAGCTCGAGCGGTTGCGCACCATTGAGACCGACCTGCGTGCCGTGGGACGTCTGACCGGTACGGTCACGTGGACCGTCACCGACACCCCCCTCACGGTCACCCTGGCGCTGGCCACCGACGCCTGACAGGCCCTCACACGTCGCGTCTCAACCCGCCACGCACGATGGTTTGCACATGCGTTCACGGGGTGAGCGGATGTGCATCAGGGCTAGCGGGGCTGGGAAGTTGACCGAAGGTACGCGCGGATCTCGTCGCGCGGGCCTACCGCTCCTAGGGTGGCAGTAGCGGCGCCGTGGCCGCCAAGCTTGGAGGCTCCGATGCGTTCGCTCGATGTCGACGTAGTGGTGATCGGTGGCGGATCGACGGGAGTCGGGGTGGTCCGCGACGTCGCGATGCGTGGCTACAAGGCCGTACTGGTCGACCGGGTCGACCTCGCCCAGGGCACCTCAGGACGCTTCCATGGGCTGCTCCACTCGGGTGGTCGCTACGTGGTCAGCGACCCGAACTCCGCGCGCGAGTGCGCGGAGGAGAACGTCATCATCACCCGGATCCAGGCAGGCGCCGTCGAGACGACCGGAGGCCTGTTCGTCACCGGCCCCGATGACGACCCGGAGTTCGGCGACAAGTTCCTGGCAGGCGCAGCCGCCAACGGCGTTGCGGCCACCGAGATCTCGATCGCCGAGGCCCTCGCGCGCGAGCCGCGCCTCAACCCCCGCATCAAGCGCGCCGTCGCCGTACAGGACGGCTCGGTCGACGGCTGGCAGCTCGTCTGGACAGCGGCGCAGTCCGCCAAGGAGTACGGCGCCGAGATCCTCACGTATCACAAGGTGACGAGCATCGAGCGTGACGGCGACACCGTCTCCGCCGTGATGTGCCATGACGCCAAGACCGGCGAGGACGTACGCATCGGCTGCCACTTCGTGCTCAACTGCGCCGGCGCCTGGGCCGGCGAGATCGCGGCGATGGCGGGCTGCCATGACGTACAGGTCGTCCCGGGTCGCGGCATCATGGTCGCGATGAACCACCGCCTGGTGAACAGCGTCGTCAACCGGATGATCTATCCCTCCGACGGCGACATCATCGTTCCCGTGCACACGGTCTGCATCATCGGCACCACCGACGTCAAGGTGCCCGACCCCGACCACCTGCCGATCCCCCACGACGAGGTGCAGCAGATGTTCGACGCGGGCGAGGTACTCGTACCGGGCTTCCGCAACGCACGAGCCCTCCACGTCTGGGCGGGCGCGCGGCCGCTGGTCAAGGACTCGCGTGTCGGCGCCGGTGATACCCGCCACATGAGCCGGGGCATGTCGGTGATGGACCACACCGAGCGCGATGGGCTCAAGGGCCTGCTGACGATCTCGGGTGGCAAGCTCACCACGTACCGGCTCATGGCCGAGCACATCGTCAACGCGATGGAGGAGCAGCTCGGCACACCGCACCCCTGCCGGACCGCCGATGAGGTCTGCCCGAGCGGGACCACCAAGGATGCGACGTACGTGCCGGAGAACTACCACGTCACCCACCGGCTGCACGACCGCGAGCACGACCGCATGCAGGACCCGATTCTCTGCGAGTGCGAGCTGCTGAGCAGAAGGATGTTCACCGACAAGCTCGCCGAACTGCCGAACGCGTCCCTCGACGACCTCCGCCGCCAGCTGCGACTCGGCATGGGTCCCTGCCAGGGAGGCTTCTGCACCGTACGTGCCACCGGCGTCGCCCACGAGGGCGGCACGGTCGACACCGAACGTGCGACCGGCCTGTTACGGCTCTTCCTCAAGCATCGATGGCTCGGACTGTGGCCGATCCTCTACGGCGACCAGGTGCGGCAGACCGCACTCGACAATTGGATCTTCTCCGGCACGCTCGACGTCGAGCACCTGCCCGAGGGTGCGGAGGTGGTGTGATGACCAACACTGTCGTCATCGGAGCCGGCCTGTCCGGGCTCGTCGCTGCGATCCGGCTCGCCCGCGGGGGCCGTACCGTGACCCTCCTCACCAAGGGTCTCGGAGGGCTCCAGCTGTCGCAGGGCACGATCGACGTCCTGGGGTACGCCCCCGAGCGGGTCGACGCGCCCATCGATGCCATCGCCTCGTTGCCTGCGACCCATCCGTACAGGGTCCTCGCTCCCGCGGCCATCGCCGCCGGCATCGCGTACGCACAGGAACTCCTCGGCGACCGCCTCGTCGGCAACGCGGACCGGAACGTGCTCCTGCCCACCGCGGTCGGCGCGCTTCGCCCGACCTGCCTGGTCCCGCCGTCGATGACGGCAGGCGTGGTGACGGGCGGGATCCGCTACGTACTGGTCGGTTTCCGCCAGCTCAAGGACTTCTACCCCAAGCTCTGCGCCGGCAACCTCGAGCGGCAGACGACTCCAGCAGGCGACCCGATCACTGCCCGCGGGATCATCCTCGACCTACCCGCGATCGAGGACATGGCCGACTCCAGCGCACTGGCGTACGCACGTGCGCTCGACGACCCCTCGTACCGTGCCAAGCTCGCCGCAGCCCTCAAGCCGCTGCTGCAGGACGGGGAGGTCGTCGGTCTGCCCGCGATCCTCGGTCACCGTGACGCGGGCGCGCATCGCCACCTCGAGGAGCTGCTCGAGCACGCCGTGTTCGAGGTGCCGCTGCCGCCTCCGGGCGTTCCCGGGATCCGGCTCAACGAAGCGCTCACGGCGCTCGCGAAACAGGCAGGCGTACGGATCGTGGCCGGCGCCAAGGTGGTCGGCTTCGAGTCGGCCGGCGGCAAGGTCATCAGCGTCGGCCAGGCCACCGCGGGACGCATCCGGCAGTACGCAGCGGACGCGTTCGTGTACGCGCCGGGCGGCTTCGAGTCCGGCGCGCTCACCATGGACTCGTACGGCACGGTCACGGAGACGATCTTCGGCCTTCCTCTCCATGGGCTCGGACCTGACCTCGTGACTGCCGGCGACCCGAGCGACCAGGCCCTGTTCCGCGTCGGTGTCGGCGTCGACGCGAGCATGCGCGTCGTCGACCCGGCCGGCCACATCCCGTACAGCAACCTCTACGCGGCCGGCGGCATTCTTGCCGGCGCGACCCGGTGGACCGAGAAGTCGGGCGAGGGCATCGCGCTCGCCTCGGCTGTCGCCGCCGCCGACTCGATCCTGAAAGGCGCCTGATGTTCGAACCGGACAGCTACGAGCACGACCTGCTCAACCGTGCGAGCCTCGACCACTGCGTGAAGTGCACGATCTGTGAGACGCAGTGCCCGGTCGCCGCGGTGACCCCGTTGTTCTCGGGCCCGAAGTACGTGGGGCCGCAGGCCGAGCGCTTCCGTCACGGCGCGTCGGTCGACTACTCGCTCGACTACTGCAGCTCGTGCGGCATCTGCACGAACGTGTGCCCGCAGGGCGTTCACATCGCGGAGCTGAACTCGGTGGCGCGTGCGGCAATGAAGAAGGACCACATGCCGCTGCGCGACCAGCTCATCTCGCGGACGACGTTCATGGGCATGGCGATGACACCCGTGGCGCCCATCGCCAACGCGGTGCTCAAGTTCAAGCCGGCGCGGATCGCGGTCGAGAAGGTCGTGGGCATCCACCGCGACGCCGCCATGCCGACAGCCCACACCCAGACGCTCGTGGGCTGGCTGCGGGGTCGAACGGCGCCGAAGCCGGGCTCGCGGGGCAAGCTGATCTTCTTCCACGGCTGCGCGCAGAACTACTTCGAGGTCGAGACCGGCGTCAAGACCATCGAGGTGCTGGAGCACCTGGGCTTCGAGGTGATCGTGCCGAAGCAGGGGTGCTGCGGCCTGCCGCTGCAGTCGAACGGCATCTTCGACACCGCGCGGGTGTGGGTCCGCAAACTCGTCGCCCAGCTCCGTGAGGCGCCGCGCGACCTGCCGATCATCAGCTGCTCCACCTCCTGCGGCGGCATGCTCAAGCACGAGGCCAACGAAATCCTGGGCGTCAAGGATGCCGACCTGCTCGAGGTGGGCGGCCGGATGCGCGACATCTGCGAGTTCCTGCTCGAGATGTACGACAACGGCGAGCTCGACACGAGCGACTGGTTGGAGAACGAGCTGACCGTGCCGTACCACGCGCCGTGCCAGCTGCGCGGGCAGAACATCGGCACCCCTGCCGTACAGCTCCTCGAGCTCGTCCCCGGCATCACGGTCGTGGAGTCGGGCGCGTACTGCTGCGGCATCGCCGGCACGTACGGGCTCAAGAAGGAGAAGTACGAGGTCGCCATGAAGGTCGGAAAGCCGGTCTTCGACAAGATCGTCGCGGTGAACGAAGGGATCGCCGCATGCGACTCGGAGACGTGCCGTTGGCAGATAGAGCAGGCAACATCTGTACCAACCGTGCATCCGATCGCCTTCATCCACCAGGCTATGGGCTTGTCGAAGTTGCCGGTGACTACTGGCAGCTGACCACTCGTCGCTCACCAGGAGGACCCCATGCCCGTACGTTTCGCAGCGATCGGTCTTGACCACGCTCACATCTTCGGGATCATCGCCGGCTTGGTGAGCGGGGGGGCCGAGCTCGTGGGCCTCGCGTCCGACGATCCTGAGGCGGCAGTCTGCAAGCAGGTACGCGTCATGCAGCCCGACGTGCCGTGGTTCGACGACGCTGCCGCGCTGTACGCGGATCCGACGATCGACCTGATCGCCACCGCGGCCGTCCCGATCCGACGTGGCGAGATCGCGATCGCGGCGCTCGAGGCCGGTAAGGACGTCATCGCCGACAAGCCCGGCGTCGTCACGTTCGACCAGCTCGAGACCATCAAGAAGCTCGTCGCCGAGAAGGGCCGCTTCTGGGATGTGGTGTTCTCCGAGCGCTTCGGCGTCCGGGCGGCGATCAAGGCCGGCGAGCTCGTGCACGCCGGCCGGATCGGACGCGTCGTGCAGACACTGGGGCTCGGCCCGCACCGCGAGCGCGACGCTGCGCACCTGTCGGGTGGCTCCGGTCGACCCGACTGGTTCTACGACGTCACCACATTCGGCGGCATCCTCAACGACATCGCGAGCCACCAGATCGACCAGTTCCTGTGGCTGACCGGCTCTACGACAGGTGATGTGGTCGCCGCGACCGTGGCGAACTTCAATCATCCCGACCACCCCGACTTCCAGGACTTCGGCGACATCATGCTGGCGTCCGACACCGCACAGGGATATGTACGAGTGGACTGGTTCACCCCGCAGGGCCTGCCGACGTGGGGCGACGGCCGCCTCGTCATCGTCGGCACCGAGGGCTACATCGAGCTCCGCAAGTACGTCGACATCGAAGGCCGCCCCGGCACCGACCACCTCTTCATCGCCGATCAGCACGGCACCGAGTACATCGACTGCGCGGACGTCGAGCTGACGTTCTTCTCAGACGTCGTCGGGGACGTGGTGAACCGTACGAACAAGGCTGTACCCCAGGCACACACCTTCGAGGTCTCCCGCCTCGGCATCCTCGCCCAGGAGAAGGCGACGGTACGCAAGCTCTTCTGAGCCCGTACGGCGAACGACCGACGGCAACGGGTCGACGGGGCCGTACGTGACCGACGTCGCGGCCAGGGTCGAGCCGTGCCCCGCGCAATGTTCGACCTGGACAACACGTTGATCGACCGTGCCTCGTCGTTTCTGCGGTGGGCCACGCTGTTCGCCTCGGTGCACGGTGGGGGGTGGATGATCGGTGACTCGGTCGAGCCGGACATCGGTGGCGGCCGCAGCGCCGGGTTGCGCACGGTGTGGATGCGCCGTGGACGCGAATGGGACCCGGCCCTCCCTCCGCCGGACCAGGTCGCCGACGAAATCCCCTCTGTCCCCTACCGCCACGCGCGTCCTGCAGCTCTGGGCAGGCGAACTGGGCAAGGAGGTCGCGATCGAGTTGCAGCGCCTCGGCGTCGAGGTGGTGGCGGTCGACCGGTACGCGAACGCTCCCGCGATGAGGTCACACACGCCGACAGCGGGGTGTGAGTCGACCGAAGGGCCGGCCTCCCGGATCTGCCATCGGACGTGGCTCTCGAGCCTCGCAATGGTGGTTATCAGCCGCCAACTCACGCCTCGCCGGGCAAGGAGCCTCGAAATCGTTGTTATAGAACCCATTTCTGGCTTCACAACCCTGAACCTGTAGGCCGACGCGAATCCGGGTCCCCCGGACCTCACGATAACCACCATCGGCAGGCTCGTCGGGATGAGAGCAGACACGCACCATCAACCCGCCCTCCGTGAGGAACTCACCGGTGGGCGCCGCTCTGCTCCTCAGGAACGGTCAATGCCCGATCCTCGGTCCCTGAAGCAATTCACACACGGCGCCAGCCGGGTGTGAGGCTCAAAGGGCCGGCCTCCACGCGCGTCACTTCCCCGGGCGGGACCTGGGTGCCGGGAGCTGGGGCGGAGCCGAGGCCGGCTGGGCGGCGAGAAGCTTCAGGGCCTCGCCTATCGCCAGGTCGAGCTGGGGGTCCATGGCGTCCTCGTCGGCCCAGTCGCCGGGCGACATGACGTACTCGACGTCAGGGTCGATGCCGTGGTTCTCGACGTCCCAGCCGTGGGTGTCGAAGTGGAACGAGTACCGGGGCTGCGTGACGCCCGTACCGTCCACGAGGTCGAACCGGCCGTCGATGCCGATGACGCCGCCCCACGACCGCTGACCCACCACGGGGCCGAGCTTCAGCTCCTGCGCCGCCGCGCAGACGATGTCGCCGTCAGAACCCGCGAACTGATTGGTGACGAAGACGACCGGGCCTCGACGGCCGGCGGAGGGGTACGGCTCGGGGGCGCTGTGCCGTACGAGGTCCCAGCCGATGATCCTGCGGCTCAGCCGTTCGATGATGAGCTGCGACGTGTGGCCGCCGCCGTTGTAGCGCATGTCCGCGACGAGGCCCTCGTGGGACATCGCGAGGTCGAGGCCGCGGTGGAACTGCGCCCAGCCCTGCGCCATCATGTCGGGCACGTGGAGGTAGCCCAGGCGACCGGCGGACTTCTCCTCCACGTACGCGATCCGGCTCGCGACCCACGCCTGGTAGCGCAGCGGCGTCTCGTTCGCCGTGGGGATCACCGCGACCCGCCGGGTCGTCCCCCCACGGCTCAGCGTCACCTCGACGACGGTGTCAGCGGCGCCGACGAGCAACGGACCCACGCCTCGTCGATCCACGGCCTGCCCGTCGATGGACACGATGACGTCACCGGGCTGCGCATCCACGCCAGCAGCGCGCAGCGGAGACCGAGCCTCAGGGTCCGAGGACTCCCCCGGCAGGATCCGTACGATCCGTGCCCCGTCCGCATCAGGCTCGAAGTCGGCCCCGAGCAGACCCTGGACCGGCTTCCCCTTGGCCGGCTGCGGTTGTACGTACGCGTGCGAGGTGTTGAGCTCGCCGACGGTCTCCCACAGGACATCGACCAGGTCGTCGGGCGTCCGTACCTTCTCGACACTCGGCCGGTGCCGGTCGAGGACCTTGCCCCAGTCCGTACCGTCCATGTCCTCGCGCCAGTAGAAGTCGCGCATGAGGCGGCCGTTCTCGTCGAACATCTGCCGCCACATGGGCCGCGGGTCGATGGTGCGCCGAAGACGAGAGAGATCGACGCCGACGCGCGCGGGATCGTCGTCCTCGACCTTGGTGGTCGACGGGACGACGACCAGCTCGTCCTTCAGCCGCAGCACGACCCGTTCGCCGTCGCCGGACACCTCGAACGCCTCGCAGGGGCCGAGGACGGTGACCGACCGGGTGTCGAACGCGTACCGCTCGAGCACATCAGGCTCGGGTTCCTTGCTGACCCCGGCGCGACCGGAACCCAGCTCACCGGCCGGAGCAACGACGCGGCGCCACAGCACGCCGTCCTTGCCGGCGCGGAGGTCCTGGTAGTCGCCGGACGCTACGGGGAAGGGCACCAGCCGTTCCTCGAAACCGTCGGCGTCGAGCTCGACGGAGGCGACCTGCTTCGGGGCCTCGTCCTTCTTGTCCTTCGCCGGGCTCGCGTCCGACTGGACCTTGCTGATCGGCCAGCCGTCGGCGGCCGCACCGAACGGTGCCGGTGCCGTGGCGGCGAGCGGCACGAGGAAGGGCCGGACCGTCCCGATGAACGTCAGGTCGAATCCCTGCTCGTCGTAGCGGGGATCGAACGTCCGCGCGCTGAGGAAGACGAGGTGCTGCCCGTCGAGCGTGAACGCCGGGCTGGTGTCGTGGAACCTCCCCGACGTCAGCGCTTCGACGCGGCCGCGGCGGGCCTGCAGGTCGGCGTAGTACAGGCGGGTCGTCATCCCGGTACCGGTCGGTGCCACCCACGCCAGATAGCGGCCGTCCGGCGAGAACGCCAGACCTGTTGCCTCACCCTCCGGTGAGGTCCCCAACTCGGTCACGCGCCCGTCGGACACACGCACCGTGCAGATGCGGCCGTCGCCGGTCACGACTGCCAGTACCGATCCTTCGGGAGAGGCGGCCAGCGAGAGCACGCGGCCGATCTTCCCTCGCGCGATCCGCCGCGGCTCTCCGGTGCCATCCACCGCGCGGATCTCGATCGCGTCCTCGCCGAAGTGATCCGTCACGTACGCGACCTGGCCGGTCGTGCCGATGTGGCGCGGCAACCGTGCGCGTACCCCCGGTGCGGCAGACAGCGCGCGGGCAGGGCCGGCCCGATGCGTCAGCGCGTAGATCGCGCCGTGCCACTCGATCACCGACAGGTCGCCGCCCTGGTCCGGCCGCGGTGTCATGAGCCGCTGAGAGGGCGCGATGGTGAGGGGTCGTACGGGAGCAGCGAGCTGTACGTCGACGGGGCGCGGCGCCGCATCGAGCGACGCCATCTCGTACAGCCGGCCACGTGCGTGGTAGACGATCCGCGTGCCGTCGGTCGTGGGGTTCCGTACGTAGCCGCTCTCGGCATCGTGGCGCGTGTGCTGGGTGAGGTCGCCGCCCGACGGGTCGATCGACCACAGCTGGGCCTGCTCGTCGGCGTTACCGGGGAACGAGGCGCCAAGGTCGGAGGTGAACAGGAGCCGGTCGCCCACCCATGCCGGCGAGTAGATGCCGGCTGTCTCGTCGGGAAGCGCCCGCGTCCATGGCCCCTTCTCCGAACCCAGCCACAGCTGGGGCGCGGTGCCGCCGCGGTAGCGCTTCCACATGGCCAGGTCGCGCCAGTACGGGGTCGTCACGGCGATGGTCCCGTCGTTGCGCACGGCCGCTGACATGGCCGTTCCGTACGGGAGCTTCGTCGCGGCACCGTCGAGGTCGACGGCGTGCAGCCACATCCGTACGCGGTAGGGCTGCCCAGCCGCGGAGGCGACGAGGATCGTCGAGTCGTCGAGCCAGCCGTCCACGTACGTCAGCTGGACTCCCCAGTACGTGATCTGCCGCACCTCTCCGGTGCCCAGGTCGAGCACGAAGACCTCGGGGACGTTGCCGACGATGCGCGTGTACGCGATCCGGGAGCCGTCGGGCGAGAAGCGAGGATGCCGTACGGGTGATCGCTCGCTGGTCAGGCGAGAGGCTCGACCACCCGCAGTGGGAACCAACCACAGGTCGTCATCGGCCACGAACACGATGTCGTCGCCCCAGATGTGCGGGTAGCGGAGGTAGCTGTCGGTCACCCGGCCAACCTAGCAACGACATCCGAACCAGCGCATCGGTCTTGAGGGACCGATCCCTACGTACGGGTCAGGCGCTCTTCTCGCGGCGCGTAGTGCGCATGATGAGGGTCGGCTCGACGCCCTCACGGATGCACTCGCCGGTGACGACGACGGTCGCGATGTCGTCGGAGCTCGGTACCTCGAACATCACGTTGAGCAGCGCCTCTTCGATGATCGCGCGCAGGCCACGGGCCCCGGTGCCGCGGTTGAGGGCCAGGTCGGCGATGGCGTCGATGGCGTCCGGCGTGAGCTCGAGGTCGACGCCGTCGAGCTCGAACAGCTTGCGGAACTGCTTCACGAGCGCGTTGCGAGGCTCGAGCAGGATCCGTACGAGCGCGTCCTTGTCGAGCGGCGACACCGAGGCGACCATCGGCAGACGGCCGATGAACTCAGGGATGAGGCCGAACTTGTGGAGATCCTCGGGACGTACGTCGATGAAGGGGTCGTCGTCCTTCTTGTGGGCCACAGCATCGTTCGTGAAGCCCAGCGGGCGCTTGCCGACGCGGGTGCTGATGATGTCCTCGAGACCCGAGAACGCACCGCCCACGATGAAGAGCACGTTCGTCGTGTCGATCTGGATGAAGTCCTGATGGGGATGCTTGCGACCACCCTGCGGCGGTACGGAGGCGGTCGTAC
>Ga0182021_10002973_pt1 | contig 19956 bp, 17 predicted proteins | sample 612E3MmetaG_FD_120493 | JGI IMG/M metagenome (GOLD analysis project Ga0182021, IMG submission 120493) | Permafrost microbial communities from Stordalen Mire, Sweden - 612E3M metaG (Illumina Assembly) | ecosystem: Environmental > Terrestrial > Soil > Wetlands > Permafrost | place: Sweden... | reverse complement strand
TCATCCCAGTACATCTGGAAGTTTTCTACATTCCCAAAAACTCCATTTTGAGAATCCCAAAGGCTGTTGTCCTGCATTCCGAGGGGCAACGCATCATCCCACGAAGATTCAACGGCCAGTTGATTGTTATAGAATCCCAGGCTGGTTTCGCTGCCATCGGCCAGAGGCTGTAAAGAAAACAGGAATGTATAAAGATGTGACTGCTCCAGCATAACGGTTTTGTTCAGTTTAATCGTTTTGCTCTCCCCGCGCAGATCAGAAACGGGCAAGAAAGTGTCGGTGAGTGAACCGGTAGCATAAACCAGGCTTTTATCGCCGTAATCGATGAGAGAAACCGATAAATTTTTATTTGCAGCGTTTTGAACCAGATCAACAACCCTGTTTAATTCCACTTCATCGATCGTTCCCGCCTTGGACGAAACAAAATTGATCCCAATTGTGGAACCGGGCTTGAGAGCCGCCACAGGGGAAGGTAATAATTGTTTGGTAGTGTTGCCATCCAGGGAGTAGGATAATATTACGTTTCCCATGATTTGTATCAGACTGCTCTGGTCTACCGCCCGCAAAGTAATTTCATACCGCTGCCCTTTTTTCAAAGCGACAGGAGAGGTCATGGGCACAATCGCTTGCGGCCCAAGTGAATCATCTGTGGGAGCAAAATCGGACAGAATAAAACCAGAATCAATGGCAGTCCTTTTCTCACCATCTACCTGTGAAACGACCGCGACAAAGTTCACCTGGGTATTTTCAGGCTGCATCAATAAAACATGTTCAATAGTAACCTGCGTCAGATTTGCATCCGCTGCAGGCGAAAAATCATAAGTATAGGGAGAATCAACTGTGATCTTTGCGCCGTTCTGATAACCAATGGGTTCGCTGACGATTCCGGATGGGGTGTTAATTTTTAAATTGATAGCACCTGGAATATTCTGATAGATCCACGAACTGGCTGCTACGCGGGTGACCGGGCGAGTATAGATGCGGGTGAATGCATAAGCCCATGTGCCGGTTCCTGCTAAAACAACCACCGCCGCAGTAACTGCTAAAATCCGGCGCCAGTTGATTTGCAACTGCGTCACCTTGAGAACCACCGTTCCGCCGTCTTCCCACAATTTAAAAATTGTCCAGGCTGCCACAATTGCCAGAGCCGGATAGATCGGTAGCTGATAGCGCATCATGCGCACCCAGGGTAATGCCTGAGAGAGGAAAAAGAGAACTACCCAACCCCACAAAACCAGATGTTTTTGCCAATCCCCTTTGATAATGCGCCAGGCCATCCAGATGACCCCGGCCAGAGCTAAAATACCCAGTGACAGACCTAATCCCCATTGCACCATATTGGTGAATGAAAACGTGATCGGACGTCTAGCCCATTGCAGCGCAAAGGGCACATCCACATTTCCGGTGCTCTGATTGGCTAGCTCTTTTAAGCTGCTGATCCATTGTGGATTGATCTTGAAGTTGAAGAAACTGGGTCCCACAAAAGCATAGGGTTGGAAAATCCGAAAGGTTACAAATGCCAAGATTCCTGCGATCACTAAATTCCGCAGCAGAATTGGCAGTTGGTAATCTTGTTCTTCCTTGTTTAATTTTTTAAAGCGAACATAAGCTGCCAATGGGAGAAACAGCGCAAGCCAGAAAATACTCACCTTGCACGCCATAGCTATGCCATAAAGGATAGCAAAGAGGGCATATAACCATATAGATGACCAATCCTTTTTTATCCAATACCATTCTTTAGGTTCAGTTTTCTCGGTTTGCTCCGAAGCAGTATTTGACGGGGGATTAAATATACAAATTAACACATATAGCGCGGCAGTGACAAAAAATGTTGCATAGGTATCTACCGCAAAGAAATGGGAAAGTTGAATTGGCAAAACTGACAACGCCAGAAAAAGGGAAGCTAAAAGCCCCAACCTGGAGTTCTTATACAGACGTTTGCAAATTAAATAAACGAATAAAATGGAACCAAGATCAAACAAGCCTGATAAAGCCCGTCCCACTACATTGACCTGGTTGTACCCGGTTTGGTTAATCGCTTCGGCCACATACCTTACCAAAAATAAAGGGAACGTCCCGTAAACATAATAGCCGTACCCCTGGTTATTCGGGTTCAGGGTAGATGTGGCTGTGTTGAAATAATTCGCCAAATTTGGAGTCGGAACAATGGCTGTTTCAACCATCGTCAAAAATCGTTCATCCGGATGCAAATGGTAAACATCATCCCAGGAGATCCCTACAAATCGAAAATAACCCCCGATCAACAATACCCCAATAAATAAGATATCCCAAATCCAGGGAGCATGGAAAATATTTCGATTTTTTGGTTTTAACCCGTTTGAAGGCAATTCCGAAATTTTCATTTTGACCTACCTTTTATTAACCCATCAAGCAGGTTCCATTATTTCTCTTGATGCAGTTCATTATCAATTTGTTTAAAAAGTACTTCATATTTTTGGGCAACTGATGCAGGGTCATAACAAGAAAAATCGCGTTTCTCTTTAGCTGCCTGTTCACTTTGACTTCTCAATATAGTCAGGATTGATTTGGCTAATCCTTCTGAATCACCAATTTCAAATATCTGCCCCATGGAATGAATTTTAACAGGCTGTCGTACACCCGGCAAGTTTGAGGTAGCGCAGGGGATACCGTTCATCATTGCTTCGATCTGCACCAGACCGAAAGCCTCGGTTGAGTTTAGACTGGGGACAACCAGCACATCGATGTTGGGATAAAAAACCGCCATAGCTTTAGGATCAAGTGATCCCAAAAATTCCCAATTACCATTTAGTTGGTATTTTTCGATCACAGGCATGAGCCGTTTTAAATATTGTTCTTCCCCAATGATATTTTCATAAGGACCCACGAACTGAACTTTGGCATTGGGATATTTTGCCAGAACAGCCGGTAAAGCATGCAGCAGCACTTCCACCCCTTTTTCGGTGGCAAATCGGGCTGCCATACCGATCACAGGGTGATAATTATTTGGATTATGCAACAGTCTGAATTCTTGAATTTCGTTCGGGCTGGCTTTAGGCAATACTACTGGAGGCGGAATAATCTTTACCTTAGAATGGAAACCCCGCAAATACGCAGAATGGTCGGCGTAATCCTGGGTGTATGTAACAATGCGGTGTGAGAAAACCGCAGTGATCAGGTTCATCAAGTCAACGCTCCAGTTGGCTGCTTTGCTCATCACACCTGCCGGCATAAGTAGATCACAATGATAGGTAGTGATTGTGGGTTTCTTTAAGATACGTCCGCGGATAGCGATTCCAGCAGCATCAAATTGGGGTAAGTGTAGTTGAACAACATCGGTCTCTTTTACCAGGCGGCTCGCGAGAACTCCAATTGTGGGCATGATCACCCCTTTGCTCACACGGAACCAAACAGGAGCCCGGACAATTCGCACCCCGTCTTGCGTTTCTTCCAGGGGTAGGCTTCGGTCAAACCGGGAAGTTAACACAGTCACCTCATGCCCCTTCGCTACAAATGCCTTAGCCAGACGCTCTGCGTAGATAGTTAATCCACTAATATTTGGGCGGTAATAAGTAAGAACGATCAGAATCTTCATATTACTTAAAATAAGGTGCGATTTTCTTTTACCCAACTGAATAAACGCTGAATACCTTCTTGTGCGCTTACTTTGGGTGACCAATTTAATACATTTTTTGCTTTGCGAATATCCGAAATAAAGACAGGTTGATCACCCGGGCGCCAATCTCCCCAAGCCACCGGGATATCTCTGCCAAGAAGTTTTTCCAGAATCGGCGCAAACTCAGTCCAAATTGAGATAGTATTGCTGCGGCCGCCGCCTACATTAAAAATCTGACCGGCGGCTTTTCCGGGATTGGACAAAGCAGCATCATAGGCATCCAGCAGATCTTCGACGAAAAGGATATCGCGAACTTGTTTCCCATTTCCGTAAATCGTTATAGGGTGCCCCGTAATGGCAGCGATCACAAACCAGGCTACCCAGCCTTGATCTTCTACACCAAATTGGCGCAGGCCATAAATACAGCTCTGACGAAATACCGTGGTGGGCAGGCCATAGATGCGTGAATAATCGCGCACATACTGGTCGCCGCAACCTTTTGAGCAGCCGTAAGGCGAGTGAAAATCCAGTGCCTGATTCTCGGCACAGCCTTCTGGCAGATTTGCGTAATCATAGCGGGAATCCAGTTCAACTGTTTCGACATCTTCCATTCCACCATACACTTTATTCGTGGAGGAATAAATAAACGAAGGATTATTTCCAGAAGCGCGGGCAGCTTCGAGCGTATTGAAAGTCCCCATAGCATTGATCTTAAAATCAGTTTGCGGATCGGTGACCGAGGTTGTTACAGCCACCTGAGCAGCCAAATGAACGATCCGTTGCACATTTTTGGCCGCAGCCTTGATCGCTTCCGGGTTGCATACATCCCCAACAATCAATTGAAAAGAATCTTTTCCATGCTTTTTTTGAAGCCATTCCACATTCATTTTTGAGCCGTGACGTGAAAGGTTATCAAAGACCACAACTTTATCTCCTCGAGAGATGCAGCGGTCAGTATAATTTGATCCAATAAATCCAGCCCCACCTGTGACCAGTGTAATTCCGTTCATTTTTACTCCGTCAATTCTTTGATTCGATGTTTGCCTGGGTTTCTTCGTTTTGACCCAGATGCAGGTTTAGTTTTAATGAAGCAAAGCTCTGTCCGTCGCGGATCAATCCCCAAACACCAAAAATTCCACTGACAATAAATTGTAGTACATGTATTAGAATGGCGTAAGCCAGGGCAATAGATTCTGTTCCGCCAACGAGAACCAACGCAGCCACCATGGATGCTTCATATACACCCAATGCTGCTGGAGCTGAGGGAATTGCCACCCCCAAAGAAAGTAATGATCCGACAAATGCTCCCTTCCAAATTGGCGCTCCAAGTATCATTTGCCATACCAACATATCATACATCACTACCCACATCGCCCAGGAGAGTGCGATCCAAAACAAACTCAGTAAAAATTGGACCGGCTGAGTCAGTGTAGAAAGGCCATCCAATAACTTATTCATCTGCGGAAAAATATATTTTTCGACAAATCCCCAGCGATGGCTGATCTTTTCTATCCAGGAGGAAACGTTTTTTTTGTATCGAGCAATGAGGAAAAGACCAAATAGACCAATCACCACCAGGAACAAAGCGGTCACAGCCACAGTCTTTACCCATGCCAAACCAATCACCAGAGGTAAAGTAATCAATAACAGAATCGCTGCCATGGCAATATCGAAAGCACGCTCAATGACAATTGTCGATAAAACATGGAACGTTCCTAAACCTGAAGATCGCCCAACAAAGATCGAGCGACCAATTTCCCCCGCACGAAGTGGAAAAATATTATTTAATAAGTAACCCTCACAAACACCAAAAAAAGCTTGTTTCCAGGATACATTATTTCCGAGGATCGTTTGCCAGGCTTTTCCGCGCACAAATGTACTGGTGCATTGAATAAATATAACGACCAAAATAAACTGCCAACTGGCCGTCTTAAATGCCGTAATAAAATCCTGAATATGTACCAGACGTATTAATGCATATAATGCAATCGCGCTGATCAGCACACCTGGCAACCAGCGCAATAGACTCTTCCAATTCCATCGAGAGACTGAACTCATTCGTCCTCCAGCTTCAAAACAGCCATGAAAGCCTCTTGTGGAATCTCAACATTCCCGACCATTTTCATTCGGCGTTTCCCCTTTTTCTGTTTTTCAAGTAATTTCTTTTTCCGCGAAATATCTCCACCATAACACTTCGCCAAGACATCTTTACGCAGCGCCTTTACTGTAGCACGTGAAATAACCCTTCCGCTTGCTGAGGCCTGGATGGGAACATCGAACAATTGCCGTGGGATAAGTGCTTTGAGTTTGGTCACCAATGCCTGACCCTTGTGGTAAGCATTTTCTTTATGTACAATGGCTGCCAGGGCATCTACAGGAGCTTCATCCACTAAAATTTCAAGTTTTACCAAATTGCCCGGTCGATATTCCAAAAAATGATAATCCATTGAAGCATACCCGCGTGTGCGTGATTTGAGATCATCGAAGAAATCGATGATCAGCTCTGAAAGCGGAATATCATAATTCAATTGCACACGTTTGGGAGCGGGGTAATCTTGTGAAATAAAAGTGCCGCGTCGTGAAGTGACCTGATCCATGATCGTTCCATAAAACTCGGTCGGCGTAATGATCTCCAGGCGCATCCAGGGTTCGCGAATTTCTCCAATGAGCCCTTCTTCAGGTAGTTTGGCCGGCGAAGAAACCGAGATCGTTTCACCATTGACCAATTGCACCTGATACTCTACTGAAGGCGCAGTTACCACAATATCCAGATCATATTCCCGTTCAATTCTTTCCTGGACAATTTCCATATGGAACAGTCCTAAAAATCCACAACGAAAACCGAAATTTAGTGCCTGCGAAGTTTCGGGGTCAAAAGTAAGGGAGGCATCATTTAGTTGCAGTTTGTCCAAGGCTTCTTTAAGCTCTTCGTAATCCTCCCCCTCAACCGGATAAATACCTGCAAACACCATCGGTTTCGGATGGCGGTAGCCAGGTAGTGGCTTAGGGGCCGGATTGTTAGCCAACGTGAGCGTATCACCCACCCGGCATTCCTTAACTGATTTGAAGCCGGTAGCAATATAACCAACATCACCAGCGCGTAGCAGACTGGTCGGAACCATTCCCGGAGAAAAAATGCCCACTTCTACCGGTTTAAGGTCTGAATTGGTCGCCATCAAACGCAAGTTGCTGTTCATATCAATACATCCATTTACAACACGGATATACGCAACCACACCCTTGTAAGAATCATAATGAGAATCAAAGATCAAAGCCTGCAGAGGTGCATCCTCATCCCCTTTTGGGGCCGGGATCTGTTCAACGATTGCATCTAAGACTTGTTCAATATTAATGCCCTCTTTGGCAGAGACACGCAGAACGGATTCTGCAGGTACCCCGATCAGGGCCTCAATTTCTTCAGCGGCTTCATCCGGCCTGGCAGAAGCCAGATCGATTTTGTTGATCACAGGTAAAATCGTCAGATTTGATTCGATCGCCAGATATAGATTTGCCAGAGTCTGCGCTTCCACCCCCTGGGTGGCATCCACAACTAAGACCGCCCCTTCACAGGCTTCAAGTGCTCGGCTTACTTCATAATTAAAATCGACGTGTCCTGGAGTATCAATGAGGTTCAGTTCGTAAGTTTTGCCTTTGTAATCATAGGCCATGCGCACCGCAGAGGATTTGATGGTGACCCCTTTTTCACGCTCAAGGTCCATAGAATCCAACACCTGCTCCACCATCTCGCGGTCGGAGATCGTGTGAGTGATCTGGAGCATACGGTCAGCCAGTGTTGACTTCCCATGATCCACATGTGCAATAATGCAAAAATTTCGTATCGTATCTGAAGGCATATCGCTGATAGTATAACCTATTTTATCTGTATCAAAAATGCGCGGGCGTTTATTGCAGTTTTTCTACATCTAGCGGGAATAATGGAGCAATCCACTCGTCCAAATCTTTTACTTTTTGAAAGGGAATTTGCAAATGGACCAAAAATTCAGTGTTCCCTTTTGGTCCAAGTAAAGGCGAACGGATCAATCCGGTGATCGTATACCCCTCATTTTCCGCAGCGGTCAAAACTTCGGTGAGCACTTTTTGATGTACCAAAACATCGCGGATGACGCCGTCCCCCCTGGCAGTTTCTTTTCTCCCCGCCTCAAACTGAGGCTTGATCAGTGCTACAACCTCCGCCGGCGTTTCACCAAACCAGACTTTAAAGATCGGTAAGAATAATCGCAAGGAGATAAAAGAAGCGTCGATCGTGATTAAGGAGATCGGCTCGGGGAATCCGGTAACGTAGCGAGCATTGGTACGCTCCATCACCACCACTCGCGGATCATTACGTAGTTTCCAATGCGTGATCCCATAACCTACATCCACAGCATACACTTTTGCCGCACCGTGCTGCAATAGACAATCGGTGAAACCTCCCGTGCTGGAGCCAATATCTGCACAAACTCGTCCGGATACATCCAAAAGATCAAATGCCTCGAGTGCACCCAATAATTTCTCCCCTCCGCGTGATACAAAAGGCGGCGGTTGGTCGATTGTTATTTCACTTTGTTGAAGAAACTTCGTTGAAGATTTCAAGACCACCTGGCCTGCGACCCTCACTTGCCCGGCCATGATCAGCCGCTGTGCTTGGGAACGGCTTTCAACAAGACCTTTTTCTTCCATTAAAACATCGAGGCGAATTCTTTCCATTTCGCAATTGTACTTGCGATAAGCAAGATGTGATATATTTAATTCATGATTAAATATCTATTTAAAGCCATGCGTCCACGTCAATGGACTAAAAACGCATTCGTTTTTGCTGCTCTGGTGTTTGATCGTCAACTGTTGATACTCACTTCACTGGAGCATACTTTCATTGCCTTTGTGATCTTTTGTTTACTTTCCAGTTGCGTTTACCTCATCAATGACGTCATGGATGTTGAAGCGGACCGCAATCACCCGATCAAAAAGAATCGTCCAATTGCCTCCGGTAAATTACCTATCCCGGTTGCCCTTACAGCAGCTGTCATTTTGATCATCATTTCACTGACAGGCGCTTATTTCCTGTCTTGGGAACTGGCAGTGATCGCTTTAGCTTACTTCCTGATGAACCTGGCTTACAGCAAATGGTTGAAACACATTCCCTTGATCGATGTCCTGATCATTGCTGCAGGGTTTGTGCTCCGTGTCGCAGCCGGCGTTTCAGTAATTCATGTACAGCGTTTCTCACCCTGGTTATATGTAGTGACCACATTACTTGCCCTTTACATCGGGTTTGGTAAACGGCGTGCGGAAATGACCATTCTAAATACCGAAATTACAGGAACCCACCGCAAAGTATTAGATGGTTATTCGATTACCCTGATCGACCAATTGATCACGGTCGTTTCCTCCACAACATTGATCGCATATTCTCTATATACTTTTTCGGCACCCAACTTGCCTGAAAACCATGCCATGATGCTTACCATTCCTTTTGTCCTTTATGGCGTTTTCCGTTACCTTTATCTCATCCAGATTAAAAATGCCGGCGGAGAACCGGAAGAGATCCTGTTAAAAGACCGTCCCCTGCAGTTAACCATTCTGCTCTGGGGGTTGGCAGTCATGATCATTTTCTACATCTTTAAATAATGCCCGCAATAACCAGCTCCGCCCCTGGCAAAATGATTCTGTGTGGTGAACATGCGGTTGTATACAATCAACCCGCGGTGGCCATCCCTGTTCTGACGCTTTTCACCAAAACCAGTATTTTTGCGCGTCCAACTGCACCCAAAGGGGAGATTTTTATCCGGGCAGACGCCATTTCCCTTGCTGAGAATTTAAATATCCTGCCAAACGAAAACCCCATCCGTCAAACCATTGAACTGGTGAAAGAATATTTCTCGCTTGAGTCGCTGCCTGCCTGTGAAATTCACATCACTTCAACCCTTCCAGTGGCTGCCGGGATGGGATCCTCAGCTTCACTCGCGATCTCGCTCATCCGCGCTCTTTCAGAATTCATTGGCCATCCGTTGCCTGTTGACCAGGTAAATTCATTAGCCTTTGAAGCTGAGAAGGTACTGCATGGTAATCCTTCAGGGGTAGATAATACAGTCATTGTCTATGAAAAACCGGTTTTTTTTCAGCGCGATCACAAACCTGAACTTCTAAAAGTTGCTGCCCCATTTCATTTCGTCGTTGCCAATACGGGGATTACAGCATCCACTTCCGAAGCTGTTGCCAGGGTTAGAACGAACTGGCAAAATGACCGCGAGAAATATGAGAATATTTTTTCCCAGATTGGCCAAATATCCCGGCAAATTCGAGAATTTCTTGAATTGGGAAAATTTTGCGAAACAGGCGAATTGCTGACTCAAGATCATACATTGCTCCAGGAAATGGGTGTTTCCTGCCCGGAGTTGGACAAATTCGTGAAAATATCCCTTCAAGCCGGTGCCCTCGGAGCCAAGTTATCTGGTGGAGGCATGGGCGGGAATATGCTTGCAATGGTCACTACCGAAAGTGCCGACCGAGTAGCCGCGGTGTTGGCCTCAAACGGGGCAAAAAAAACGTTACATATCACTTTGCCTGCTTCCGTGGAGGAATAAATGGATCACACTTATTTCTTGAAATTAGGCGGTTCGCTCATCACCAATAAAGATCAAACCCAAACCGCACTGCTTCCCCAAATTGACATCATCGCTCGCCAAATTAATAATTTCATCCAGGTCAATCCAGAGGTCCATCTACTCGTTGGTCATGGGTCTGGATCTTTTGGTCATGTGGCTGCCAGCAAATATCACACTCGCGAAGGCGTGAAATCGCCAGGGCAATGGCAAGGCTTTGCAGAAGTATGGCTTGCAGCCAGGGAGCTGAATCAGATTCTGATCGAAAGGTTCGCTCAATTTGGTTTACCTGTGATTAGTTTTCCCCTGTCGGCCGGTGCAGTAACCAAAAACGGCAGCGCGACAAATTGGAATATCCATCCCATTGAAGCCGCACTCCAACACCATCTGCTCCCCGTAGTTTACGGCGATGTTGTTCTGGATGAAACTTTGGGGGGAACCATACTCTCCACCGAGGAGCAATTCGCTGCGCTCGTCCCAGTGCTCAAACCCGCAAAGATATTATTGGCAGGCCGCGAAGTCGGTGTCTGGCAAGATTACCCCGCCTGCACCACTTTGATCGATACGATTACTCCATCCACCTACCCGGCGCTTTCAAAAAATATCATCGGTTCTGCCAGCACCGATGTCACTGGTGGAATGGTTTCAAAGGTTGAAAGCATGCTCTCTCTTATCCAAAAGCATCCCCAACTACAGATACAAATATTTTCGGGTTCAAATGAGGAGGCTATCTTTAATGCACTCAGCGGAGAACAATCAGGAACCATTTTGAGGTCTGATGTTCAAGGAGTAAAAAATGAGATTCGATCGTAAAGTATTCGAATCAATTGAAGACACCAATCTTGCGCCATATGCGGTCCATGCCAGTCATTCTCAGGGCCGTATCTATCCCGAATCGGAACCCGATTACCGCACTTGCTTTCAGCGCGATCGCGACCGAATTTTACATACAACCGCTTTTCGCCGTCTGGAATATAAAACCCAGGTTTTTATTAATTTTGAAGGGGATTATTACCGCACCCGCCTGACCCATACACTGGAAGTTGCCCAGATCGGTCGCACGATTGCGCGGGCGCTCGGAGCTAACGAAGATCTCACTGAAGCAATTTGTCTGGCCCACGATCTCGGGCACCCACCGTTTGGACATTCGGGTGAGTCCACCCTGAATACGCTAATGAAGGATTTTGGTGGATTCAACCACAATCATCATTCCTTCCGTATCGTTACCGAAGTTGAAAAACGCTATCCCGAATTTCCCGGCCTCAACCTTTCATGGGAAGTATTGGAAGGGATCGTTAAACACGAAACAGCCTACGACAAATCGGACGCCAGTAATTTCAACCCAGAACTACGCGGCGATTTGGAAGCTCAGATCACTAATGTGGCTGATGAACTCGCTTACACTTCTCACGACCTGGACGACGGTTTGCGCTCGGGATTAATCTTCCCTGAAACCCTTGATGACATAAAACTCTGGCAAATGGCAGCAGCTCGTTTTCAAAAACAAGGGGGACAAATTGATGACTTAATACGTCATCAGATCATCCGTGAATTGGTCGGCATAGAAGTCAACAGTATGATTAATGATTCTGCCAACCGGATTGAGAAATCTGGGGTAAAATCCTTGCACGAGTTACAAACGCTCTCTTACAATTTGGTTGGTTTTGAAGAGGAAATGAAAGAAAATAACAGGATTCTCAAAGAATTCCTCTTTAATAATATGTATTGCCACTATCGCGTGGTACGCATGCAGAAAAAAGCCGAGCAGGTCTTAACTGCTCTGTTTAAAGCTTACCAGGGAACCCCCATCATGCTCCCTCCGCAATTTCAGGAACAGATTATTGACAAAGGAAAAGAGAGAACGATTTGTGATTATTTGGCTGGCATGACCGACCGTTTTGCAATCGAAGAGTATCAAAAACTGTTTGATCCTTCCTTCTTGCCTTAACCGGGATTAAAATAAGCCGGACTTAATAGTAGAAAACCAAACTGGAGTTTGAATGAACAAACCATCGTACCTTACCCAAGAAGGCGCTGAAAAACTGAGGCAAGAATTTGAATACCTCAAAGGCCCGGCGCGTGACGATTTGGCCAAGCGATTAAGGTTGGCAATTCAACAAGGTGACCTCTCAGAAAATGCAGATTACATTTCTGCCAAAGAGGAACAAGGGTTCCTCGAAGGCCGCATTGTTGAATTGACCTCAATATTAACCAACATTGTCATTATCGATGAAAGTGGAAGTAAAAAAGAAAAAGTAGATGTTGGTACAAAAGTAACCATTCAAGAAGATGATTTCCCAGAAGAGACGTATTTCTTGGTTGGTCCGCAAGAAGCCAATCCAAGCAAAGGGCGTATCTCGCACAATTCCCCCATTGGTGAGGCCCTATTGGGTCATAAAGTCGGTGATTTGGTCGAAGCAGTAACACCCAGCGGGCCAATTAAACTGAAAATTATTCGCATCGAATAGATAAAACAAAAACCCCTCGCGGGGTTTTTGTTTTATCTATTACTTTATTCTTATTTTGGCCAAACGCTCAATTCTAGTGTCAACCGCTCAAAATAACTTCCAGCCGGCAGGGCTCCTTGCCCATAGACAAGCTCAATTACTTTTGCCTGCAATTGCAAAGAAGGAGTTTCCAGCAGGATTTGTTGCCCTGGCTCAATCAACACCGGCTCGCCTTTGGAGGCCATCCGTTGCCGTGTGGCAGGATCGTTCATTGCTCTGGCACTCATCAGAACTTTTGTGACTGTTTGCGTATCGTTCTTGTCAAAAAGCCAGACTTCGAAAGCAGAAACTTTTTTGGGATCACCCACGCCGACAATATCAGAAATTCCTACACCGCATTCACCCAAAAAATCACCTTTGGCAGTGTCTATGCTGAATGAATCATCGTAAAGGTCATCACCGATAACATAAGTGGTCATAAAATGAGCCGCGGGCACATCTGAGACAGCCGCAGTCGTTTTACTGGGCTGAGTGTAATTCTGGGTAAAATCGGGCTCTTCCAACGGATTTTCAAAATCATGCATATTTGATGTTGGAGGAATTTGTTCTTTGGGTTTGCGGTTCTTGAAGAAGAACATATAGATAAGCAAACCGCCAATCCCAAGGAAGAGCACACACAAAATTCCTGCCAGGATACCAGGTAGTCCGTTCCCGCTGCTTTTCTTCGTTGTAGAAGTTGCAAGGGTTGGCAAACCACCCGTGGTCGAGCTAACAGCAGTCGGGACAGTGGTGTTTGTGCCCGAAGTCGTAACAGTTGATGTTTGTGGAAGTGCTAATAACGCTGTCTTTAATGAGAGGACTGTCTCATCTGTGGGAGCATAAGAACAGCCTCCTGTTTGTAATGAATCCAGGGCAAAGGCTGCATCCTGATTGCTGAGGCCCATTGAATCCAGACGTGCTGAGGCAAGTGCGGCATCCGGATTTAATTTATATGAGTCGACGACCATGCACAGGTACTGCGCCTTGAGATCCTGGCGTAAATAACTGGCATCCGCATCTTTCCATTTTACTGGCCATAGCCCCCAACCCAGCAACGGCAGACCAATGATCAGGCCAATGATCAGCCCGGCAATACCGGTTGCTAAAGGGTTTTTCATAAGGTTTCGGATCTTTTCCATAGTCAACTCCTAAATAATTCCGCAAACAGATCAATACACATCATTGTAGATGAATATTAGCGATCTGGCAAACCGATTATCAAGAGAATTAGTTGCAATATTTATACCTATTCTTGAACGGATTCGCCAATTTGCTCAACCAGGAAAGTTTCTTCGCAATCCATACATTGCAGTTCTCGTTTATTTGCCATAACCAGTAATCCACCACATTTTGGACAAGGAGTTGCCACCGGCCGTTTCCAGGATGTAAAATCACAGGCTGGATAATTTGCACATCCAAAGAAAATACGTCCCTTGCGGGTCTTGCGCTGCACGATCTCGCCGCCGTCCTTTGGGCAAATGACGCCGATCTTCTCAAGGAATGCTTCTGTATACCTGCATTCCGGGAAATTACTGCAGCTAATGAATTTTCCAAATCGGCCCCAGCGAATGACCAGGTCATGACCGCAATTTGGGCAAGCCCGACCTACTTTTTCCAACTCAGCTTTTTGCACCGGCATTTCAGCTTGAGCCTTCTTTACCTGAGGTCCAAACTCTCCATAAAAATCACGGATAACATCACGCCATGCGCCTTGCCCCGAAGCCACCTGATCCAGGTTAGCTTCCATGCCAGCAGTAAAATGCAAATCCACGATTTCAGGGAAGTGGTCGACCAGCAAATCATTGACCAGAATTCCCGTCTCAGTTGGAGAAAGACGCTTGGCTTCACGAATTACATAACCGCGCTGCTGGATGGTGGAAAGGATGGGAGCATAGGTTGATGGCCGTCCGATTCCATTTTCTTCAAGCACCTGTACCAGCGAAGCCTCTGTATATCGCGGAGGCGGTTGAGTGAAATGCTGTTCCGGCAATAAACGCAGCAACTGCTGCTTTTGGCCTTCTTCCAAACCAGCCGGAATTTTTACATTCTCATTATCTTCAGGTTTCAGATCTTCATCCAGAGCTTCTTCATAGACAACCAAGAATCCAGGGAAACGGAGTGTGGAACCGGAGGAACGGAATAAGTATTGGTGCACCTTTCCGGCAGCAGTTATTTCGACTGAAAGCGTGTCATAAACAGCAGTTTCCATTTGAGAAGCCAAAAAACGCTGCCAGATCAGTTGATACAACTTGAATTGTTCAGGGGTCAGAGATTGTTTCACCTTATCCGGTGTTCGCCATACAGATGTTGGCCGGATGGTTTCATGCGCTTCCTGAGCAGAAACCGCACGTGTTTTATACTGCGGAGCAGAAGAGGGTAAGAAATCTCCACCATACTGCTTTTGGATAAAATCACGACTCTCTTTTTGGGCCAATTCAGAAACATTGGTCGAATCAGTACGCATATAAGTAATTAAACCCGCTGTTCCGCCTTCGCCAGTATCCAGACCTTCGTACAATTGCTGGGCGATCATCATCGTACGGCGCGCGGTGTAACCTAGCTTGCGGGAGGCTTCTTGCTGTAACGTACTGGTGATAAACGGTGCTGATGGTTTACGCCTGCGCTCGCTCTTTTTAATCTTTGTGATCGTAAATGGCGCTGTTTCGATCTCTCCAAAATATTGGTCTACATGCGCTTTGTTGGAAAGATCCGGGTCCTTTTCATCGATCTTAGCAAGGCGGCTTAGGTACGCCTGAGCCTTTGTCTTGGGTGTGATCTCCGCTGTAATGGACCAATACTCCACAGGAATAAAAGCGTCGATTTCACGTTCCCGTTCAACCACTAGCCGCAATGCAGCGGATTGCACACGTCCGGCCGAAAGTCGGCTGCGTACTTTTTCCCACAGCAACGGGCTGATGGAATACCCTACCAAACGATCAAGAATGCGGCGAGCCTGCTGTGCATCCACTAAATTCATATCAATCTGGCGCGGATTGGCAAAAGCCTCGTTAATAGCTGGTTCTGTGATCTCATGGAACACTACCCGATGATAAAGTTTCGGGTCGATCTCGGCAGCTTCAAGTAAATGCCAGGCAATGGCTTCCCCTTCGCGGTCAGGGTCTGTCGCCAAAAAGACTTCTTCGGCTCCTTTTGCCAGCACCTTAAGTTCTTTGACGATCTGTCGTTTCTCATTAGGAACCCGATATTTCGGTTCGAAATCATTATCCACATCCACGGATAATTCAGAACGCAGCAGGTCGCGTACATGACCCACCGAAGCTCGTACAGTGTAGCCTTTGCCCAGAAAACGCCCGACCGTTTTGGCTTTTGCTGGCGATTCAACGATCACCAGTTTGCCGCTGCGCGGCTTTTCTTTTTTAGCCGGGGCAACCATGCCTTCATGTGCCGGAGTTCTCCCAATACGATATACCTTGGTTCCACAAACACTGCATGTACCAATAGTGACCGGTGTGCCATTTTTGTTAAAATCTGCCACCGGTTGGTTAATTTCACGTTTTGCCTTACAGCGAACACAATAAGCTTCCACAGAGACCTCTCCTATAAGAAAGGGGTTAGGTGATGTTCTTTTAGGTATTTCACAAGATCCTTCACCCTTTGGCTTTCACCCCTTTGACAGATCAGTAATGCATCACCCGAATCAACAATAATTACGTTCTCCATCCCAATTGCCACGATCAGGCGATCTGGGTTTGTTGAACATATCAACGAATTATTGGTTTCGAGCCCGATCTGGTGCGCATTAATGATGATATTTCCACGAGCATCTGGTTCAACAACATCAAAAAGTGAATCCCAACTCCCTACATCATTCCATTGTAAATCACCTGCGGGAAGTACCACACAATGATCAGACTTTTCCATAATACCATAATCAATCGTTTCGGGAATAATGCTTTGCCAAATTTCTCGAAAGTATTCACTGCTATGATCGCGGCCGATCTCTTTACGAATTTTTGAAAGCTTAATGGATAAATCAGGCATGAAAAGCTTGATCCGATCCAAGATCACATCCACTTGCCAGATGAACATTCCCGAATTCCAAAAATATCCACCTTTTTCTAAAAATACCTGAGCGGTTTCTACATCGGGTTTTTCTTTAAATTCTTTGACGTCAAAAACATCCAACCCTGCAAATTGACCAATATTCGCGCCACTCTCGATATAGCCATATCCGGTTGCAGCATAAAGTGGAGGAATTCCCAAAGTAACCAGGTGCCCCTTTAGAGCCACCTGGTAACCAGCCCGCAAGACATTCTGAAACGTATTTACATTCTGTATATAATGATCCGCAGTCAAAACTACCATCACCCCTTGCGGATCGATCTTCTGAATTGCAGTGGCTGCCATGGCCACCACAGAGGCTGTTCCGCGCGGCATTGGTTCAATGAGAAAGTTCTCAGTAAGTAGCTCTGGGCATTGCAAATGCAATTGTTCCGCCTGGTCCGCTACAGTGACCACATAGATATCTTCAGGCGCAAATAACCCATCCAAACGGTCAACCGCGATCTGGAATAAAGTTCGTTCTCCTACCAGGTTCAAGAATTGTTTGGGTTTGTCTTTTCGAGAGAGCGGCCATAAACGGGTACCCCCGCCTCCGGCCATGATTACAGCATAATAGTGTCCTGACATTTAATTAACCTTATAAGTAGCTTTTTGTTCTCGAGCCGCAACGTAGTTCATTCCACCCACATGCGTGACCAGTCCTTTTAGTTCCATCATCGTGAGTGTAGCTGAAACTGACTGGATAGGCAAGCCCGACAAATTACATATTTCATCAATGTATTTCGGCTCCTGGGATAAATATTGTAAAAGTTTCTTCTCATCCTGAGTAGCGGTGATGGATTTCCGATTCGCTTGCTTTTCGGGAATGTTTTCCAATTTCAATACTTCCAGGATCTCGCTCATACGTAAAAGCGGGCGGGCACCTTCTTCGATCAGATGATTGGTGCCTTCGCTTTGCGGTGTAAGTATACTGCCAGGGACGGCAAACACATCCCTCCCCTGGTCAACTGCAAATTTGGCCGTGATCAATGCACCGCTGGTCTCACCTGCTTCAACAACAATCGTTGCCAGAGAGAGACCGGCAATGATGCGGTTACGCGGTGGAAAATTTGTACTTTCCGGTTGAGTTCCCATCGGGTAATCACTGATCACTGCACCTTGAACGGAAATCTCCTCAGCCAGTTTGCGGTGCTCCGGTGGGTAAACCACATCCACACCGCTGCCTAACACCGCAATCGTGCGGCCTCCGCTCTGTAAAGCCGTTTGGTGCGCAATGGCATCCACGCCCCGCGCCAGTCCGCTGACAACTGTAATCCCATTTTCCGCCAAAAAACGGGCAATTTCTGAGGTTACCTGCCGGCCATAAGGAGTAATCCGGCGCGTACCCACAACAGAGACAGCCCAATCATCTTCAACATTAATCGATCCTTTGGCAAAAAGGACTGGTGGAGGTTGTGCAATTTCTTTTAATCTTTTTGGGTAAATATCATCGTCCCAGGTGTAAACTTGCACGCCCTGCGATGTGATCTTTTCCATCACTTTTTCAAGGTTCACACTGCTGCGCACCTGAATAAAGTTTTCAACCACACGAGCCGGCAGACCAGCTGCAGTCAAACCACTTGCCGGGGCATCCCAGGCAATTTCCAGACTGCCGTAATAATCTAAAATATTTTTCATGCGCACAGAACCAATTCCGCGCACCAAATTGAACCCTACCCAGTAAGCCTGTTTCTCCATCCCCACTCACTTATTCCCAGATCGGCAGCCTGACGGTGATCACCTTTTTGTCGCTGTCTACTTTCAAGATCACTGACTCAATTGCAGGAAGCAAGATCTCGTCATCAGCGCCTTCATTCTTGACCACGTACACATCATTTGCCCCGGTGATTAAAACTTCCACCAACTGGCCTACAGATTCACCTTTTTCATCAATTACGTGCATTCCCAACACTTGATGAGGGTAATGCTTGCCTTTAGGGAGGTCTTCCAATTGTTCTGGTTCAAAATAAACGAGCTGGTTGCGTAAATGACCCACTTCATCACAATCATCCAGCCCTTGAAATGCTATTAAATAATTCTGGTCCATTTTGCGAACAGATCGAATTGTGTAAGTGTCTTTTTTCTTGCCGACCAGTAACTCTTTCCCTTTTTTTAAAACAACCATGTATTCCGGGAAAGGTTCAAAAACGACTTCTCCCATTACACCATGCGGCTTGCGGATCTTTCCAACGGCAATGGACAAAGGCTCGCCGGATTGGGGCGAGCCTGATTTTCGAACTTTTACTTCGTTAGAGCCCAGACTTTTTGTCATCGAGGTTCAACAACGTCCAGCGAAGCTTGTTTCCCTTCACGCGCCGAAGCAACCCGCAGCAAAATGCGCATGGCATTTGCAACACGGCCGCCCTTGCCAATTACACGCCCCATGTCTTCTTTTGCGACATGCAATTCGAGAGTCTCGCGGCCCCCATTGTGGTTTTGATTAACCACAACCTGGGAGGGATCATCGACAAGTGACAATGCAATGTACTCGATCAGTTCTTTCACAGTTCCTCCTCGAGTGATTCGAGAAAAGCCTTATGCTTTAATTGCATGCTTTTCGTATGCAGCTTTGGCTTCTACTAAAAGGCCTTCCAGAGCTTCGCCTTTTTTGAAGCGGTCAAAGCGGTCGATCAAGCCCACTTTTTGGAAGATCCGGGTAACCGATTCACTGGGAACCGCACCGTTCTTCATCCAACCGTAAACTTTTTCTTCTTTGACTTCAATTGTGAATGGGTCTGTGGTTGGATTGTAGGTGCCGACAATTTCCAAAAAGCGACCATCGCGGGGGCTTTCAACATCCGCAACTACGATACGATAACTTGGCTGGTGTCGCATTCCAGTTTTGCGTAAACGAATTCTAACCATCGAGCACTTCTCCTGTTTAATTTCTAAAATGATCAAAAATTGATGTGACCACAAAAACTCCACTTTGGCGAGGGCACGCTGAAGGGGGCGCTATCCGCCGTTTCATTTTTGATCACTTGAACATACGAGAGATTCCTCTCCCGCCTGTTTTCTGCAAGGTTTTGATCAAACGCTGCGCATCGCGAAACTGTTTGATCATCCGGTTGACATCCTGCACATCTGTTCCTGATCCTCTGGCAATTCGCCGTCTTCGTGATGCATTGAGAAGATCGGGGTCACGCCGTTCTTTCAGGGTCATTGAATTGATGATCGCTTCAGTCCGTTTGAGCTGGACTTCCGCTTCTTT
>Ga0182021_10002972_pt1 | contig 19959 bp, 36 predicted proteins | sample 612E3MmetaG_FD_120493 | JGI IMG/M metagenome (GOLD analysis project Ga0182021, IMG submission 120493) | Permafrost microbial communities from Stordalen Mire, Sweden - 612E3M metaG (Illumina Assembly) | ecosystem: Environmental > Terrestrial > Soil > Wetlands > Permafrost | place: Sweden... | reverse complement strand
TCTCCGGTTTAAAATAAAAAAGGCAGTCCTTCCGATTTCTCAGAAAAACTGCCTTTTCGTATAAAGTTACAGTTAGATCAACAACAATTATTTCTTCAGGTGGAAATTAAATCATTCTTTTGATTAAAGTCAATATGTCAACTACATTTTCTTAAACCCCAACCGCTTTGCTAAATACCTGACCGCGGTTTTTTGTATAATAATTGAGTACATAAGTGGGTACTTCTACGGGCACTCCCGCGAGAAACTCGATTATCAGTTCTTCCTCATTCGGGAATATGCCCTTCATCTTTGGGGGAATAACTAAAGTTTTATCAACCTTACTCACCATGAATACTTTTCGTTTCTGTATTAGATGTGAATCATTACCTACACCCTGATATAACCTGTACCAATGGATTATTGCTATCTTTTGGCAAACACCTATTCTTTTTCCGGAGTCTAATAATTTCTTAGTCCAGTTAACATCTACCCATAACATTCCAGTAGTAGAACTCATAAGAGGAAATTGAATGGCTAGTTTTTTCTTAAAACATAAAAAATAACCGGCTATCGGTGTTTTAGTTTCCTTGGCCTTATAATTCGGAGTAATATTAAATTGATTTTCACATTTTAAGTGCAGGTTGATAAGATCAATATCCTCACTCATCTCCCCATTTAATTGCTGATCTTTAATGCTCATCCTTGTAGTAAGGCACGTTAATAGGTCAAACTTTGGATTAGCCTTAATCATCTCTGCTATTTCTGTACCCCAATTCGGACGGGTGAATATTACATCACCGTCATAAATACAAATCCAATCATTATCATTAGGAACTAATTGAACGTATTTGTTTATCTCATCTGCAAAGTCCCATTTCAGGGAGAAGGGCATGAAATGATAGACATTCAAATTCTGATCCCTTTTTAATTTCTTAGAATCTTCCATATTTATTCATCCGGGATTATTTCTTTTTTCCGATAATCGGATCGCCATTCATATCAATATTTGAAAAGACTTCTACTAAATATCTTGCTGACTGTTTTAATATTTTCTTTTTCACATCTTCTGGAAGATGTTCAAGCCCTTCGAGTGCTTTGTCCTTTAATTGCTGATTAAGTTTTTTTCTGTAATAATTCATGTCCTTATTAACAATTCCCATTATTCGTCCGGGATAAGTGATTGATGAGTATAGAAAGGATTTATCATTTCCTCCCCAGCGACTAAGATATATTTAGAAAAGGGATAAGTCGGAATCCATCTTGCAAATCCAATTCTATATTTATGTTTATTCAAGAATCGGAAACCTTTTTGATGACGCTTTAATTTTTTTAAGTTTTTCATTTAATTATTCCATACAGTTTAAGTAGTTCATGCAAAACCTTAGCCCTTTCTGACTCTATTTTCATATACTTTCGAAATGCCCTCCGATACAATCTTAATCTAATCCAGTGAATAAGTCCTTCCATCAACCTCATACCTTCTCCCTATTATCTTTCGAGTTCCATCTCCTGCGCCTCTCTGTAGCACTCAAATTCAACCCCACCGATTTTTTGAATCCAAAGGAGGGGGGGGAAGTTATTATCCTTCTCATTACTCCACCACACCCACAGATACGGGTTTTGTCATAATTTATTGACTCGTGGAACTCTTTAACTTCTTTACAGTTGGTACAGCGATAATCTCGGAAGGGCATGATCAAATTCCTTTGTTTTGTTTGTTATTATCTTCGCTGAAGAGTGCACACAGTAACACAAATGATCCTATGCCAAAAGCTGTACATCCGAGAACAGCGATAACCCCAATCTTTAGGGAAAGTATTAGGTCATTATTCTCCAAGTAGGCAATGGATGAGGCTACGATAAATATTAAAATAACGTGGGCGGAAATGACCTTTGTGAGATAATTCATTTCTTCACCCTCGGTTTATAGTTAAGATACTGACTGGTTAGTCTTCTTGATTTAAGGAATCTGCGGAAATTATTATCAACATCATCATATCTTTCTTCTAACTCTTCATAATGTTTTCTCCATTCAGTGTCTTTGTCCTGAACAGCTTTCGCCATACCGATTTTTAATTCCTCAAATGCCTTGTCCCTATTAAATATCTCGTTATCTCTCTTTTCCAATTCTGATTCAAGACGGATATAATCTGCTGCCATTTGAGTCTTGCGTTCACATTGAACTGTAAACGCACCTTTGATAATTTCAAACTTGTTTAGAGTACAGTCATTGAGAAAAAATCCTATGTCGGATTTTTCGATTAGGGCGATCATCTCACTTAAAAATGCCCTGCCATCTGACAAAGATTCCTTATGCTGTTTAATCGTTTCTTCCTGCTCGGTGCAACAGTTTTTTAGTTCAAGATACTTGGATTCTTTTGCATCAATAAGTTTATCCTTGATCTCCACAAAGGATTTTAATTTATCATTCTCCTCCACCAGCTTTGCATGTCTCTGCCTGAGATAAGTAATAACATGAGCCTGTTCTATTTTTAGTTTAGTAAGTTTATCATTCTCGTATCTCAAATTCTCATTTGTAGTTCCGATTTCCCTTAGTGATAATCCCCTGTCATAAAATAGATTAAGAATGTGATTTATCATTTTCATATTACACTCCCCTGGGATATTTTGATGCCACGATTGATTAATCTTCTTGCCCTTTCATAAACAATGCCCGCTTCTTCTGGCGTAGAATAGTCACCCAAACTATAACTTCTTTTGTCCGCATAGATTCTTGCTGAATATTTTGTGCAATGCTGAAAGACACCAGTGGGAAGATTATGCTTTTTTGTTTTTGTCTTACAGTATTTTATAACGTTTTCTCTTGGCGTTAACAGTTGAAGATCGACAATGCCATTAAGAAACTTCTTGCCCTTTTTGTGATCTACTTGGCGACTACCTCTTGGTTCGTTACCGAAATGATCCCAAACCAGAATATTTATACGAAAGTTTTTAGTCCTGCCGTTTTTACTTAAACAATAGCGAAGATAGCCGCTATATTTAAGCAAGGATGGGACTAATATTCTCTCTGCAACTTTAGCGGTATAACCCAATCGGCTTTTCCTGATTCTTTCTAAACTTTTTGCCCTACCTAAACTGCTTATCTGATACAAGCCCTCATACCCCCTTATGTCCTTCCATTCCTCCTTCATCTCTCTACTCCTTAGTTAATTGAAAATTTTAATTCTCTCATTGTCTCTTCTATTTTCTTTTGAAGATTAGTAACGAAACATCCGCACCAACTCACCCCGGGTATAACAAAGTCTTTCTTAATAATCTTTGCGTATTTATTGGCGACTATTGAAACGTTATCATCATCCAATTCTTTTAATGCAATCTTAACCAGTATATCCAAGGGTTTAAGCATATTGGGGGCAAACTGCAGCAGTTCTATAATCTTATTTGGGATTAATTCAGGAGTATCTTTTAGGTTGTCTATGAATATTTGCGCCACGTCCTTAACGTCAAAAAGATTATGGTTTTTGAATGTTCCTAACTTTCCAGTTCCCAAACATCTTTTGCAATCAGGATCAGGAATTTCATTTAAGTAAATAACGTCCTTTCTGCCAAAGACATATTTACGGGCAGATATATCATCCTTGAAGAAAAGGATTCCATCAATCTTGCCAACTTGTTTGTACTGATTATCTACTGCAATGAAGGTTATTTTATTATCAGGGTTGTTGAACATCCAAGCCCTCTCTTATTTTTTCTTCCTGAACTATTTCGTATAACGATTCAGGGTTAATATCATGGTATTTAATTTTGACTAATTCGTTTGACCCTGAGAAGTTTATTTGCGCACCACAAGGAATGCGTTTACAATATACTCGGTACAGTTGCCTTATAATGCGGGCAAAAACCACATCCACGTCTGGTATTACTACTGTTTGGGTTGCCATATCAGAATTTCATCGCCATTGGTTGATTGATCTTTGCTTCGCTTCTCATCCTTATCACTTCAGCGCATAGTCTATTTGTGCAATAATGGGAGTCCTTTATTAGCAATAAAGTTTTCTTGCTTTCAAATATCAAAAGTAACTTCTCATATTCTTCAGTAGTTAATGGTTGCTGAGAACTAAACTCTGCCAAAGTATTGTTAGCGTATTCGGGAGTCAAAACCTTTCTTATATCGAAATCAGCCATTATACCCCCATCATATTTGAATCTTGCGGATTGGACTTCTTAGACCAGGGTATTTTTGAACCTTCAAACTTCTTTAATGGTTCCGGTATATCCTTTTTGATTATCCTTTTATCTTCAGTCATTTTCTTATAGCGATTATGAACGTTAGTAAAGAAAGATTTTATGGTGATATAGATTCTATGGAAGGTACCTCTGAATAGCATTAATAGGATTATTAGGGCAAGAAAATGCCACGGACTATCGAAAAAGAATCTTGTCAGTTCTAAAATTAGTTGCGGGGCGTTCATCTTCATCTCTCTCTGTTATTTGTTACTTAATAAACTCTCCAATGAATCTCTTGTTTTAATATTAGCAAGTGCTTGCCAGGGCTGCATTCCTCTTTGTGTTACTTGCGGAGGTTGCGGATTTGAATTCAAATTACCTAAAGCATTATTCTTGGCATTCTCTTTAAGGTTATCTTTTGAAGTCTGCTTTATATTTTGGGCGAGCTCTAGGTTTTTCAACTGTTTGGTTTTAACATCCTCGGTCTTTTCTTGAATACCAAGTTTCGCCATTATCTGCTGAAGTTGTAAAGCCATCTGCTGCATCTGCTGTTGCTGTGCTGCCTGCTGTGGATCAGGTTGCCCTATTGATTGCCAGGCCTGCAATATTTTATCAGCACCCGGATAACTCCCTTCCTCAACGATGATATCAAGTAAAGCATCTGCTTTTTGTGGATTTACTGAAATAGCGGCGTTAAACAAATCTCCAAGTTTAGCAAGTCTATCTTCCTGTGCTGTTGCGGAATAAGAATCCTCGGACATTTCAACGTCATACTTAACGGCATCAAGATCATTAAGAACTTTCTCAACAATCTGCCCCTCTGGGTCTATGGAGAATTGAGACTGGTTAACAGTGACTTCCTGTGGTTGTCCCTGTGGAACTTTATCCAATATTCTTATAACCTGCTGAGTAGTTACAAAGTGTTGAATAAAATTAAGTGCCTGAGTCATTAAGGCAATATCAGTAATCTCCCTATTCTCCAATAGGTAAGTAAAGGATTTGGTTTGTCTCTGTTCTTTAGCAAGAAAATGCACCCCTGAACGAACATCAGAATTCTGTGCTCCTCCAATTTCCTGATTCAATGTATTAGATATCGTCTGCATTATCTCTTGCATTTCAAGAGGCATACGAACTAATTCAGGGCTGATAGTCTGTCCTTCCTCCGGCTTTATCATTCCCATATAGCCAGCCCTTACCCGTCTGTAAGGTGCAATTCTACCAGTTAACCAATCTTCCTCTAAGCCGGATATAGCGTTCTCATCCATAACCCAACCTTTATTGGCATAACGCCCTAAGAGTTCAAGGATTAAGGATTTTGATTTATTAAAATCAGCCTGGGGATCGCATAGATCAGAAATAACGGAATGAATCTTTAACGGATCAGCATGGTAATCATAACATTGTTCCGGTATATAAACATAATAATCAGTCTGAAATGGATAAGGCTGTTCATTTACCTTCAGATTGAAAGTAGGAATAACAGCAGTAACAAACCTTTTACTCGTTAATTCCGTTTTTGCATCACCATTGATTTGGTAGCGGTCTTTGATACGATTGATTATTTCGGGTTTGAATGTATAACCGTCATGTTCCCTGCCTTCAAGTTGCTTGTGTTCAGATGCGTAAGGCTCGGTAATATCGATCTGTTTATTTCTGTTACTGTCATTAACAAGCAGCGCCCTTTCGGTTCTTTTCTCATGGAGTTCCAATACATCAAATTTACCCGTTGTCGGGTCCCACCAGTTAAGAATATTTTTGTTATTATTATTTGTAGTAAAGCCGGTTGCTGTTTCATATACAGCAGAAAACAAGGCTTTTAATTTCTTAGATACCCATTTATCCCGCTTGCCGGAATCCTGCAGGAAGAATTGTTGCGCCTCTGCCATTATCTCATTATACATCTCATCATCATTAAGAGCGTACTGGTTAAGTATTTCATCCAAGCTCATTTGATGTTTACGCATAATGAATGAAGCATTAGTCCAAAGAGGATCATTATAAACCGGCTCGTACATAATTTCACGTGGATCTACAGCTTCAACAACTAATCCGCCGGTCTTATCCTGGCTTCCGTAATATTTCCATCCCATGTAGTAAACACCAATACCAGATATTATCTTATCAATCCATACTCTTCTTTGCGCTCTATTCTGTCCTGCGGTATATAAATAAAAATCCAATGTCTGACTCACTACTGTTGCAAGTTCCCGATCTCCCCCTGTTCTTGGGGTTGCTTTCCCCTTCTTCCTGTTATCATGGGCGACTGAGAAGATTATATTAATAATCCCTACAATGAAGTTATAGCTGTTTGTTGGTCTGCCGGCCGCCTTTAGTTTTGCCCTTACATCCTTATCCCATTGCAAAACAGCCATAGTAAAGTCATACATCCGGGACATTTCATCTACTGCGGGTTTGAATTGACCGGAGAGATTGTTAAAAAGTCTCATCGACTCCGCTACGGTCTCATCGTCATGCAGATTAAAAGTTCTTGTGTTATTAACCATTTGCCACCTCGATTTGCGATAACTGATTTTGATATGCTCTTGATGCTTGATCCATAGATGAGAAATATCCCAAGTAAAGACTTTTTTTATTTACAACTATTGACGCTACAAATCTTGTCCCGCCCTGTCTCGGATATACACCAGTTGGCAAGGTTCTTCCACCCTGAATATGACTCTTAATGCTATTTCTGCGCCCTGTTAATAATTGAAGATTATTAATGCCATTATTTAATCTATCCCCATCCTTATGGTCAACCTGAGATTTAAAACCTTTTCTTGGTCTATCGCCAAAATGATCCCATACTAAATTATGAGTCCTTAATGTTCTGGCATTTCCATTATTGTTCAAATGAACCGATAGATATTTGGATGAGAAAGACTGAAGAAGTTCCATCTTCGGATGGAATCTATTTCGACCCCATGACTTCGACAAACTGAATATTCTACCCAAACTCGATATTTCATACAGCCCCTCATAGCCCTTAATGGGCTTGAATTCTTCATCAGTTCTATTTGTTTGCATGGTTAAATTCCTTATTCAATTTCTTTGGTGTTTTCGGCAACGACATAAACACAAGTTGACATTTGCAATCTGCGGATAGTGGAGACTAATAATGCAACCTCATTTGTTTTATTAGCTGTTTTATATTCAGCTTCTTTTTTAATCTTACTCTGATAACCGTTAAATTCTATCAGCCCCCATCCTTCTGGCAATTCTTCAATTTGTAACAGTCCTTTCGGCGTATAGTAATATCTGTAATCCCCGATCCCTTCTTCTTCATATATTCTAAAAGATTTTGTTTTATCTCTTAGAAAATCAGATTTGCTAACTTTCACTTCTAACAAAATTGTTGCACCCTTTCCATAAAACCCTAAAGCATCGGGAATTTCAGTAATATTTGTAGTAACTAATTCGGTTAACGCTATACTGCAATTCTTTGTCCCTATTAACCAATTCTTAGCTTTTGCAATTAACTGCTTATGTGTATAAGCATTAACCTTTTCATCAAATATGCCTGTATCAATATCGTTCATGTTTATACGCTCATAAAATCATTCTCAACTTTTGCCTTATTCTCTTTCTGCAACTCTTGGAGCCAGAGGGGTTTGTTAGAAACAACTTTCTCTTTTTGCGGTCTTAAATACATGGTTATATATTTCATAGAATCGAAATCATGATCAGGTTGTCCGTCTTCAATATCATCTGGGTTCTTGCTACTTATTACAAGTGCCGGAAATGTTTCAAGAAAATGAGTGCAGCGTTCATAAACTAAAAGCTGTGGCTTCTTTGTCAGAACTCCATCCTTTTCTTCATAGTGAATAAGATCCCTGATAGTATCATTACATGCTTCCCGATATCCCCGGTTCTTTGCCGGTGACGTTTTGGAAACCTTTACTAATTTCAGCCCTGCATTTATATACTCATAAGCCGGGGTTTGAGAAACGTCAACATCAAAAGCATCCTTAATCCACATGTTTGTATCTGCCACTATGTTCTTGTTGAGCAATCCACGTTCTTTAAGAAATGCCTTTGCTTGTTCAATCTTAATTGAACGGGTTAATCCCTCCTGGTGTAATTCATCAAACAGAATGAAATTATTATTATGATCCCTTGCCATACATTCAAGAGATGTAACGTTCCCATAATCCAAACCGGAAGCGACATTAAAGTTTAACAATTCTTCATAACTCAGGTAATCATTGCGCTTAATGACATGAATATTCTCGTTAAACTCCTCAAAGAATTGTCCCTCAAATACATACCAGTCACCAAATAACCTAGCTCTTTTCTTTTGTTCCGGGAGATGTGAAAGGTTCTGCGCATAATCTGAATGCTGTAAAGTATAGGATTTTCTTCTATCCTCATTCCATTCTTTGTAATATTGATCGACCGTAAAGCCATCAGCGATTAGCTTATCCTCAACCCACACAACGTTATCCCATATTCTAGCTGGGAGATAAAAGTAATCAGCAGGATTTTCATTAGCAGTAAATTTCTTAGTTATAAATAATCGCTTAAAATAATTATGCCCGATAAAGCCCGGAATCATGGTGAAGATCATTTTAGCCTTAACATTGCCGGACCTGTTACGAGAAGCTAAATACTCGATCATGTATTGGGTACAGTGAGTAGCCTCATCAATAAACTCATAATCATATTCGTTTCCCTCTAATGCCTCTACGTCCTGCTCGTTATCAGCACTTCCAAATTTGGTTGTACTCCCATCATACCAATAAATCATACGTTCAGATTTGTTGAAGATACTGCTTAGGTCGGGATATTTTTGAAAGAAAGGAATAATGTGGTTTTCAAGTAGCTGGTTTGAATTGCGCCGGAAGATTATAGTCTTAATAGGTTTTTTCTTTTTATCCGTGCAAAGAATCAGGTTAATATCCCTGATTGCTGCCGATTTCCCCCCTCCGTTGGACCCGCCAAATCCAAGCCTGGTATAGGGAGAATTTCTAATCAGGTCCAACAATTCTGATTGTTTGGGCTGAAGCTGTACCTTAATTGCCATAACAAATAATAAAATGAGAAATAGTTTCATTCATTTACAATTTTGAGTATTGGTGGATTATGCCGGTTTACTCTTTTGGCATATTGCCGGGGTTCTCTCGATAACTCAGCGATCTTTTCTTTCTGCTGTTGGTTCTGTAATTCCAAATAGATGGCGTTAAGTTTGGGGAATTTCCCTCTTGCTGTTTTCATAAATCTTACCGGATTAATAAAAAACCTATTATTGCCGAGCCTGATACAAAAGTTTTCATTCAAAAGCCTTTTAATAGTCCCGGTATATTCCTTATCGCTGATTTTCAGAATCTGCAATGCTTCGGTTCTTTTTACCTCTGCCATATTGGTAGAGCTCATAAATTTTACTAGATAGTCCATTACGGTAAGTTGAGAAGGAAAATAGAGGGCATATATTATCTTGTTGTTATGTTTCCTCTTCGGTCTGTATGGGACAATTTCCCCGGTTTCCGTGTTTAATATTCCATATTTCCCGATCTTTTGGCTCAATTATTCCCCTCTGCAAATGTACCCATTCGGGCAGCAAATGTACCCAAACGGTATGGTAAATGTACCCATTCGGTATATTTCACTTTTTTACCGCTATCCTTGCAATTACTTATATTATCAATACTTAAATGCACTTCGAATGCCTTTTCCAAATTAAACTTCTGATACTACTGTATAACTCACTTAAAGCACTTATTCCTTTCCCCGGTAATCAGTAATAATAATCTCCATAGGCTTTGTGAATTCGTGATCTATTTTATCTTGATATCCATAATTTTTAGCCAAAAAGATTGTTCCCCCTATATTTCCATTGACATTAACCAGCTTCTTTTCAATCCTTGAAATAATTAAATCCCTTGCCTTTTTTATAGTGTGGAAAAACTCATCTTTGTTGGAGTAATTATAAATTGTATGTCTATCGGTTCCGAGATGATAGGCTAGTCCGGCAATGGTTGGAATTTGAGGATTTGGAATTTTAATTTCTTTCCCATCCACAATAGTAATTTCGCTTTCGTTCTTGCACTCATCAAAATATTCATCAATCTTTTTTTGTAAGATTTTAGCGTCAGCAAATTTCAGCGGTCTTCCCCCCGGATGTTTTCCTTTACTATTCTCTTTCACATCTCATTCCTGGATAAGTGTTTCAATCAATGGTGTGAATGTAGTATTTCTTTTGATTAAAATCAAAAAGTAAATTTGCTTAAAACGCACTATTTCCCCCATACATTATCATTGCCTCGGTTCCGATCAATGTTTATAGGGCATCTGTGGGGGTTGATTTCTGCGGATAGGCAATTTTATTCTCCTATCTCCGTAACTAAAGGAGAATCTTCAATCGTAATTCTCTTTGTTCCATCATAAACCCATTTATAATAATCCTGTTTCCTCTGTTCTTCCAGCAGAGTTTGGATTAGGGATTTAACTGATTCAATTTCATCAGTTCTTGATAGATTATTATTTATAATCTTATCCAGCATTTCATCAATACTAATTTTCATTACTTCTTCTCCTTCTGTTTAATGAATGATAAAATAGCATTGAGAATAGCTTCTTTTTTTGTAGTGCCTGTACTTGAAACGGTTAAACCATCTTGTTTATTCCAATAATCAATCTGTTTTGTTATGGGATAGTAGTTTCCGCCATTACCCTGGATTCTTCCATTCCTCGTCCCCATGTAAAAAGGATTTTTTAATCTTCCCCAATCTTAGAGGAGTTAATCCCCTTTGCTCAGGTGAGGGCTTAGTTCCCTTCTTAACATAGTTCTTGTTCTTAATCTTCGGGTGTGTCCGGGTGATTTTAATAGCTCCTGAGGTCATGTATGGATCGAAATATTTACTCATTGGTTTTCCTATGTAATTTTTATTTTAAGCCTTGCAGCTTCAATTTTACGCTTTTTGTTATAAAGGTTTTTTAGTTCCTCCAATTCAAGATATCCAAAATGCTTAATTTGATTTCTTAGAATATTTAGCTCGCTAAAGTTATCTTCCCCAATTTTCTCGATTAAATGTCCCTGATACTTCGCTTCGTTGCCCGATAGCATCCGATTACAGGTGTAACACTGAAGATTTACATTCCACTCATGGAATCTTACGGATTTATGACGGTCTGCCTTCCAGTAGTGTCCTGCGTGCCATTTAGACCCATCCATTATAGAACCATCGGAGTAAAAATTAGGCTCATACTTCTTTCTGCACGAAATACAATAACCGGTTATCTTCCCGTTAATTAGTTCAAGATCCCGCAGCACGATAAACTGATTAAAATATCTCGTGGTTAAGTTGAATAATCTCTTTAACGCACCGTCATTATCTATTTTCTTGAACGTTTTAACTGATATATTGTTATCCATGCCTTTCCTTAAAGTTCTGTGAATTGTATAGTCATTATTTATCCTTTGATATGTTTTTTAGATTCAATCAGCATGGCTTCGGCTTGTTTATAAGCCATTTCGGCAACCTCATTTTCCAACATATTCATACAATCAGGATCATATAACAGCCCCTGCATTGCTCTCCCTGCAAACTCATTTAAGAGTTCGGTATCTTTGTTGTTTATTAGGTTTATCATATAAAGTAATTTTTTAACTACTTCATCATGCGGTCTGTTTAGCCACATGGTATATTCTGAATTATCTATTTCCATACTTCTCCTTTGATTTGGGAGTAACTCCCGTGTTAATTAAATTTAATCTTACCACATTTATTGCAGTGTAGCTCTGTTGATGTAAAAATATAAAACCACTCGTGCCTACAAAGTAACCGCTTAATCCAGATTTTTAATGAGAACGGTTCCCTATGTTCTTTTACAAACTGTTTCCACTTTTCGGGAGTCAATTCAGACAATGCCTTCTCTGTTTCTTTTGCCATTTTATCTAAATCTAAGCTCATTTTCCCCTCCTGTAATTTAATAATGCTGAAATAATAGCTTCACGTTCTGTTGAGCCAGTACCCGAAATAAAGTGCGTAAGTGATATATAATTTATTTTATATAGGGCATCCATTCCCCTACTGCTATTAACATTATCATCAATATACATTTCTCGTTTATGTAAACTAATCTCGGATTCCATCTTAGACTCAAGGGATTTTATGAAGTTGAAATCATTCAGTAATTTATCGTGGTTTTTGTATCGCTCTCGCTTCCACATAAGACCGTCTATAACTTTTCCTGTAAAACAACCCACGTCTGCCGTTACCGAAACCCCTCCCCATTCAAGTAAATCTTTTATCTCAATGTCGGTCATGTCGTCCTCTCTATTTTAATTACTATCATTGGCAATAAACAAACATATTTTATGTTCTTCTTCTTGTCATCAAATATTCCCACCCATTTGTCATAAGTAAGGAATGATAATGTTGTATGGGTTGCTTCTTCTAAAGTTGCTTTTACGACAATACATAGTCCATAGATTAGAAATATTAAATAAAGACTACATATTAGATAGCTAATTATGCTCATTTACTTTTCTCCTTCTGGTAAGGTCGGTAATGGCATCCAATGGGTAACACCTGTATATGGATAACCTTGTTCGCTATAAAACTGTTCATCATCGGTTGCATAGCTTGCAGTTATATGATAATTAGACAATCCAATTATTAAATACCGATTAACTTCTTTCGGTTTCTGCTTATCAAATTCTATCCACTGCAAACTGTCAATCTTCTCCATTAACTTCTTTTGGCTCTCTCTTAAATCGTTATGGATTTGATGTTCAAGTTTTAGTAAATAATTGATATAGTTTTCTACATTATTTCTAAAGTTTGTAAAAGCATAATCGCCTTTATCACTAACATAGATTTCTTCAAACTCATTAAGTTTCTTTTCGATTTGTTCTGGTAAGGTCATTTAGTCTCCTGTAATAAATAAGTTCTGTTCTAATTCTTTAACTTCGTTTCCCCAAGAGTCCCACCCTGTTCTTTCAAAACGAGAATACATTTCAATTTTTGTTAAGTTAGGATAAAGCCTTTCCATTATCTGATATGAAATTTCGGGCTTACGGGAATGTTCACTCACTTGCTCTGTAAATACTGTATGAATTTTCCCTCTTTCTTCTAATGCCACTGGCGTTAAATTGCCCTTATACATATAAAGCAGATATTCATGTCCGTATCTAACTGTAAATGCAGCAGGGATACCAGTAACCTTATTCCATATCATTCTTGCGTGTAACTTATATCCCATTGATTCACCAATCTTTTGAGCCTCAAATAAATATTTGTCAATAGTCCATAAAAACATAATACTATTATCGGAAGTTTTTATTTGCCTTAAATGACTTTCAATTTCTTCTAATGAGATAACTGGATAATCTAACTTTTCACCAGAACTATTTGGTCTAACTGACTTCTTGCCACCCTTAGATTGTTTCCACGGGGGATCAGCACAAATCAGATTATATTCTTTGTCGAAAGAATCAATTACCATTATTCCCCCTCTATGGAGATAGGTTCGATTATAAAATATTCATCTGCTGTTAATTCTGCTAAGTCTCCCCATTCTTCATGATCGGAGTCATAAATGCCTAAATAATATTCATTGTCATTTTCGGCACTATCGGTCTTTTCTATAAACCAGAGACTATAATCATAATTACCATTGTATTTGGTTCTTGCAAGAAAAATGCACGGATAATCAGGCTTTTCTTTCTGCCATATTACTCTATCAGCAAGTCCTTTCTCATAGGCAACTTGCCATAAATATTCGACATCAGAAAATAATTCATCGGGGTGCATTCTTGATTCGGAAAAGGATGCGTAAAGATGATCTTCCCATTTTTTTATGAACTCGCCAACACTTTTCATAAAACGTTCCTTATGTTTTTTTAGTTTTAATTTATTATCTGAATAGCCACACTCTGTGCAACAATAAATACCAAGGGCATATTTCCCACATTCGGGACATTGGGTATAGTTCATATTAACTCCGTTAGATTCTCCTCCTCTTTCGGCAACATTAACCAATGGGTAACTCCTGTAAGCGGATAACCGAGTTGATTATTAAAATGTTCAAGATTAGCATTATAACTTGCAGTAATAGGATAATTAGATGCTCCTTTCACTAAATATCTGAGGCATTTTTTAGGCTTCTGTTTAGCAAAGTCTATCCACTGACACTCTGATTTTGGTATTTTGGCAGCGAACTCATCCATAATCATCATCAATAGATTATCTAATTTCAAATTTATTATAAATTTCTTTTCTTTATCTGTAAAATTTGCAAAATCAATAGGCTTGTCAGATACAGACTTTACTCCCTCGCCATAGGCTGATTGAATAAGGGGCTCGACATCTTTGCGTTTAATAAAAAGTTTAGTAAAGCCATTTTCCAATATCCAAGGTTTTTCTATGTCGTCTAACTTCTCTTTGAACTGTTCAATTATCTGTTTCATATTATATTATCCTTTGATTTATTTAATCCATTCTCGCATATCTTTTGTAGTATGCGATTTGTTAAAACATATTAAGTTGATTCGGGTTAATCTCGAAATCATTTCTAAATTCCTTCCACATAGTGCAAGTGCCATCATTTTCAACTAATAAATTCAGTATCTTTCTTGCCACCTCGTTATTACAGGCATCATAATTATATGTGTATTGGGCTAATGCAATCGGACATGGTTTATCGCCATATTTACATTTACTGCATTGGTTGTCAAAGACTTCTCCTTCAGTTCCATTACTAAAATATGCCATTATTCTCTCTTACGTTAGTTACTATCAGGCTTCCACGCCATGTTATGGAAGCTGATAGCTGTTATAGAATTATGTTTATGATTGTTTTGCATGGCTTAAAACTGTCATATAATTGGATCTCCATATAACACCTTAAAATCTCTCTCAATAAATTGGGTTCCTGAATATCCTACTACAAAATTTTGTTTATCCCTGCCAAATCTTGCCCTTTCAACTGTCACCAAAAAATCATCTTCGGTAAAAGTATAATATCGAGGAACTTTCTTTGTCCCGAAATTATAAGTTTCGATTCCTTCGTGATAGGGCTTGCAACATAATAAGGCAAAGTCGCAGTCTCTCAACAAATCTATACTCTCAGAAGTTTTCCCCTCGTTATTAGCTTGTGAAACTAAAATGATTGGGATCTGCAATTCTTTAGACAATTTTTTTAGTCTGCTGGAATAATGTTTTAGTTCAAATCTTTTGGCTTCAAATCTCATTGCGGCCTGGATTAGTCCCGCATAATCAATAACCCCTAAGCCGATATTGTATTTTCTTTTTAATACCTTCAGCTTTCCGATTATTCTATCAAAATCAAAAGTTTTATCGTCTATGTAAATTTTAGTATCGCTGAATTTGTGTATGTTCTTAAAAAGGTCTTGCAATTCATGTGCCTGTAATCCGTTCCCCTTTGGATTCCTTAACTTCAGGTACTCTATTCCGCACTCCATGCTGATAGCCTTATAGGCTGAAGCGTCAAAGGACATTTCCAAAGGAAACATAGCAACAGGAATATTCTGAAACGCAAAGTCTAAAATTATCCTCTCAGTTACGGTTGTCTTGGCTGATTTTTCTTTCCCATAGATTATTATAAAATCGTCTGACATTATTCCGCCGGTTGCGGTGTTGATTGAAGGAAATGATTTTAATTTAATTCCCTCCGGTATCTTGCCTAAAAATTTCTGTTCTACCTTATTCAGTAATGAGCCGACCTCATCATATAAATTTCTGTCTTTCTCAATAATAATATTATTTTCTATTTCATAAATATCTTCGCCTAATGTCGAAATGATTTCAAAAATATCCTCCCCCTGTTTAATTCTTTCCTGTGCATTATTCATCTTAACAGACAATCCCCTTTTCATCCATAGCTCTAATAACATTTTGCAGTGTTCTACAAAGTTGGCCGCAGTATAATGTTCTATGCCCGATAAATCATTAACTGAAATCATGTCAATCAAGCCTGATTTTTTAAGTTCCCCATATACCGTTGTTATATCGATCTGCTTTCCCTGATTATCGACCTCACACATTGATTTATAAATTGCCAGATATTTCGGTTCACTAAAAACATCATCGTTTAATAATTGCCTTACCTCATCAATAATTTTTGGTTCAGCGAATATTTCTCCTAATAATCTTTTTTCAAGTTTCGGGTTTTTCATATAAATTTTCCCTGGATAACCTTTGGCTTTTCAGACTTGCTATCTTTTTTCTGATCGTAAATCAAACCCTTCCAATTATTGCCCGTGGCTTGAGTAAGCAAAAAAACAGGGTCTGGTTGTTCTCGTAAATAAGCAAGTTGAATATTTACCATAGCAGGAATTAAAGACGTGCCCCTTGTATCGTTCATATATTTCCATTGCTTCCATGCTTCGATAAATCCTTCTTTCTTTTTCAGGTATTCGGGTATTGCTTTTTCAAAAAATGGTTCTTCTGATTCTATACCTATACCTATTCCTATACCTGTTCCTATTGAGGGGTTCTTAGAGGGGTTTATAAGCCCCTTGCAAGCCCCTTCTAATTTGGGATAATTGAGGTAATATTTACCGAATGACTGTCTTAATACTTCAGACGAACAATATTTAAGATCGTTCTCAATGCTTTTTATACAATTAGGACTTAAATTCTGATATTTAATGATGTTCTTAATCCATATAACACTCTTGTCACTATCATATTCTACTAATTTGCTCTGACATAGTTGATAAATTGAATTTTTGAGTTTATTTATTGGCAGTTTGGTTTCAAAAGATATTTTGCTGAGTGAGATATTATAAAGCCCCGATTCACTCCGGTGGACATTAGTAAGCAGGTATATAAAAATAAGTTTTGAGTTTGGAGACAAACTTTCAAACTGAGGATCACTCCATATTTTTACATGAAGATTTCGATAATTAGCCATTCCTACATGCTCCTTGCTCTAATGGTTTCCGCAGTATCACGAATAATTCTCCAAATTTCACCCCTTATGCTATCTTCCTTACAAAACATTTCAGATTCTTTTGCGATACACTCCCTTTCTTCAACACTTTTTAATCTTAAATGTTCTTCTTCGTGGCAATCTTCACAAAGAGTTATTAGTAATTCATTAGGGTAATCCCAGGGTTCTTTACCATAGATATATTTTTTATGATGGACGTTTAACAGGGGATCGTTTTCGCTGAAACAATGTTGGCAAGTATTATTGTCTCTTACAATAATCTCAGATCGTTTAGCCAACCATCTTCTATCTTTTAGTTTGTCCTGATAGGTTAAACTTGGGGGAGGGTTTTCTTTCATGGGTGAGCCTTCAAAATAGAAAACCCCTGAGTGTCGACCAAGACTACATTACTATCCGAAGGGATTTGTAATTCCTCAGGGGCATTTTGATTTGCGTTATTATTAATTTTCATAATGTATCTTGGTCTAATTACAGCATGCAATGTAGTAATACTTTTGACTAAAGTCAACAAGTGAAGCCATATTAAAACTCTTCCAATATAATTTCCGTCCCGATATTAAATTTCATATTTATAGCGCCAATTTTATGTCTGATTGAATTTCGTTTCCATGAGTAGCCCAACCGTCAAAACGATTCCAATTAAATAAGTCTTTGTCTGTTTTATCTCCCCTGGCAAATAGTTCTATCATTTTACGATTTGATATCTTACGGGTTGATTCTTCAATAATATGTCTGAATATATCCGGTTTCCTTGAGTGCTCTAAAACTTTATGCTCGATAAAATTCGGCATTTGACAGCGAAATGCTTTTATGTTTCCCCTTGTACCCATTAGCAAATCTTCAACCTGACCCCGGAACCAATAACCCATTCCGAGTGACATAATCTTACGCCACGTGATTTTCGTTTTATATTTGAATCCCCACGCTTTCATTAATTCTAATGCTTCAGGTAATAATGGAACTACAGACCACATAAATAATACACAATCTTTTTCGGCGATATCATTTATTGGAAATGCTTTTAACTGATCTAATGTCATAGTTGTATATTTCGTATGCGCTCCGCTCCCTTCCGGCTGATTCCCATTGGTTCTGCCTGTTTTCTTATTCTCATAAGTCCAAGGGGGATCGCAATATATTACGTTATACTTCAAAACAACTCTCCCGAATTTTGCTCTTTTAAGAATGGAAATTGTTCCTGCATACGAAGGTTATCAATTTCATTTATGCACTTATTTATAAATCTTGATTTCTCTAATTCGGCTTTTACAGTCATAAAATATGAGATTGCTCCTTCCTTTCTTGACTCTTTGGTTCCGGCAGCGTAGTAGCCTTTTGATTTGTCGGAGAGGATTAAAACAGCATTATCTTTTGAGATTTTCCCTTTAATAACTTTTTCGTAAACCTCTTGATTATAGGAATTAATAACGTCTGAAATGCTTCTCTGAAAAGAACGTAAAGAAAGATTTGGGTTAACCATTTTGTAAAGATCAACCGAAAGAAGCGGATGCTCGATATTGGATTTCGTTAGTAATATGGATATGAGAAGGTCTTTCACCGCTTAAATCCTTTATAGAATTCCCGCTTAAAACTTGGAACTCCAAAAGCCTTACCAATAATTAACTCGTATAATTCGTCAATAAACTGAGTTTCGCTTTCAATTAGTTCCTCCCTCCGGTTTATCTTATCTGCAACCTCTCTGAATTTCCTCACCTTCCAGCCTTTGGGCTTGCTACGTTCATCAATTTGCTTTAAGGTAGAGAAATTAGATGCAATGATCTTTGATTGCTCTATGGCTGTCCGGCCTGCAAGTTCTTTGCCCTTATCGAAATTTCCACGATTAGCAACAGCCCTGAGAGTTTTGTTAAGCATTAGTTTTCATCTTCCGGTAAATTGATAATCTTTTCTTCTGAATTAGCAAGTACCGGATATAAAGTATCTCTGATAATCTTCCTTAACTTAGGATATTCGGATTGTTCAATGAGGATTCCGTATTGTGAGCCGGTAGGATGCGGAAAATCAGTAGTTAATGCAGTAAATAAGTTAGTAACATCGTCCTGAATAGGAAGTAAGCTGCCTAATAAACCTGTTAAATCGGCTGGCATCATTTCAATATACGGTTCGCTATCGGTTACAGGACGTTCCCCCTGTGCTTTTAATTCATCAAAGATATGATTTTCAAGTTCATTAGGAAATTCAAGTTTCTCCTGTCCGTCAAATTCTGACATTCTTTCCGGTTCGCCTATCTTTTCAGAACTATCAAAACGGTATAGTTGTTTTTGTCCCTGTTTAGGATCATTAAAAGCATAATAGCACTCAACTTCTTCCTGACTGATACCAAGTTTTAATTGTTTTGATAGCTGTAAGCAAGTAGCCTGTTTCTCTGTAATATCAGCGTTGAAGGAGGCTACAGCAGATTTTTTTCTGCTAATTATTAAATAATAAATTTGTTTCTTCTTTCAGATGTTCAATTTCTACAATGATGCAAGGCTCATTTCCATAGAACTTTCTTACATTATCCATTTCACATATTTGGGAATCGTTCATGTAAACTATCCCCTCCATAGAATCCATCACGCCCTTGCTTAAATTATCAGACAAATCCGGCTTTGTAGTTTTTTGAATCAGCTCCCCTTGATTTATTCTCTCTGCTAATTTTTTGCTAAAAGATTTCAATGGTGGAAATATGAAATGAAGTTTTCTAATTGCCACGCCTTCGGTAAAGGGCTTAAAGTCCATCGGTAATTGGTTAATCACTGACATTCTGATATTGCTTTCATTCTCCTTAACTTCTTTATTCTGATAGGACATAATGAAGTTCTTACCCATAGATGATTTAGCAATTCTGAATCTTGCCGATTGTTTCGGCTG
>Ga0182021_10002970_pt1 | contig 19963 bp, 17 predicted proteins | sample 612E3MmetaG_FD_120493 | JGI IMG/M metagenome (GOLD analysis project Ga0182021, IMG submission 120493) | Permafrost microbial communities from Stordalen Mire, Sweden - 612E3M metaG (Illumina Assembly) | ecosystem: Environmental > Terrestrial > Soil > Wetlands > Permafrost | place: Sweden... | reverse complement strand
GGTGACGGCCGATGTCCTCGACGCCTGGGGATTGCCCGGGTCGGTCATGGTGGTCGCCGGTTGCGGTGACGGACAGGCGGCCGGGCTAGGCGCCGGCGCGACCCGTCCCGACGAGGCGTACCTCAACCTCGGCACCGCTGTCGTGGCGGGCGTGCACAGCGAGACCTACCGGTACGGATCGGTCTATCGCACCGACGCCGCAGGACTGCCGGGACAGTACGTGCTCGAGGTCGTGCAGAACTCGGGCGCCTATCTGGCGGGGTGGTTCCGTTCGGAGCTCGGCGATCCCGCGCTGCACGGCGCTCCCGACCCGGGGCTGGAGGCAGCGGCCGCGGCCGTGCCGACGGGGTGCGGCGGCCTCGTGGCGCTCCCGTACTGGAACGCCGTCCAGAGCCCGTACTGGGATCCGATCGCTCGCGGCGCGTACGTGGGGCTGTCCGGCATTCACGGCCGGGCGCACCTGTACCGGGCGCTGCTCGAGGGGATCAGCCTCGAGACCGCACGCAACCTGCGCGGCCTGCAGGACGACACGGGCGTGCCGTTGACGTCGGTGCGCGTCATGGGTGGCGGCCAGCGCAGCGACCTGTGGCGCCATATCGTCGCCGATGCGACCGGGCTGCCGCTGACGAGCTGCGACGTCGACGAGGTGTCCGCCATGGGGGCAGCCGCACAGGCGATCGCCTACGTCACTGGAGAACCCATCGCCGACACCGCGCGCCGCCTGGCGAAGCTGGGAGCAGTCACGGAGCCGGACGAGACGCTCCACGACGTCTACGAGGAGCTCGGCGCGATCCAGGTGGACGTGTACACGGCGTTGTCCCCCACCTTCGCCGCACAGCACGCGTTCGCCGCGAGGCACCCGCTCTGACGTACGAGGCGTCAGTCGTGGGGCCAGTCGGACCAGTAGCCGCCGGGTGCGAACAGGGCGTCGACGACCGTGTCGAGCAGGCCCAGCTCGTACAGCGCATCGAACATCGTGTACCGGGAGCGGATGGTCTGGGCCTGGAAGTATGTACGCCGCAGGCGGTCCTGGCTGATCCCGATCTGAGCCGGGTGGTACGCGGAGCCGACCTTGTGCAATCGCTCGGCGACATCTGCCGGGCCCAGCAGCAACGGCCTGACGCGCTCGATGATCGCGGGCCACGCGGCTTTGATCGCACGGATGCGATCAGCGGCCTCGCCGGCCGGTACGTACTTGAGCCGTGATTGCGCGATCGCCGGCTCGCGGATCGCTGGTTGCGGCTGGAGCGCGGTGACGCGAGCCACATCCTGCTCGGGCGTCAGCCACGCGGCCGCGCATGCCTCGGGGTCGACGCCCGAGACGTCCAGCAAGAGCGCCGCCTCGTACAGCGCACAGCTCGCGATCGTGCCCAGTCCCACCTTGATCCCGTGCGTGAGAGGCGGCTCCCAGTCGAAGCCGTGCTTCTCCATCTCCCACTGGTGGCTGAAGTTGTGCCCCGCTCCCGACGCCGGCCGCGAGGACTGGAGCGCCTGCATCGCGAGGCCGCTCAGCAGCAATCCTTCCGCGAGCGCGCTGATCGCGCCCACATCGCCCGCGGCGCAGCCTGCGGGATCGGCCAGCGCGTGCCGCAGCGGGGGCTGGACGAGGTTCCACACGTCCGTGTCGATCGGTTCAATCCCCAGCTCGTCGGCCACGACCCAGTCGGCGCCCGCGGGCAGCTTCTCGACGAGGTCGCCGTAGCCGGTCGCCGTCAGACGGGCCGGAGCAGTGGCCATGACGTCGAGGGATGCCACGATCAGGGCCGGCGCGGGACACGTACGCGTGATCTTGAACCCGTCACGCGTGATCGAGGCACCGAACGCCGCATAGCCGTCCATCGACGCGGCCGTCGCGACCACCGCGTACGGCCGATCCAGCTCCCCCGACGCCAGCTTGGCTATGTCGTTGAGCGTGCCCGAGCCGACCACGACGATCACCGCATCCGTCGCGGCGGCGTGGTCGCGCAACATCGACACGTTGCCGTAGTCCGCGTACAGCGTGGGCTTGCCCGGGAACACGTACGGCTCCAGGCAGGTCACGCCGGCGGACACCAGGGAGTCGACCACAGCCTGTCCGGCCACCCGCCAGGTGCTCTCGTCGGCGACCACCAGCGCCGTGGCGTCCCCGAACACGTCGGTGAACAGGCGCCCGGTCCCCGCGATCGCACCGCGGCTGAGCAGTACGGCCCTGGTGTCGGTGGCGGTGGTCAGCGCGTCGTCGATCGCGGTCACAGGGCTTCTCCTCAGTGGGGTTGGCTCCATCCTTTCGTGCCCGCCGCGCGCACCTCCCAGTGGGGTCCGGGGCAGCGTCGAACGTCGAGGGGTCGCCATGGGCCGCACCAGGCGTACGAACCGCGCGCGTCGCGGCTCCTCATCGCAGGAGGGCAACTCAGGTCTGGACCGTTCATTTTCGCCCGCTACAGTGCGGCGCATGGCCGAGCAAAGGGGAGAGATGGCCCTGACTGTCGTGTGGATGAGGCATGGGAAGTCGTCGTGGGACCAGCCGGTCACCGACGAGCGTCGGGAGCTAGCTCCCCGCGGGCAGGCGAACGCCACGGCAGCGGGCGAGCTGCTCGTCAGCCGCGGCATCGCGTTCGATCTCGTGATCCACTCCCCCGCCGAGCGGGCGCGTCAGACCTGGCAGTACGTGTCGGAGGCCGGCGTGAGCGCCGCCGAGGTCCGCGAGGAGGTCGGCCTGTACGAAGGAGACGCGGAGGCGATCGTACGCATCGTCGCCGATGCGGCCGCCGGTACCACCCTCGTCATCGGCCACGAGCCGACGATCGGTGAGGCCGTCGAGCTGTCGGCGACCCGCGAGGCGACGAAGGCCTGGGCGGCGTTCGACATCAAGTACCCGACGTCGGCCATGGCGACCGTCGAGGCCGCCTCAGCCGATGATCTCGTCGCCGGCACAGGCCGGCTCGTCGATTTCGTTGTGCCGCGATAGGCGGTCTCAGTAGCGGTACAGGTCCGACTTGTACGGGCCCTCGACCGGCACGCCGAGGTAGCCGGCCTGCTCCGTGGTCAGCGTGGTGAGACCGACACCGAGCGCACTGAGGTGCAGACGGGCGACTTCCTCGTCGAGATGCTTCGGCAGCGTGTAGACACCGACCGGGTACGCGGCATCGGACGACGTGAACAGCTCGAGCTGTGCGAGGACCTGGTTGGTGAACGAGTTCGACATCACGAACGACGGGTGGCCGGTCGCGTTGCCGAGGTTCAGCAAGCGCCCCTCGGACAGGATGATGACGCCGTGGCCGTCAGGGAAGATCCACTGGTCGACCTGAGGCTTGATCTGTACGCGCTCGACGCCGGGCCACGTCTCGAGACCGGCCATGTCGATCTCGTTGTCGAAGTGGCCGATGTTGCCGACGATGGCGTTGTGCTTGAGCTTGCTCATCTGCTCGGCGGTGACGACGCTCAGGCAGCCGGTCGCTGTGATGACCATGTCGGCCTGGCCGATGACGTCGTCGAGACGCGCCACCTGGTAGCCGTCCATGGCCGCCTGCAGCGCGCAGATCGGGTCGATCTCGGTGACGATGACCCGGGCGCCCTGGCCGGCCAGCGACTCCGCACAGCCCTTGCCTACGTCGCCGTAGCCGCAGACCACCGCGACCTTGCCGCCGATCAGCACGTCGGTGGCGCGGTTGATGCCGTCGATGAGCGAGTGGCGGACGCCGTACTTGTTGTCGAACTTGCTCTTGGTCACGGAGTCGTTGACGTTGATCGCCGGGAACAGCAGGGTGCCGGCGCGTGCCATCTCGTACAGTCGGTGCACACCGGTCGTCGTCTCCTCGGTGACGCCGCGGATGCTCGTCGCGAGCGCCTCGAAGTCGAGCGACTTGTCGGCGAGGACGGCCTTCAGCTGGCCGAGGATGATCTGCCACTCGTGGGAGTCGGTCGGCTGCGGGTCGGGTACGACACCCGCGCGGCTGTACTCGAGGCCCTTGTGCACGAACAGCGTGGCGTCGCCGCCGTCGTCGAGGATCATGTTCGGCTGCTCGGTGCCCCAGTCGAGGATCTGGCGGGTGCACCACCAGTAGTCCTCCAGCGACTCGCCCTTCCAGGCGAACACCGGGACGCCAGCAGGAGCCTCGACGGTGCCGGTCTTGCCGACGACGATCGCCGCGGCGGCCTGGTCCTGCGTCGAGAAGATGTTGCAGGAGGCCCAGCGGACCTGCGCGCCGAGCTCGGTCAGCGTCTCGATGAGGACTGCTGTCTGGATGGTCATGTGCAGCGAGCCGGCGATGCGGGCGCCCTTGAGCGGCTGCGTCGCCCCGTACCGCTCACGCATCGCCATGAGGCCGGGCATCTCGTGCTCGGCCAGCTGGATCTCGAGACGCCCTGCGGCGGCCAGCGAGAGGTCAGCAACCTTGTAAGGAACAGGTGTCGTCGCGAGGGTGTCGTCGGGCGTCTCGAGGAGATCGGTCATGGTGCGGATCATACCTGGAGCACCACCACGGCGGCTCATTCGTCGCGGGTCGGGCAGCCGAACAGCGGGCGGCGCGTTACGAGGTGAACCGCACCCACGGCCGCCGCGAGATCGTCGAGATCCGCGAGTCCGGCAGCGGTGGGCTGCCGCATCGCCATTGTCAGCCTTGCGCCGCGAAGTGGGTCAGCGCGAGGTCGTACCCACCGAGGCCCAGACCGACGATGACGCCGGTGACGTACGGTGACACGACCGAGTGCCGCCGGAAGTCCTCGCGGGCATGCACGTTGGAGATGTGGACCTCGATGATCTTCTCGACCTGTACGACGGCGTCAGCGATCGCGATCGAGTAGTGCGTCCAGCCCGCGGGGTTGAGGACCACGGCGAGCTTCTGCTCAGCGGCCTCGTGGAGCCAGCCGATCATCTCGTGCTCGGCGTCGGTCTGGCGGACCTCGACCTCCAGCCCGAGGCGTACGCCCGTACCGATGAGGTGCTCGGCGAGCTGGGCGTACGTCACGTGCCCGTAGATGGCCGGCTCTCTCTTGCCGAGCTGGCCGAGGTTGGGTCCGTTGAGGACGAGCACGCGGGTCATGTCCGACATCCTGCCAAACCCTGTGCCCCGACGCCTACAAAAGACCTCAGGTGGTCGACGCGAGCCCGAGCGACAGGTACGTGGCGCCGAACAAACCGTTCAGCAGAAGCACGGAGTAACGCTCGACGTCGTTGCCTGCGTCGTGCCGGATCGTACGGACCCGGACGTCGTGGCGCTCGGCCAGCGCCAGCAGCTGGCCGCGCGTCCGGAGCACCACCGAGTCGTCGGAGTCGTCGTCGAGCACGATCAGCGACGTACAGAGGCCGTCGTCCGGATCGTCGAACGGGTCCGCGAACGGGTCCCGGCTGCGAGAGGCCTCAATGACCGGTACGAGGTCGCCGGCGTCGGCGGCCAGCGCCGGCAGACCGCTGGCCTCGCGCAGAGCCTCAGCGATGCGACGCGAGGCGCGCGCCGCGAGCACCGACCCGCCCCACACCAGCGGTAGGTCGTCGCCGATCGAGAGCGCCAGGTCCTTCGCCGGGTTCGTGGCGAGCGTCTGATGGGGCGAGCACGCCTCGGCCACGGCATCCATGGCGTCGGCGACGCGCTCGATGTGCACGTCCGGACCAAGACCGATCTGACTCAGCCCGTCGAGCACGACGATGGCCGCGGCGAGCGGGTCGCCCGTACGTGTCGGGATGATCGTCGTGGACGCCCCTGCGGCCTGTTCTGCGACAGGAGACCCTTCTGGGCAGGCGACGATGACCCGCGCACCCCGCCGTTGAGCCTCCGCGACGGTACCGCTCACGTCGGGGTCGTACGTCTTGTCCGTGAGCACGATGACGAGGTCCAGCGGCCCTACCCACGCGGGCAGTGCATGCATCGGCCAGGCTACGAACGGTACGGGGCAGGACGGCTCGAGCACGGCTCGTATCAGCCGCGCTTCCGGGCCGGACGCGATCACGGCGCGCGGCCTGTACCGGTCGCCGAGGTCACTCAGCGTCGACAGGTCCGCCTGCCCGGCCTCGATCCGCAGCCGTGCACCGGCCTGGGCGAGGTGCCGCAGGGGCGCGTCGATGCCCGTCAGCGCATCAGGGTCTTCCAGCCGCGAGTCGTCGAACACGGGTCACTCGTCCTCGTCGCGGGCGACGACGTGGGTGACGTCCTCATCGGCGGTGTCCGAAGACACCTCCACCCGACGATGCCCCGGCGCGCGGGCTTCGTCGACGAGCAGGATCGGGATGGAGTCCCTCACCGGATAGGCCAACCCACATTCGGGCTTCGCGCAGACGAGCTCGGAGGCCTCGTAGTCGACGACCAGGGACGAGCGACAGTTCGGGCAGGCGAGGATCCCCAGGAGGGCCTCGTTCAGTTGGGTCATGCGTTCCCCTCTCCCCGTACCAGCGACAGCGTCTCGTCGCGCCAGGCCACCATCGTCGCTTCGTCCGCCGCCTCGACGTTCAGCCGCAGCAGGGGTTCCGTGTTGCTCGAGCGCAGGCTCACCCACCAGCGTTCGCCGCGGACGATCAGGCCGTCCTCCCAGGAGACCGTGCCGCGGTCCGCGTACGCCGCAGCGACCTTCTCCATCATCGCCTGCTGGTCCTCGACGTTGGTATTGATCTCCCCCGACGCCACGTACCGTTCGTACTGATGCGCCAGCTCCGACAACGGCGCGTCCCCGTGTCCGAGCAGCCCCAGCACGTGCAGGCCGGCCAGCATGCCGGTGTCGGCACCCCAGAAGTCACGGAAGTAGTAGTGGGCGGAGTGCTCGCCGCCGAAGATCGCGCCGTACTCGGCCATCAGCGCCTTGACGTAGGTATGGCCGACCTTGCTGATGACCAGCTTGCCGCCGTTCTCGGCGACGACCTCCGCGACCGACCGCGAGGTGATGCTGTTGATGACGATCGTCGAGCCGGGCTCGCGTTTCAGCTCCGCGGCCGCGATCAGCGCGGTCACCGTCGAGGGCGACACGACCAGTCCGCGCTCGTCGATGACGAAGCAGCGGTCGGCGTCGCCGTCGAAGACCAGGGCCAGATCAGCTCCGTGCTCGATGACTGCCTTCTGGGCATCGACGAGGTTCTCCGGTGCAAGCGGGTTCGGCTGGTGGTTCGGGAACGTCCCGTCGAGGTCGAGGTAGAGCCCGATGACCTCGACGTTCAGCGGGCCAAGAACGCTGGGCACTGTGTACCCGGCCATGCCGTTGCCCGCGTCCACGACCACCTTGAGCCGGCGGATGCCGTCCAGATCGACCAAGGAGCGCAAGTACGAGCCGTACTCACCCAAGATGTCCTGCTCGCTGACGGTTCCCGGCACGGCGACGGGTGCGGGCAGACCCTGTGCGTCGTACGTCATCGCCAGGGTCCTGAGCTCGATGAGGAAGTCGCTGGTCACCGGCTGCGCGCCGACGCGGCAGAACTTGGCGCCGTTGTAGCGGGCCGGATTGTGCGAGGCGGTGAACTGGACGCCCGGCAGCCCGAGGTGGCCGGAGGCGAACCAGAGGCCGTCCGTCGAGGCGAGCCCTACGTCGATGACCGAAGCGCCTCCCTCGGTGGCACCGGTCGCGAACGCCTTCGACTGCTGGGGTCCGCTGGTACGCATGTCGCGGCTCATCACGAACGTCTTTCCGGCCAGTCCCGCGATCTCGACGTAGGCCCGGCCCAGCGCGCGGGCCCCGTCCGAATCCCACTCAGCGTCCTCACCACCGACGATGCCTCGGATGTCATTTGCCTTGAAGATCGGAGTCGTCAGCACGTGGAAGAGCCTAGTGCCCCGTCGCCCAGATCTAGCGGTGGAAACCCGGAGCGGGGTCGGCGTCTGTGAGGAGCGTGAGGTGACCACGCCGCGCCAGCTCGACGACGCTGGCCGGCCGCTTCGGAGCCTCTTCGCTGAATCCCGCGGCCTGTCGTACGGCATCGGCCAAGGCCATGAGGTCGTCGCTGGAGTAGGTCGGCTGGTTCTCGTCGAGCGGGAGCCGGATGACGTCCCAGCCGCGCGGCGCTGAGAGTCCCTGCGAGTGCGATCGACACAGGTCGTAGCACCCCGGCTCTGCCCGGAGCGCGAGCGGCCCGAGCACGGCGGTCGAGTCGGCGTAGACGTACGTGAGCGTCGCGACTGCCACGTCCGAGCATCCCGAGCGGGAGCAGCGCCTTCTCACTCTCGCACGCTAGCCCCACGTACGTCGCGGGTCGCGGATTGCCGGGGCATGTCGCCTTCTTGTGAGGATGCGCCGCGTCGCGCCTCGTCAGGGCAACTACAGTGAGCCGCATGCCCGACCGTCGCGATCGCCACCAGCGCGGGATGCGGGGACCGCTGGCCCCCGCCACCAGCGTCGCGGGACGTGCGTTGCGGCGGGACCGCCCCGTGGCACGCGCCGAGTTCTTCGTCCAGAGCCTGTCCGAGTCCCTCGCACGGATCACCGCCGCGGCGCCCGAAGCCCTGGTGGGCGTGGAGGTCGGCCTCGAGGACGTCCCCGACATGGCTGGTCAGTGGTCGACCCGGGTGCCCCTGGCTGCAGCGCAGGAGGCGACCTCGTCCACCCCTGCACGGATCGTGGTCTACAGGCGGCCCATCGAGCACCGCGCGACCACGCGACGGCAGCTCCGGGCCCTCATCCACGGCACGCTTGTCGAGCAGGTGTCCGCGCTGACCGGGATCCCCGTGGAACGTCTTGACCCCGACGACGAGGACGACGAGGACTGACGGAGGATCGCTCAGGCGAGGTTCGGGTCGATCGTGGGCGAGACCTCTGCCTCGCCCGGCCCCCCGGGTCCCCAGGCGGCCACGCCGATGCCGGTGACGCCGTTGAGCGTCGTGACGAGCGTGGACAACCGCAGGTCGGCCGAGTCGGTGTTCAGCTCGACAGCTGTACCGGTCGTGAGCGGCACCTGCAACGTCGTGCCCGGGTTCACCGTCAGCGTCTGGGTCTCGACCATGGAGCTTTCGTTGCGCAGGATCACCGTGAGGGTCGCGGCCGCCGTGCCCGGGTTGGATGCAACCAGCACGCTGCCAGGGATCAGCGGTACGACGGAACGTCCCTGGAACGCCGGTCTGGCCGGCGAGACCGCGAGATCGCCCTCGGCGCTCGTCGACCACAGCGCTGCCACCACCGGCTGCGTCGCGGTGATCCGCAGACCTGACACGTCGCCTCGCAGGGCCGCGTCGAGCGGGATCGTCACCGTGGACGCAGCCTCGATGGCGACCGCCTCCGCCCCCGCCGCGGCGAACGTCGAGCTGGCGGAGAGCACGTCGACGCTGACCGTCGTGCGGCGGTCCGAGGTGTTGGTCACCACGAGGTTGCGCGCTCCGGTACCGCCCGGAGCCGCCGCGATCGTGGCGCTCGTCGCCGCGGCCGCCGAGGCGGAGACCCAGTCGCTCCCACCGGCGCCGGTCACCCGTGCGTACGTCGACGTACGCCCCTGGGATGCCGCCACCACCGCGGTCACCGGCCCCTCGCCGCTGACCAGCGGAGCGAGCGCGAGCTGGCGAGTGCTGTTGCCCAGCACCGTGAGGCCCCGCGAGCCCTGGGTGGTGATGCGCCCCTTCGCGCCGTAGAACGTCACGTCGACCGTGGCCTGCGTGGGATCCGGGTTGGTGATGAGAAGGGACACGGTGTGCGTCGCGTCAGCGACGAGGCCCACGAACGCCTGCTCTATCGTTGCCGGGCTGCACGCCGCGAGCCACAGGCCCTTGAGGTCCCCCGAGCCGGCCGTTGCCGACGAAAGGCCGCCGATGGCCTGGGTGCCGGACACGACGTGGGGCTGGGCCGTACCGGTGAGGCCTGCGGCCGGGACCGTCGCGGACGTGCTCGACTCGATGGCCCTGCCCCTGACGTCGCCTGTGTCCGTCGCTCTGACAGTCGTCGAGAGAACGGCCGGGTCCTGGGAGGGGCACACGAGGGACTGGGTGCCGGTGACCTTCAGCGCTACCCGTGGGGCGCTCCTGGACGGTACGAGCGTCAGTCCGACCGCGAGAAGGGCCACGATCACGAGGGCGACAACGGCTCGCCACAGACGCGGGGTCATGAGGCACCCTCCAGGGAGTGGCGGCCCACGCTGTCGTCCGCCTCGGCGGACCGACGACCGGGCCGGTAGTCGTCGGACTCGCGGCTCACAGCCGGCGCGGCGAACAGGGCGAGCAGCAGCAGCGCCAGGAGCTGCGCCAGCGCGATCCACCCCGACCAGCGCTCCGGTGCAAGGCGTACGCTCACCGGTCCTGTCTGACCCGTGAGCGCGAAGGCGGGCCGCCAGTCCGGCGAGGTCATACGGTCCAGCGCGACTCCGCCCACGGTCACCTGCCAGCGGGGGTCGGAGGCCTCGGAGAGCAACAGCGTGCCGTTCGCGGCGGTGTCGATCGAGCCCGTCACCGACTGCGTGCCGTCGGCTCCGACGAGCAGCAGCCGGGACGGTCGGCTGCTGACCGTGAACACCGTCACCCCACCGGTCTCACCACCACGCGCGATGCCGGGGGACGCCGCCAGTGCCGCGCTGGTGTCAGGAGTGATGCCGCGCACCTGCACGTACACGACTCCCAACGCGCTGAGCTCGGACGCCACCTGGTCGTCCTGCCGTGCGGCGGCGATCTGGGCGACGACCATCTCGGCGGCTGAGCGCACCTCGGGCTGTACGGGCGACAGGCCCGTCTCCCCGTCCCCCCAGACCGTGTGGTCGGCCTGATGCAGCAGCCAGGTGACCTTCCCATCGGCGAGATCCACGATGAGCGTGCGGGCCTGCAGAGTGCTGCTCTCCGTGTCGGTGATGTACGGGGGCAACGCGGTCGACTGGCCGCGGTGGAGCGGAGCGCCGAGGCCTCCGACCACGTACCATCCGAGCGCCGCGAGCGTCAGGACGATCCCGATCCCGGCCACCGTGGCGCTGACGGCCTGGCCGCTGCCGAAGCTCTGCGCTGCGAGTCGTCGTCGGGCCTGGTCGAGTCCGGACACCATCGAGACGACGAGGCAGCCCAGTCCCGCGACCAGCCACATCGTGACCTCCGGCCGTACATGTCCGGTCGCGACGGGGACGACCGTACGGCTGAGGAGCGCGGCGACGACCACCAGCCCTGTGCCGCCCGCAGCGAATCGCCAGCTGCCTGCGGTCTGTGCCATCGCCAACGCGGCCCCCACCCAGAGCAGGCCCACCGCGACCGCGGACAGCCACAGCGGCGGCAGACCAGCGCCCGCCGAGCGACCCAGGAACAGCCACCACGTGGGTACGGTCTCGCTGCTGGCGAGCACGGGGTCCGGCCCGGTGAGGAGACGCCACGGGTACGCGACCAGCGCAGGCACCCACGACGAGAGAACGACCAGCGGCAGCAGCGCCGTCACGAGCGCGCGGATCAGACCATCACGCCGACGGATGCCGACGACGACGAGGGCGATCGCGCCGAGAACGTACGAGACCGGTGCGATCGCCGAGGAGACCGTGAGCAACAGCGCTGCCCAGGCTGGTTCACGGAGCCGGTCCACCACGGTGCCGGAGCCGGGCCAGCGATCGAGCGACGCCCCGTACAGCGGAAGAAGCACCACCCACACGGCAAGCCACACCTCGCCGCGCGCGTAGCCACCCACGAGGGCGGGCAGGAGCGCGTACGCAAGGGCCGCGGTCCAACGGAGCATCGCGCTCCGTACGAACGGCTGCAGGAACGACGCCATCGCGAGGCTGGCGGCCGGTACGGCCAGCCACAGGACAGCCACCGCTGCCCAGGTCGGGAAGATGCCGACGATCGAGCCGATCGCGGCGAGCCCCTCCCAGGGAGCGGACGACACCGCGGCGCCGGCGGGTCGCTGGACGTAGTCGTTCACCGCCGCGGCCACCGTGTCGGGTGCGGACAGCAGACCGGTCGAGGTGAGGACTCCACTGCCGATGAGCCGTCGGCCGGCCACGACCAGTGCCCCGAGGGCCACCGCGCCGGCGACCCATGGCCACACGGCCTTGGCCCGGACCGGTCCCCCCGAGAAGTCGTCGCCCGTGAGCTCGTCCAGCGTCATGTCGTTCGAGGCGGCCAGCAGGCGCAACCGGTCCTGCGACTTCACCCACACTCCGCCGAGGCTCCGGGCGATACCGGACAGCGTATGGGGCCGCAGCTTGGCGACCCTCCGCTTGGTCTGCTTCGTCGGGCGGAGCAAGGCGATGCGACGTCGCAGCGCGCTGGTGCCCTTCCCCGAGGTGATGAGGTCCCTGAGGGCCGCCAGCTCTTCGAGGCTCGCCTCGGGTCGCTTCCCGAGCAGCAGGCCCAGCGCCCTCGCCAGGGTGCCCAGCGTCAGACGAAGCGCGACGCCCACGGCGACCAGGCCCCGATGGTGAGCGAGGACGGTACGCATGCCGAGGTACTGGTCGTACCCCGTCTCCGTCCGGTGACGCTGCTCGGCAAGCGTGCCGGCCCGGAGCCCGCGCAGCGACGCCTGCCGGTGGACGATGCGGGCATCAGGACACGTCATCACGGTCGATCCCGCGAGGGTCGCGCGCCAGCCCAGGTCCACACCGTCGCGATGCATGGGGACGGCCGGATCGAACCCTCCGAGCCGCTGGTACAGCGACCAGCGCAGGAGCATGCCGCAGGTGGAACCCCCCAGGACCGGCACGGGATCGTGCTGGCCCTGTCCGATCTCGCCGGGTTCCAGACCCAGCTCGCGATGTCCGGCGTGGGAGATCGAGACCCCGAGCTCGGAGATGCGCGGCGCATCGTGACGACGGCTCGGCCGCAGCAGCATGGGCACGATGACCTCGGCCTCCGGCGACCTGGCCGACTGCGTCAGCAGGCGGTCCAGCGCGTCGGGAGCGACCCGTACGTCGTCGTGCAGGAGCCACAGCCATTCCGTCGGCTCCTGGCCATCGAGAGCCGCGTCGACCGCCTGACCGAAGCCCCAGGTGGCATCACCCTGGACCACGACGTCGATGGTCGTCCCGACCGCCTCCGCGAGGATCCTTGCCGTGGAGTCGTCCGAGCCGTTGTCGACGGCAATGATCCGCCCCGGACGCGTCGTCAACGTAGCCACGGACCGCAGGGCATCTCTCAACCAGGACTCGGCGTTGCGCGCCACCAGGACAGCCGTGACCGTCGCCCCTTCGGGCACATCGGCAACGTGCTCAGGCTGGGCGTCGACCCAGCTCCAGAGCTCCGCGGTGGTGTCGGTCATGCGCTCCCTCGATCGGCGGACGGTTTCCCGCCGCGACCGGTCAGCCTACACAACCCCTCCGACAGGGTCCGGCCGCACGAAACGCGTCAGACGGCGTGCTTCTTGAGACGGCGGCGCTCGCGCTCACTCAGACCGCCCCAGATTCCGAACCGCTCGTCGTGGGCCAAGGCGTACTCGAGGCACTCCGACCTGACATCGCACGAGCGGCACACCTTCTTGGCCTCACGGGTCGAGCCTCCCTTTTCAGGGAAGAAAGCCTCGGGATCCGTCTGAGCGCACAGGGACCTCTCCTGCCAGCCCAGTGTGCCTTCGTCGGCATCGTCGCCGAACTCCCACACTTGCTGCATGCTGCCTCCCCGCCAGTTCCTGCCACCACCTAGGAGAATTACACGCGTGTGACTCGCATTAGTCAACCGGAATGGACGAATCGACAAAGATCCACGAAATGGTGTGAGCTAGCTCACATCATCGAGAGGTGTCCTCGTCGCCCGCACGAGGCTCCCGGTCCCTGCGTGTCACGTCCGCCGCGGGGTCCCAACTGGGCGGGCCGGACCGCCGAGCAGGCGGCGAGGAGTCCGGTCCGATGATCCGTGGGCTCGTCGGTTGATCGCTCACCACCTGCCGTACAGGAGGCAGTTCAGCAGCCTCCTGCGGTACGTCCCAGCTGCCTCCAGACGAACCGTACGTTCCCGCCGCCGCTCCGCTCGCCGCCTCGGACGCACTGCGCCAGACCACGCCGGTCGCCTCGTCCGGCTGCCAGATGGGACGACTCGACGGCTCGTCCTGCGGCGCCGCGGGTGTGTGCGGCACCGGCGGCGTGGACGCTGCCTCTGTCAGGGGCGCGGGCGCTATGGCCACGCGGTGAGCGAGCAGAAGCACGTAGCCCATGAGTGCCCGCAGTGCGATGTCCGTCACGCCGCCGATCGACTCGAGGATCCGGGACAGCGAGGTCTCCCCCGCTGCCAGCAGGGACACGACGAGGAAGACGAAACCGACCACGGCACCCAGCCACAGCAGGATCGCCGCAGCAAGCGAGAGCTGTTCGGCATGAGGGGACTTCGGGGTTACGAGCACGCACGCGAGGGCCAGCACCGTGAGGACCAGCGCCTCGACCAGTCCGTACAGCCCACTGACACCCCGCAGCACCTGCGCGAGCGGATACGTACGGAGGTCCGTCGCAATACGACCGGACGTGGTCGCGATGCCCACCAGCACCACGATGACCGCCACGATCGTCGCCGGCTCGCGGAACGCCTTGATGCGGTCGATCATGCGTATTCGGTCCCGGCCGCCTGCATCACCGCGGCGACGAGCTTCTTCACATCCTCGGCGCGGTCCTTGGGACACACCAGGGTGACTCCGCCGGCGGTGACCACCACGGTGTCTGTGAGCCCGACCACGGCGACGAGCGCGTTCTCCCCGCCGCGGTTGACGATGACGTTGCCTGCGCTGTCGAGGGCCACCACGCGCCCTTCCACGGCATTGCCGTCCTGCTGCGCCAGATGCTCGGCGAGGGCGGCGTACCCGCCGACGTCGTACCACTCGATCGCCAGCTTCACGGCGACCACATGGGCGCTCGCCAGGCCGTTGGACACCGGCTCCATGACGGCGAAGTCGACGCTGTTCTTGGGCAGCGCGGGGTAGACCTGATCAAGCGTCTCGGGATGAGCCGCGAGCTCCATGACGCCTGCGTACGTGACGGGCTGGAGCACGGCAAGCTGGTCCAGCAGCGTCTGCGCACGCCACACGAACATGCCGGAGTTCCACCAGTAGTCGCCGCTGTCCACGTACGCGGCGGCGGTGGCCTGGTCGGGCTTCTCCTTGAACTCCTCGACCACGTACGTCTGGGGCAGTCCCTCGACCTGGGAGCCACGCTTGAGGTATCCGAAGCCGGTCAGTGGGCCGGTAGGGACGACGCCGAAGGTGACCAGCGCCAGCGGGTCGGTCTCGGCGGCGCGGAACGCCTCGTCGAGCGCGGTCTGGAAGGCGGGGATGGGACGGATGACGTGGTCCGCGGTGAGCGTCGCGACGACGGCCTCGGGGTCGCGGGAGGCGAGCAGGGCGGCGGGCCAGGCGACAGCATTGAGGGAGTCCCGCCCGACGGGCTCACCGAGGAGGTTCGCGGCGGGCAGCTCGGGCAGCTCCTGGCCGACGACGTCGAGGTAGGCAGCGCCTGCGCACACGAGGATGTGGTCGTCGGGTACGGCTCCGGCCACCCGCTCGTACGCAAGCCTCAGCAACGACTTCCCGCCGATGAGGGTCAGCAGCTGCTTGGGCATCCCGTTGCGGGACAGGGGCCACAAGCGAGTGCCCGCTCCTCCGGCCATGATGACGACATAACGCATGGTTGGCAGCCTACGGGGCGCAGCTCTCGCCCGCGCGGCCGGACACGGCCAGCCGTCTACGCTGACGCCATGACAGCGCTCGTGGCCGCGCTCGGTCGGCGCGCTCGCCGCGACGGCGGTCGGCCCCTCATCACGTACTACGACCTCGGCTCCGGCGCCCGTACAGAGCTGTCGGGACGTACGTTCGCGAACTGGGTCGACAAGACGTACCACCTGCTCGTCGAGCTCGACGTACAGCCCGGCGACGAGGTGGCGCTCCCGATCGCCGTCACCCATCCAGGCCACTGGGTGACGCTGGTGCTGATCGCCGGGGCGTGGCAGGCGGGCGCTGTGGTGGTGCCGGGGACGTCAGAAGGTGCAGCGGTGACGGCCGTCGGTCCCGAAGACGTGCACGCTGACGAAGCGGGCGCCGTCCTGGCCTGCTCGTTGCACCCGCTCGGCTTCGGCTTCACCGAGCCTCTGCCGACCGGTGTCATCGACTTCTCCATCGACGTACGCAGCCAGCCGGATGCGCACGCCGAGGAGTCTGTACCGGAGTCGGCACCCGCTTGGCGTGACGGCACAGCCATCCTCAGCCACGCCGACCTGGCGGCTGCGTCCCCGGTCTCGGAACGCGTCCTGGTGCGCCCCACGACCCCGCTCGCGACGCTGAGGGCCGGCTACGTCGCGCCGCTGCTCGGGGGTGGCTCCGCGGTGATCGTCCTCGGCGACGACGAGGAAGCCATCTCCCGCATCGTCGCCGAGGAACGCATCGGCTGACTAGGCCCGGGCGTTCAGCCCGGCGAGCATGGCTTCGACCTGCTCCAGCGGGATACCGGCGAATCCGATGAGCGCCGACAGCGGGGTGTCGAGCATCATCTTCGCCATCTCGTCGTCGGCCCCGTCGAAGGGAAGGCCCGCGGTCATCTGAGCCATGAGCTCCGGGAAGCCCGGTACGGCCATCGCTTCGCGGATCGTCGACTCCACCGTGACCGCGCGTACGGGCTCGTTGCCGGTCACGCCGACAGCCGCGGAGAGCGGCAGGTCACGGCTGGACGACCCGACAGCGACCGTGTACCGGCCGGTCTCGACGACCCATGCCTCGTCCGCGACGCTCCAGAACGCGAGCTCCTCGGTCGGGATGGTGATCTCGACTGTCGACGATGCACCCGGCTCCAGCGTGACATCGGTGAAGCCCTTGAGCTCGCGCGGGACCCGTACCACCGCGGAGTCCGCGATCGACACGTACGCCTGTACGACCTCGCGGCCCGCCCTGCTCCCGGTGTTGGTCACCGTGACGGCGACGGAGATGCCCTCACCGGTCGCGCTGACGGCCAGGTCCGAGTAGCCGAACGTCGTGTACGACAGGCCATGGCCGAACGGGTAGGCGACCTCGGTGCGCGTGGCGTCGTACCCGCGGTAGCCGACGAACAGACCCTCTCCGTACCGCACGCCTGTCGTGTCGCCCGGGAAGTTCACGTAGCTCGGTACGTCCTCGAGGCGGTACGGGATCGTCTCGGTGATCTTGCCGGACGGGTTGACGTTCCCGTAGAGCACGTCGGCCGTCGCTGGACCGCCGGCCTGGCCGAGCAGCCAGCCCTCGACGATCGCCCGGACGCGGTCCTTGAAGGAGGTGACGATCACGGACGAGCCGTTGCTCAGCACGACGACGACGTTCGCGTTGACGGCGAGGATGCCCTCGAGCACCTCGAGCTGCTCGGGGGGCAGGTCGCACGTGGTGCGGTCGAAGCCCTCGGACTCGTGCGACTCCCCCAGGCCGAGGAACGCCAACACGACATCGGCATCCCTGGCGACGGCCACAGCCTCGTCGAGGGCGCCGTCGCCGACCGGGGTCTTGGGGTTGGTGCTGAAACCCGGAGCGAACGGCACCTCGTGCCCGACGATCGCCGCGATGGCGTCGAGGGCGTTGTCGAGCTTGGTGGGGTTGACGCGAGAAGACCCGGCGCCCTGGTAGCGCGGCGTACGGGCGAACTCGCCCACGACGGCCACCTTGGTGTCCGGCGCGAGCGGCAGGATGCCGTCGTTGGAGAGCAGCACGATCGACTGCTCGGCGGCCTTTCGGGCGAGAGCGTGGTGGGCGTCGACGTCGAACGTGTCGGGTGCTCCCTCGAGGCTCGCCAGCGCGAGCTTCAGGATGCGCTCGACACGTGCGTACGCGGTGTCGATCGTCTTCTGGTCGATCTCGCCCGCGTCGAATGCTGCGACCACCCCGGCCTCATGGCTCGCCTGCGCCGGCATCTCGAGGTCCAGACCGGCCTTGAGCGCCCGGACGCGGTCCTGGACGGCGCCCCAGTCGGACATGACGAACCCGTCGAAGCCCCACTCGTCGCGCAGCACCTCGGTGAGCAGCCAGTGGTTCTCGGACGCGTGCGTGCCATTGACCTTGTTGTACGAGCACATGACGGTCCACGGCTTCGCCGACGTGACGACCTTCTGGAACCCTCTCAGGTAGATCTCGCGCAATGTACGGATGTCGACCTGCGAGTCCCGCCGCATGCGGTCGGTCTCCTGGTTGTTGGCCGCGAAGTGCTTGACCGACGTGCCGATGCCCTGCGACTGGATGCCCTTGACGAGGGCGGCAGCGAGCTCGCCCGCCACGTACGGGTCCTCGGAGAAGTACTCGAAGTTGCGCCCGCACAGCGGCGACCGCTTGATGTTGAGCCCAGGGCCGAGCAGCACACCGACCTTCAGCGCGCGGCACTCCTCGCCGAGGGCGTTGCCGACCTCGGTCAGGAGCGCGGGGTTCCACGTCGACGCCAGGCCAACGGCCGGCGGGAAGCACGTGGCGGGCACCGAGTCGTTGATGCCGACGTGGTCGGAGGAGCCCGCCTGCTTGCGCACGCCGTGCGGCCCGTCGGTGAGCATGACTACCGGCAGACCGGCATCCGGCACCGCGTGGGTGTTCCAGAAGTCGGACCCTCCGGTCAGAGAGATCGCGGCACGGGTGTCGGGCATGACGGTCCTTTCGTGGAGCTGCGCTGCTGATGGTCTTCGACGGTGAAAGCGGAAGCCGCCGCGCAGTTCGTACGTCCGCGCGACGGCTACCGGTGATGCAGATGACTAGGAACGCTTCTTGAGGCTTCCCTTGAGGTCCGGCACGTCGGCCAGAAGGCGCTTCGTGTACGCGTTCTGCGGGTTGAAGATGACGTCGTCGGTGATACCCCGCTCGACGATCAGGCCGTTCTCCATGACGATGACCTCGTCCGCCAAGTAGCACGCCTGGCCGATGTCGTGGGTGATGAAGAGGACCGTGAGACCGAGCCGCGAGCGCAGGTCCTGAAGGACGTTGAGTGCACTGACACGCAGGGACGCGTCGAGCATCGACGTCGCCTCGTCGGCCAGCAGCACCTTCGGGTTCATCATCAGCGCCCGCGCGATCATGACGCGCTGACGCTGTCCGCCGGACAGCTGGTGCGGGTACTTGTTGACCGCGTCCGCCGACTTGAGGCCCACGTAGCTCAGGCAGCGCTCGATGAGCTCGTCCAACGACTCCTCACCCTGCTTCGCCGACATGCGACGGCGCAGCGTCTGGCCGACGGTGAAGAACTGGTTGAACGACGAGAACGGGTCCTGGAACACGGCCTGTACGTCGCGCCAGTACGCCCTCAGCTCGTTGCCCTTGATGCGGGTGACGTCCTTGCCCAGGTACTTGATCGTGCCGCTGGTCACCGGCATGAGCCGCAGCAGCATCCGGGCGAGGGTCGACTTGCCTGAGCCGGACTCACCCACGACCGCCAGCACCTTGCCGGCGTGGAAGTCGACGCTCACGTTGTCGACGGCGGTGATGTGGCCGCCGGCGACCCTGAACTCCTTGACGACGTTGATGGCGGACAGGACCGGCACAGTGCCGTCCGGCGCCACTGCCGCGTTCTGGCTCGATGTTGCGGTCATACCGTGGTCACCTCCATCGGAACGGTCACGCCCGGGTTCTTCTCAGCCCACCAGCAGGCGATCTGATGGTTGCCCTCGCTCAGGAACGCCGGCTCCGTGGTCGTGCACTCGTCCATCGCGAACGGGCAGCGCGGGTGGAACCGACAGCCGGACGGCGGGTTCGCCAGGTTGGGCGGGGATCCCGGGATGCCGAGCACGTGCTTGGTCCTGGTCTCCACGGTCGGGTCGAGCACGGCAGCGAGAAGAGCCGACGTGTACGGGTGACGCGCGTTGTGGACGAGGTCCTCGGTGAGCCCGTTCTCGATGATCTTGCCCGCGTACATGATCGCCAGACGATCTGTGACCATCGAGAGCACAGGAAGGTCATGGGTGATGAAGATCACGCCGCGCATGATCTTCATCTCGATCATCTGCAGGAGCATCTCGATGAGCTGCTTCTGGCTCGACACGTCAAGCGCAGAGGTGGGCTCGTCCGCGATGAGCAGCTTCGGATCGAGAAGGGTCGAGACCACCGTGACCATGCGCTGCTTCATGCCGCCCGACAGCTGGTGCGCGTACTGGTCGAGCACCCGGGTCGGCATGGACAGCATCTTGAGCCGGTCCGTTGCCCTGTCCAAGGCCTCGGCCTTGGT
>Ga0182021_10002969_pt1 | contig 19965 bp, 18 predicted proteins | sample 612E3MmetaG_FD_120493 | JGI IMG/M metagenome (GOLD analysis project Ga0182021, IMG submission 120493) | Permafrost microbial communities from Stordalen Mire, Sweden - 612E3M metaG (Illumina Assembly) | ecosystem: Environmental > Terrestrial > Soil > Wetlands > Permafrost | place: Sweden... | reverse complement strand
GTAAATTGCCACACCGCTATAACCTTTTTTGTTTTTTGAATGAGAAAAATATGAATTGTAACCCTTTAAATTCCTCGTTGATTCATCCAATTGCTCCGGTTCGCATTTTGTCTCTTGCAAGCAAACAATATCTGGATTATTAAAAGAAAACAAAGGAATAAAATACCCCTGTTTGACCGTCGCTCGTAAGCCGTTGGTATTCCAACTTATTATACGCATAATAGTTAGTATATCATTATCCGTAGCTCCAAAGAAATATAAAAATTTGTCTTCGCTTATCCCTCTCCGCTCGTTCCTCGCTCCGGCGCGCCCACACCTACTCAGAAAATTCTTATATTTCTTCTCCGCGCCTAAAAACACAGAGTAAAAATGTTCTCGAGCGAACCCTTTCGCAGGCTGTCGAGCCGAGAAGAGCAAATTTTCAGCAGAAAATTATGTGTGGTGAGTCCGAGAATATTTTTATGGAGTGTTTTTATTATTTACTGTGGAACTTTTTGTGAACGTCACGAAGTTGTTTGTCGGTAATGTGAGTATATATTTGTGTCGTGGCAATATTGGCATGGCCAAGCATCATTTGGACCGAACGGATATCGGCGCCGTTTGAGAGTAAGTCGGTGGCGAAAGAGTGGCGAATGACGTGTGGAGTGACTTTTTTGGAAATTCCCGCGGCGATTGCATAATGTTTCACAATTCGTTCTATTGAACGAGGAGTTAAGCGATTTCCCTTAACCCCATTTCTCGAGTACTGAATGAATAATGGCTCGTCCATATCTTTCCGGGCTTTTAAATATTCTCGTATTGCACTCTTGGCCGAATCGGAAAGAAAGACAACTCGAACTTTTTCACCTTTTCCCCGGATAGAAAATTCATCTTTGGATAAATCAAGATCTCGGTCAATAGAACAAAGTTCCGACAAACGCAAGCCGGTTGAGAAAAACAGTTCAAGAATGGCTTTGTCACGCAAAATTTTATTATTATCGGTTTTTTTGCTCGTTTCTTTTAGAGTATTAGGTGCATTAAGAAGTCTATTGAGTTCTTCAGTTGAAATTAAATCAAGTGAGCGTTCTTTTATTTTTGCCAAATCTATTCGGTCGGCAGATAGGGAAGTTATACCGCGTTTCATCAAATATTTAAGGAATGAACGAAGAGCGATAAGATGATAATTCTGGGTATTTTTTTTCAAAGTCGTTGCTTGTTGGCCTCGAACCTTCACTCCCGGTTGGCGATTAAGAAATAATCTGAATTCACGAATTTTATCATCGGTAATTTCTTTCGGGCCGGTAATTTTGGCAAATTCAAAAAACCTCGTTATATAGTGGTCATAATTATTGACTGTTTTCAGACTATTTCCTTTCTCGATTTCCACATGTTCGAGAAATTCTCTCTTTAATTGTTCCAGTTCTGTAATCATATTTAATGTCGTACAATGATTATAACACGCAGGGCAAAATATATATGTAAAATTGCTCGCTTATCCCTACTCCGACTAAAGTTGGAGCGCACCCACACCTACTCGCAATTTTACATATATATTTTGCCCATAAATTTCCCCTTGCATTTATATGTAATTTATGCTAATATGTTTGGACGATGTTAACAACAAGGAAAAAGCAAAATATTATAAAAAAGAGTCAGTTACACGATAAAGACACAGGTAGCCCTGAGGTCCAGATTTCTATTTTAAGCAAAAGAATCGATGAATTGGCTGGCCATTTGAAGATACACAAGAAAGACAACAGTTCCAGGCGCGGATTGATAAAGATGGTTGCTGACCGAAGGAATCATTTGAAATATCTTGAGAATACCGACAAGGAGAGATACATGACAGAGAGTAAAAAAATAAAAGCTTAAACAAAACTCCCGATAAAGTCGGGTTTTTTGTTATTTAATGGTATTATTGTTAATATAAGATAATGGTCGATAATTAATTTTTTTAAAAAAAATTTATATATGAGTATAATAAAACATAGAGAACAGAGAGTTGGAGTTTTTATAGATACATCGAATTTATATCATAGTGCAAAAAATTTATATAAGAGAAAAGTAAATTTTGGAAATGTATTACGAGATGCAGTCGCCGGGCGCAAACTTGTCCGGGCTATTGCTTACGTTATAACAAGTGAAGGAGGTGAGGAGAAAAACTTTTTTGATGCTTTAACAAAACTCGGAATCGAAACACGAACAAAAGATTTGCAAATTTTTGCCGGTGGCGCAAAGAAGGGGGATTGGGATGTCGGCATGGCCGTTGACGCCATGAAGATGGCACCAAAGCTTGACGCCGTAATATTAGTCGCTGGAGATGGAGATTTCGTTCCGCTTGTCGAATATTTGCAAAGCACTTCTGGTGTCCAAGTCGAAGTCGTTTCCTTCGGCAAAAGCGCTTCAATGAAATTGAAAGAGCAAGCAGATGATTTCCTCGATTTATCGGATAACTATAGAAAGTATTTAATTTACTAAACAAATACAAAGATACCCGGATAAAATCTGGGTGTCTTTGTATTTACTTGACAAGTATCTCAAAATAAGTTAGTGTTGAGAAAACTAAAATTGAAAATTATGGAAACAGAAACACAAGAAACTAGTGCAGCTATTGGGTTCTCTGGGAACCCTGAGATAATAGCAAGGATAAATCGTCTTGAGGAAACTGAGAAGGCACCCTTAAAAGATATGAGTTGCCAACTTGGCGGAACATCATCAAACGTCGCACAGGCAATGGCAAAAATGGGAATAAAAACTACTTTATATGCTCTTACCGGATATAACGACGATTTTAACTCTCATTGTTTTAGATGGGCTCTTAAAAACTCACATGAGAGTATCAAAACAATTGAGTTCCCAATTCTTGATAAAGGACACATGGGATTCATCCCAATTGACGGAATAAAAATTGGATCCCAGGTCTTTGGTTATAAAGGGAAGATTATTCCAAACAGAATTGATGAGTGTATAGAAATTGTAAAAGAAAATGCACAAAAAAATGTTTGGCGAATTGCTACTGGTGTTCAACCCTCAGAAGTTCCGTTAGTAAAGGCTCTTTTTGGAGAGAATCGTAGTGGATTTAGATATCTGAACCCGAGAATGAATCTTATCCGGGAAAAAGATATTTTCTTTGATCTTTTAAAACAAACAGATATTCTGGTAATAAATCACACAGAATATGAAGCTTGTGTTAGTCACGGGGAAATCGATTCCAGAACAGATATTCAGGATAAATTTGGGGTCTCTCTTGTTATTGTGACCAACGATAAAGACGGTGGGAAATATTCACTGCATAATAACATAATTAATGTAACAGAAAAGTATAGTGCTTATACAGACTACATTAAAGAAGGGGCTGAAATATATCCAACGGGGGCTGGTGATTGGTTTGCGGGAGCATTGATTTCTTACTTTATAAAAAAGGTAAAAAAATCAATCTTTGAGATTAAGAAAGGAGAGATTGCTGATGCTATTTTTTTCGCCTCAAGAATTTCAGGCAAAAAAATCACAATGATGGGAGCTGGTAACGGTCCTTCAAAAAGTGAATTGTAAGAAATAGAAATTTAGAATTTAACAGGGAGTCTTTTTAAGGCTCCCTTTTATTTATGTTAAAATCGATAACTTTAATGTTTGGAAACATTTTTTTAATTATTTTGTTTTCAGATTTTTTGTCATTGATAAAGTAAACATCGTCGGTAAATTTTCGGCCAGAAATGAAATCTTCTTTCCTGTCCGAAACGATATGAATCTCGTGAAAATATTTAGAAATACCCGACTTATGAATTTTTAATTTCTGAAAATTTTGGTCTCCTATCGTTAAAAGGATAAGATGATTTTTTTTTGATAAACTAGAAAGGATATCGTGTATTTTATCATTTCTATGAAGACTGAAATCAATCGCCTTAATCTCGGCTGTTTGCTTGGGTGAAATATCGTGGTCGCTCATTTCATTAATAATTGAAATATGATTATCTGGAGTATAGTGATTAAATCTTTTTTTTGATATCTCATAAGAATTTTTAACAATCTCTGATGATATACCCAAAGATTCTATTTTGTCAAAAATAGTTTTTTTTAGTTTGCGGGTATTGAAGATAGTATCATCAAAATCGAAAATAATTATAGACATAAATTTAATATATCACAACAATGTAATCCTTTTTTTGGATTTAAAGATTTATTGTTTTGTTTCATACTATAACAAATAAACAATATTGTCAATAGAAGGAATCTGGTTTGTTTTACTAACAAATATCCCTTTCAAAAAAGACGGTTTTGTGTTATAAATGTGGTATTAATAAATAATTTGTTATTCTCTGGACAGTTAGAGTTGAAGCCATAAATATAGGTTTCAAAACTAGAGTCTGGAGATTAGCTCAAAATAAATATGCATAGTAAAGAATATGAGGTAGAAATTGGCGGGAAAAAGATTACCGCAATGTTTAGTGATTTAGCGGACCAGGCGAATGGTTCGGTTATTTTAAAATCCGAGGGAACAGTTGTAATGGCCACAGCCGTTATTTCGAAGGATGCAAGCAAAAGTCTGGGATATTTTAATTTGACGGTTGAATATTTGGAAAAGTTTTATGCCGCCGGAAAAATTCTCGGAGGTCAATACAACAAAAGAGAGGGGAGACCGAGTGACCAATCAATTCTTGCTGCTCGAATGATTGATAGAACTATCCGACCGCTCTTTGACCAACACATAAAAAATGCCGTGCAAGTAATCGTCACAATTATTGCCGTCGGAAATACCGATCCGAAAACTTTAGGCATAAATGCTGTTTCTGTTGCCTTGCTCTTGTCCGACATCCCTTGGAATGGACCAATTGGCGCCGTTCAAATAAGTAAAACGAAAGAAGACCAAACAATAAAAGTAAATAATTATATTCCAAGTTCCGATGAAGCCGTTTACGAACTCGATTTACTTGTTTGTGGTAAAGACAAGACAATTAATATGATCGAAGCAATGGCTTTTGAATTAAGTGATGAAGAGATTGGCCAATGTTTCGACTTAGCCTCGAGTGAAATCTCAAAATGGGAAGATTTTGAAATGAAACTCAAGGGCGAGATGGGTAAGGAAAAACTTTCATTCCCCAAGCCTGAGACACCAGCAGAAATTATTTCTCTCTTTAAAAAAGAAATCGTCCCGATACTAGATAAAGGATTGTTCAGCATAAATGGGAAAAAAATTGCCTATGAGGCGATTGACGTCTGGAAAAAAATTGTTGAAGAAAAATATTCTGATGATCAAGAAGAAGAGATTGCTATTGCCGATGATTATTTACATCATTATTTTGATAAAGAGTTTCACCACAGAGCTTTGACGGAAAATGCCCGTGCCGATGGGAGGGCAGTGGATGAGATTCGAAAGCTTTACGCCAAAGCCGGGGGTATCTCTCCGGTGTTGCACGGTTCCGGAATATTTTATCGAGGAGAAACTCATGTGCTTTCGGTTCTGGCTCTTGGTGGACCGGAAGATATGCTTTTGGTGGAAGGAATGGAATCCGAATCCAAAAAAAGATTTATGCATCATTATAATTTCCCTCCATACTCCGGCGGTGAAACTGGTAGAGTCGGCGGAATTAATCGCCGAGAGATGGGTCACGGATTTTTAGCCGAGAAGGCTTTGACACCTGTCATTCCGGATAAAATTTTATTCCCTTACACTATCCGTGTTGTTTCAGAATCCACAGCTTCAAATGGTTCCACATCGCAAGCTTCAATTTGCGCCGCATCTATCGCTTTGATGGATGGCGGAGTGCCGATTAAAACTCCTGTTGCCGGAATCTCAATCGGCTTAATGGCCAGCGAGGAAGATAATACCAAGTATGTTCTCTTGACCGACATTCAAGGACCGGAAGACCACTATGGTGATATGGATTTCAAGGTTGCCGGAACCGTAAACGGAATCACCGCAATTCAACTTGATGTAAAAGTCGAGGGAGTGCCTATTCATATTTTGAAAGAAGCCCTTACTCGAGCAAAAACTGCTCGTTTAAAAATTCTTGAAACAATTCTTGCTGAGATACCAAAGCCAAGAGAATCGATTTCGCCGAATGCGCCAAAAATTTTGACTGTCAAAATCAAGAAAGACCAAATTGGTCTGGTCATTGGCCCTGGAGGAAAAAATATAAACGCGATTAGAGAAGAAACAGGAACGGAAATTACAATCGAGGAAGACGGAACGGTTTTTGTCACCGGGAAAAACGGTGGACCGGAAAAAGCAATTGCTATTATTGAAAGTATGACTCATGAATATAAAGTCGGGGAAAAAGTCGAAGGTGAAGTTGTAAAAATTATGGATTTTGGAGCTTTTGTCCGGATTGGCCATGAGACCGAGGGATTGGTCCACATATCGGAAATTGCCCCATTCCGTGTTGAGAGAGTTTCTGATATCCTTAAGGAAGGAGATAAGGTTCCGGTAAAGATTATCAAGCTCGACGAAAGGGGGCGTTTAAGTTTATCGATTAAAGAGGCAGATAGAGAATTCTTCAAACCCAAAGTCTAAAATTTTAGAAAAAATAAAATGGATGAAGATAAAATACAACAAAATAAAAAAGATGTAAAAGTTCTCCGAACTTATACTTCGGATATGGCCGATGCCATTAGAGAAAATGAAGTCTCGGTAATAAAAATTGCCATGGCCGAAAAAGAAAAGCGAGATATGGAAGCCGAATACAAGAAAGCCAAAGGAACAAATTTTTCAAAAATACTTCTTTTGATAGGAGGAGTTGTTCTCATCATTGTTGCCATCTTCGTGGCATCTTACATAATTCAAAAGAAAAAAGTTGTCCCGATACCTCCGGCAAGCAAGATTGAAACTTTTCTACCATACGATTCGGAATCGGATATTGATGTGACAAAAGCAACAAACATCAATAATTTGTCAGGCATAATAAAAAATGGTGAAGAGACAAAACCCGGTATGATAGAAGCATTCTTTCTTATGAAAAAAGTTGATGACGTCTCTCTGACATTTACTTCGAAAGATTTTCTTTCTTTAATTCAAACGACGATGCCCGGAGCCTTGATTAGGTCTCTGACCGACAAATATCTGCTAGGAAAATATTCAAACGGAAATGCCGTAAATGTAAATGATAAATCAGCAATGTTTTTAATTTTCGAAACGACCGACTATAACCAAACTTACGCATCGATGCTTGAGTGGGAAGGAACAATGTTGAGTGATCTATTTATCCTTTTTAATATTCCCAAACCAAATAATTCACTTATCGGAAAGCCATGGAATGATATCGTTGTAAGCAACCAAGATGCTCGAGTCTTGTACGGAGAGAATGGAGAAGGAATTCTTTATTACGCTTTTGTTAATAAAAATAATTTTATTATTACCAGTAGCCAAGAGGCATTGAAGGAAGTAATTACCAGAATTCTCATTAAAAACGATAAGGTATTGTAATTCTTGTCATTTAATATATAAATGCTAGTATATGACTATGTTAAAAATTTACAAAACAAAATTAGACGAGGAAAAGAAGCTATTGGAGGACGAGCTAGGCACTCTTGGCCAAGTAGACAAAAAGGGTGATTGGGAAGCTACCCCTGATGACAAAATGGTTACTCAGGAAGTCCAAGACGAGGGCGATATGGCGGACCGTTCGGAGGATTACGAGGAACGCTCGATTAAATTAAATTTTCTTGAGCTCCGACTTGCGGATATAAACAGAGCTTTGGAAAAAATGAACGGTGGTAATTATGGAATTTGTGAAGTCTGTAAGAAAAAAATTGAGATGGATCGACTGGAAGTAAACCCGGCAGCCAGAACTTGCAAAGAGCACATGGACAAGGTCGTTTAGCTTAAATAGAAACCTAAAATATTTATTTTGGATTTCTATATTCATTTATGTCATTCTCCAGAATTTATTCGGCTCAAACACATTTATTGAAAGGAAAGATTGTTACTATCGAAGTGGATATTACGAAAAATACCCTCCATTCTTTTACTTTGGTTGGACTTCCCGATAAAGCTGTTGACGAATCAAAGGACCGAATGAGTTCAGCCCTAAAGAATTCCGGGTTTAATTCTCCGAAAAATCAAAATCAAAAAATAGTTATATCTCTTTCTCCTGCCGACCTAAAAAAAGAAGGACCGTATTTCGATTTGGCTGTGGCACTATCATATTTGCTTTCAGCCGAAGAAATAAATTTCGACCCGGAGAAAAGAATTTTCCTTGGAGAATTATCTCTCAATGGTGAACTCCGGCCGATTAAAGGCGCGCTGCCGCTTGTTCAGGAAGCCAAGCGCCTCGGGTATAAAGAAATATTTTTACCAATTGAGAATGCCGAGGAAGCTGCTCTCGTTGATGGAATTACAATATATGGAGCCAAAAATTTAAAAGAAGTTATTGACCACATCTTTATTCCGAAAAAAGATAAAAAAGGCAATCTAATAGAAAAGGAACGACCGAAAATATCTCCGTCTCCGAAAACAAAAATCATTCAGAAAGAAAAAACAAATAATATTGATTTCTCGGATATCAGAGGACAAGAAGGAGCCAAACGCGGACTTGAAATCGCCGCTTCGGGCGGACACAATATTGCCATGTCCGGGCCTCCGGGAACAGGAAAAACGATGCTGGCGAGAGTATTTTCAAATATTCTTCCGGACTTAGAAACTGATGATTGCCTTGAAATTACAGGAATACACTCTATCGTCGGATTATTGGAAGATGCGATTATTACCGAACCACCATTCCGCGCGCCGCATCACACTGCCAGTTACGTCTCGATGATTGGCGGTGGCGCAAATCCTAAACCGGGAGAAGTAACACTTGCTCATAAAGGTGTTCTTTTCCTTGACGAATTTCCGGAATTCGAGAAAAGAGTTTTGGAATCACTCCGCCAACCGCTTGAAGACAATATTGTTTCAATCTCAAGGGCCAAAGGTTCAGCTATTTTCCCGTCAAATTTTATTCTGGTGGCTGCCATGAACCCTTGCCCATGTGGCAATAAGGGCAATAAACAAAAACAATGTATCTGCAAGCCAAGCGACTTAGATAGATACAAAAGAAAATTATCAGGACCAATAATGGACCGTATAGACATCTGGGTGACAGTCGGGAATGTCGATTATGAAAAACTTTCAAACACAATACAGGAAGGAGAGAAAACAGTGACTATTAAAGATAGAGTCAAGCGAGCTCGCGATATCCAACTGAAAAGATTCAAAAACTCGCCAAGGAAAATAACAACGAACAGCGAAATGAATGTCAAAGAATTAAATATTTATGCTCCATTGACTGAAGAAATAAAAAAATTATTGAATCAAAGCGCTGAACGCTTGCAACTCTCCGCCCGCGCTTACCATCGCACCATCAAACTCGCCCGCACGATTGCCGACTTAGAAGGAAGTGAGAATATATCTGCCTCACACATATTAGAGGCGCTACAATACAGACCAAGAGAGAATCAAAGTAATTAAATTTTTTATATTAAAGTTTATGCTATAATATTAATATAATCATACTAAGCGATAGCATACTATGAGTATAACCGAAAAAATTTTAAATTTACTCAATACTACCACTTCCAATTATAAGGGTATTCCCGTTAATTGTTTTGGCCTCCCTATATTTAAAGAATACAATAAGCAATCGGTTAGAAATTCGTTATCAAAACTCCACTCAAAAGATTTCATACGATACAATGGATCATTTATCAAAATAACTAAAGAAGGAGAGAAATATATAAAAAGAAGAAGCGCGTTTTTGCAAACGTTTGAACCCAATTCTAGTAATAATGAGGAAAAAAATTTATTGGTATTATTTGACATAAGGGAAGAAAGGAAAACTGAGAGAGAATGGTTTCGTAGACATTTAAGAAAATTCGGATATATCATGATACAAAAAAGTGTTTGGGTTGGACCATCACCCCTCCCAAAAGAATTTGTTGAGTATGTTAAAAAAATAAAACTTAAAGAATCAATCAAAACGTTTAAATTAGCAACCGGATACAAAAAATAAAAGAATTGGTTTATAATCTATGTAAGCTATCACTTAGCATGAGTATGATAATTAGGAATTAAATTTCTTTGTCGAAGCGTTTGGCTTCGGCCCAGGAAAACTCATAGATTTTTTTATGTGGTATAATAGTTGGATGGAAAATACACAAAAAGACAATATTAGTACATTAAAAGATACCACTAAAAAGGATGAAGAGGATACGAAAAATCATTGGGAGGGAATTTTCGGTAAAGAAGGGGGATATGAGAAAGAGCCGGAACCTAAACTAGTTGCTTTTGAAGAAAAATTCAAAAATGAAATAGGACCAAAGGTTTTAGATGTTGCATCCGGAATCGGCCGCCACTTGGTTTATATGGCTGGCAAGGGATATAAAATGACCGGTCTTGAATTAACTGAAAATGGCATAAAAGTTGCAAACGACAAATTGAAGGAAAAAGGATTAGAGGCAGAACTTGTTAATGGTAGTTTCCGGGAAATGCCTTTTGAAAAGGAGTCATTCGATACGATTTACAGTACCAATGCAATTAATCGAAACGATTGGCAAGGTGCCAAAAAAACTTTCAGCAATATATCCAGAGTTCTAAAAGACGGGGGAATATTTTTTCTGATGGTCAGGTCAAGTTCAAAACCAGCCGAAAGTGGTAGACCAAATGAGAAAATAACCATAGTGAATGAACCCATCGACAATGATTTGCCGATTGAAGATAAGGGTGTAACTTTTATAAAAGAAAGAACAAATGAAGACGGAACGACAACCAAAGAACTAATCCATGCTTATTCTTTGGAGGAATTAACAAAACTAGGGAATAAATACGGTCTGGAAATAATCGAAGAGCCAATCGACGAAGCAAGAGACGGAGGAAAAGGCCACTGGAATATTGTATACAGGAAACATAAAAATTCTTAAGTTATAATTTTGTTTAAAACAGTTTTTTGGTAGAAAGTGTCATATATTTAATTCGGCATCCAGTCTTTTCGCTTCGTTCCACGATAATTCGTAGATTTTTTTCATAGCGTCGGCAATTTCGGCACTCTCGATGATTATTCCAAGTTTTTCCCGCCAGGAGGCAATCATTACTTTATTATCATAGATATTTATCTCCGGTGAAAAATAATACTTATCTTTCGGAACAAAAGCAATCTCTCTTTTCTCTTCTTCGTCGTGAGATTTTCTTTCTATGCCGATTTCTGTTTTCGGAACAATGGCCCGAATTGAAATTCCGGCACCGGCTCTTCTTTTATAATATTCAGGAAAATAATTTTTCAGTCCTCTGTGCATGTCATCAACAGTCGCGTATGCTCGTATTTCCTCATGTGAAGTGAGAGTATCTTCATAAACTTTTTCCAAACCTTCTTCGCCTTCATAGAAGAAAACTTTCGGTCGGTCGGTGACATTATGAATCGATTTCAATTCAGGAATAATTTTTTTGGCTTCATTTATGAATTTCTGGTCTTTTTCTATCTTATTTGAAAGCATTTTCTCTATTTGATCTGGCGATTCTGCGACGTATTCCTGTTTTGGTTCTTTACCTGAGACTTTCACAAGCTCTTTAACCGACAGGGAAGCAAGGACATGGTAACCTGTCGGACGATTAATTCCCGCCTTTCTAGAAATCTCTGTAACTGTCCCTTTTCCTAGCTCAAGTAGGGCCAAATAGACGACAACTTCCTTCTCACTAAACCCAATATACTCAAGGCTTTTCTTTAAATCTAAATTTTCGTTTTCCATTTCTATATTGTATATTAAAGCCCTATATTTTGTCAATGCCTGCGAACAATATTTATGTTAATAACTTTTATCCTTACTAAATAGCTTCGTTTTAGGACTTTTTTGTTCACATAGCTTGACTTTAATATTTCAATATGCTATACTATGAGCAAGTTAAATCATTTAAAAACACAAGAGTTATGTTAAAAATTTTTGGTGAAATTATGGGGGAAATTAATCCCCAATTAAGAAGAATCGAACATTGTGATGGTAGTTTTGTTTACCACCTACATGGAAAAATCTACTTGCAGTTAATACAGGTGAATAATGAAGTTGAGATATCTTTAGTTTCTCCAAAAGGAAGGTTAAAGATAACAATGGGAGACCAGAAAAATTTATCATCCGAGGAATTTAAAACATTTCTTAAAGATGGGGCGCTATGGGAATTTACCAAACCAATAAATTCGCCTCAATTATACTAAATGTGTTAATTTTTAGACCAGAGGAGATTTTTAAAAACTTCTTCTCTGCTTTATAAAGTTAATGAAGTGTTGTATTATTAATTAATAGATAAATATATATGAAAAAAATATGTCAAAATTGTAAGATTGATTTCACTATCGAGCCGGATGATCTTTTGTTTTATGAAAAGATGAAAGTGCCGCAACCAACTTTTTGTTGGAAATGCAGATTTGCCCGTAGACTTGCGTGGAGAAATGAGAGGTCTTTGTATAAGAGAACTTGTGATTTATGCAAGAAAGAAATGATTTCGATGTATAAAGCCGGTACAACTTTTCCGGTTTATTGTCATGATTGTTGGTGGAGTGATAATTGGTCGCCGATTGAATATGGAAAAGATTATGATTTTTCAAAATCATTTTTTGAACAATTCAAATCACTTCAAGATATAGTTCCAAAACCGGCTCTATATGAGTCGGCTAATACTAACAGTGAATATTGTAATCATACTGCCCATATGAAGGATAGCTATTTAATATTTGGAAGCTGGTTTTCGGAAAATTGTGGTTATGGTCAAACTCTTTCGGAATGTAAGGATTGCTGGGATAGTATTTTTATAAAAAAATGCGAATTCTGTTTCTCTTCCACCGATTGCACAAGTTGCAACGAGACGCATTTCAGTCAGGAGTGTACCAACTGCGTTAGTTCCGCATTTTTGTATGATTGCAGAAACTGCCAGAATTGCATGTTTAGTTATAATCTCAGGAATAAAAGTTATCATATATTCAATAAACCGGTATCAAAAGAAGAATATGAAAAAATAAAATCTGAAACATTTGGTTCTTATCCGTCATTCAAGGAAAATTTAGCAATCTTTAAAGAAACCATAAAACAAAAAGCTCTACATAAATTTATGGCGGGGGAGCAGAATTATGATGTTTCTGGTAATTTTATCTACAATTGTAAAAATGTACACAATTCTTTTCTGGCATATGAAGGTGAAAATACCAAATATGTTGTCAGAGGTTTTAAGCAGAAAGATTCGATGGATATTTTCGGGGTAAATGGTGGACAGTTGGCCTATGATTCAAATAATGTTGATTTTTCGTCTAATGTTCTCTTCTGCATAAATGGTGAAAATAATTTAAATACTGAATATGTAGCAGATTCATTTAATGTAAAAAATGTATTCGGTTCCATTTCTTTACGTAAAAAAGAATATTGCATTTTAAACAAAAAATATGCAAAAGAAGAATATGAAAAATTTGTCTTAAAAATTAAACAACAAATGAAAGATACTCCGTATACTGATAAAAAAGGAAGAGAATATTCTTACGGGGAACTTTTCCCGATTGAACTTGCTCCTTTTTGTTACAATGAAACTCTCGCCCAGGAATATCTTCCTATTGCCAGAGAAGAAGCTGAAAAGGAGTGCTACCCTTGGTATGATGTTGAAGATAAAAATTATATCCCATCGAAAAGTTGGAAAGATCTGCCGGAAATAAAAGGTGTTGATGATTCGATTCTTTCCGAAATTATTCTTTGTGAAGCTTGGGATAAAGATAAAGAATTAGCAAAAAAACACAAATGCACAAAAGCATTTAAAATTACGGAAAATGAATTGGCAATATACAAAAGATGGAATCTCCCCTTGCCAAGAAAATGCCCCAACACCAGAAATTTCGAATTATTCGAATCAAGAAACCCCATTGAGCTCTGGCACAGAAGATGTATGCGAGACGGATGCGAAAATGAATTCGAAACCTCTTATTCTCCAGATAGCCCTGAAGTAGTTTATTGTGAAAATTGTTATAAACAAGAAGTAAGTTAGGGTAATTACGAATTAAAAATTACGAATGATGAATAGTGGGAGGATACAAAAGAAATAGCAGTTTGGCTTCGCCAAACTGCTCTTTTAATTCGTAATTGTTAATTCGTAATTCTTAATTATTTTAATATACCGGAGGTCTCATTGTTGACCCATTAGCATTTCTGATTTCGAAGTGAAGGTGTGGACCAGTTGAACTTCCGGTACTGCCGAGCAGACCTATTTGTTCGCCCTGAGTAACCGATTGTCCAACACTAACTTCCGACATTTTCAAATGTCCGTATCTGGTCATTGTTCCATTTGGATGTGCTATGTCGATATGGTTACCGTATCCACCACCACATTTTCTTTTGCCTTCAACACAACCGTTGACTGAGGCGACAACGACACCGGATGCGGCGGCCATTATAGGTGTACCCCTTGAATTACCTATATCAACTCCAGGATGGAAACTTCCATGTCTTGAACCATAAGGAGAAGTTATCGGACCGGATACTGGTCGAATATAATATCCCGCATCAACTTTAATGTTAGAAACCAATATTTTACCCGAACCAGGAGATGATTGGACAGAAACAACCGGCTTAATGATACCGTTCGGGACAAAAACTATATCTCCTTGTTTAAGAGTATCATCTTTTCCAATTCCATTAAATATCAATATATCTTCCGAATCAGCTTCATATTTGTCGGCAATTTTGCCGATAGTATCACCTTTTTTGACAATATGTTTAACTCCAGTCATCGGAAGAATGTTGAGTTTCTGCCCGATTGATATCTTCTGACCGGAAATGTTGTTTTCCCAACGAATAGTATTCGTGGATATATCGAATGTATCGGCTATCTCGGACAAAGTATCTCCCTCTTTGACGGTATAAATACTGATTTGGTCGGATAAAGGACTTTTCTCCAGCCCTAATGTGCTATCGTCCGTTTCGGATAATCCATCATTATAAATAAATGAACCGCTTTGCTCTATTATCGGGTCGATTTGCACTTCTGCGTTTTTGATATCTGGGTTGGGAGAGTTGGTCGCAAGAAGGACAATATTTTGTAAATTACTATCATTTTGAACAGTTATTTCATTGGCCTGGGCTTGTCCGCCAAAAACTGTTGTCGTTAAATCAGAAAAAAAGCCAGCATCAGCCATTGTGGGAGTGCCAGCTACGAGGGGAATAATTATAAAAAGGAAACAGGCCTTAACTATGTAAGACTTGTAAAATAAGGATATTTTCATCGGAAGTTGTTCTAATTGCTTAGAACTATCTTTCGAATCTTTTATTTTGAGTTTAATAAGCCTAAATAAGTAACTACACCATTTTACTCCTTGGCAAGGAATACAGTACGACCGCGATAAGCGAGAACTGTAATTGTTAGTAAAATTAGCGTAATTGTTACGATCGTCTCGGAAACGCTTGAAATATAAAGCTTTTTTAAGGTTTTCTGTGCCATAAGACCCATATCAGAGGTCCTATCCATTAAGGGTAGCTAATATGAAAGGATCCGTCAATGAAGTTATACACAGGGGGTAAATGAAGGTACAAAACCCAATTTTTGCAATAAAATGTTTTTGAAACCTAATTACCCTTCCAGTGATATTAATAAATTGGTTATATCTGGTAGATTGTGGGGACATTAAGTTATAATATTGGTATAATGAATTTATAATAATATATGCCAGAAAATATAGTAAAAATTACAGGTAATCTGAATAAGAAGAATGAAAATCAACCTCGGATTAAGGAGAATGTGGTTAAGTCAAGGAAAGAAACATTGCCCGATGATTCAGAAAAATCTGGAAGTGTATTAACCGCGGTAGTCAAACCTAAAGAAGAAAAGAAAAGAAAAAAGTACCTCCCAAGTAAAGAGTATTGGGACTATCAAAACAATAAAAATGAAAGCAAGAAAATATTTGAATCTTTGGAAAAAAGTAGAGCAATAGAAAAAATAATAGAATATGCAAAACAACAAAAGGAAAAAGCAGGGGAAGAAAATCAAAAATTCCTTGAAAGGATTTCAAGTTATATGGTGGAGAAAAAATTGAATGAGGAAGTAAAAAATCTAAAAGATTCGCAAGGAGTAGAAAATATAAACATACAAATAGAAAAGAAGGAAGTAAAAAAGGGAGAATTAATTGGGGAAAGAAACAAAATAATCATACAAGGGAAAAATCTTGATTACAGTAATGAGAAAATCATGGAACTCTTAGGAGAAAAACTGCCGGAAAAGACAGAAAATAAAGACGTGGAAGAAGACAACCAAATCGTGGAACCTGAAGATGAAGAAGATAGAGATATACTTGAGAGAATTGAAAAAAATAAAAAAATAATCGAAGCTATAGAAAAAATACTAGAGAGACGAAAAAAAGAAAAATTGGTCAAGTAAACAAATGCGTGTAAGAAAAGTTGGGTCGAAAAGAATTATCTAAGGTAAAAAAGTATAAAAAGTGATAGATTAAAAAATTTTTATCGGCTATAATATCATTATTAATCAAAAAATAACTTTCAAATAATATGGCAAAAGAAAAAATAGGAAAAGGAGGTCAGAAACCAGGTCAAAATAAAAATTTTGAAGAAATGTCAGATAACGAATTGGCAAGTATATTAAAAGAAGTAAAGGATGAGAATGAGAGGTTAGAAGAAAAACGTAAACAAAAATCCGGAAAAGGAAATGGGGGAATAAATTCAGGTGGAATGACCCGTTCTCAACAAATACAGGCAAAAAATTTCCAACGAAAAGGAAACAAAAAGGTAGGGGAATCTCTAAAGAAAGGGGGGAAAACTATATCAGAGAACCCCGAGCCAAAAATTGTTGATAATACGAGTATTACACCAGAAGAAAAAGGAGAACCAGTTGTTGATGAAAATAAAAATCCAACGAAGAAAGGTTCTGAGACAGAACCAGCGGTTGTTGTTGATGAAAATGAAGAACCAACAAAAAGAAGCCCTGAGGAAAAAGAAGAATCGGAAGAAACTATTTCTGATGAAGAATGGAAGGAATTCGTAGATAAGGGAATCGTATCAGATGATACAATAAGTAATATTGCCGGGAAAATAAAAGAGCATGTAAAACTTTCTAAAAGAGAGCAAGCTATTTACATTAATAAAAAAACTAAAATCGAAGAGAGGATTAAAAAATTAAATGAGACTCTTCCACCGTCTGAAATTTCAATTGAAAAAATAAATACGTTTGAGTCCTTAATGAAGGAGCTTGAAGAACAAAGGCAAAAAGAATTCGAGAATGGACCGCAATCGGCACGAATTAAGAAGGGGGTTATGGATGGAGTAAAAAGTTGGGAAAATTTCGGACAAGGAGAGAAGAGCTGGAAAGGTTTTGCCAAAAGGATGACAAAAACAGCTGTCAATTTAGCCTTGATAGGTGCAATTTCTTCAGTTTCCATCCAAAAAATCGCTGAAACTGGAATAATAACATCTGCAGCATTAGCTGGTGGAATAACCCATAAGCTTGTCATGAAGTTGGGAATTGGATTAGGCTTCGGAAGTATCATGGATGCAGGAGGAAAAATGCCAGAAAAAGTAAAAAAATTTTTACCGAAAGCCATAATGGTAGGTAGTGTAGCTCTTGCTGTTGGTTTATCTATATCCGGAGGTGCAGTAGTCGCAATGTCAGCAGGTGCCATTGCTGGATTATCAATGGCTGTAGGTGTTGCAGCTTCAAAACTAAAGAAAGGTTGGTATACGGACCAGAAAATAGAAGGAAGAAAACAAACAGCTATACAAAAGTTGATGGAAAAATATGAAATTCCTGGTGAAGCCGGGAAAATTAATCTTGAAGATATTGATAAATTCGAAGAAGAATACATGAGATTGATAAAGCATTTTGAAAACATGGTAATTTGGGGAAAATCTTTGGATGAAGGAGCAAAAATACTCACTGGGTCTATAGTCAGTGCTGCGACAATGTTTGGATCAAGCCTTGCTCATGAACATCTTGGACAACACGAAACCATCAATAAAGCAGACACAAATCATATTAAAGCCGAAAAAGTAGCTCCTGTTATAGATAAGGATAATCTCCAGCATGGACCAATAACCACTTTAGAGAAACCGATAACTGTTGAGTTCAGTTCACGCGGCGGAATACAAACCGTCCTGGATATGAAAGGAGCAATTCATCACCAGTATCCGGACATTTCAAAAGCCCCGGCAGAGCTCCAAGAATTCGTGAAAGCAAATGCCACACAAGAAGCAATTAAGCTTGGTTTTTACAATCCAAACGACCCAAGTGGAGCGGAAAGTATAAATGTCCAACATGGTTCAACCTTAACATTTGGTGAGAAGGGTCTTTCAATGCATGATATTAGAACGGGAGAAAATCAAGTTTATAGTTCTGAGCATAAGTTTGAAGGAAAAATGTTTGACTCCGATCATTCCGCGGTAAAAGTTGAGAATGTCGACCACACACAAACAGTTCACCAAGATTCTGCAAATATTTTACATCAAACGACTGAAAACCACGGCAGTAATTATGTTAGAGAAAACCCATTAACTTATAGAGATATGCATGTCGACAAAATAACAAACTTACAACAGGGGATGTATCAAAAAGATTTTCACAATACAAACCATGGGATAAAGGGGGCTGGAGTAATAGATGCTCATCTCCACAACGATACATCTCGTCATGATGCAACCTTTGGTGCGAAACATAACAGAATTGGACACAATGAATATACCTCAAAACATCTGACACCCGTTGAAGCCTTCCACCAAACACAAATTACTGTTCATAAGATGTTAAGTCATGTTTTTCACTCCGACAAATTAATGAGTGAATGGAATCACCACATTAAAAACAGCATCTCAGCTGAAAAATTGATGGAAATGCATCATAATCGAGTTTACCCTCATGGATTACACTACCTAAAACCGCTGGCTCACCAAATGGAAAGGTTGGAGGAAATTTCTGGTCTGCGTCCTGGGCAAATATTGGTTAATGGCAAGTTGTATGATGAACCTATAGAGAACTTTATGAGTCGAGCAACGGGGGAAATTCAAAAAATGGGCAAACTTGATCAGATTTAATTATAATTTATTATTAGCTTTCCGTCTTTCGGCGGATTAATTAGAAAAATATCATGAATTCAATAAAAAAAGATTTGTTTGATTTATTCGAGCTGGACAAACTGCCACCTGAAAAAGCGGTTGAGATGTTGGACCGTCTTGCCAACTTGGTTTTCCAAGCAGTTTTAGTCCGGTCGCTACCGTTGCTTTCTGAAGAAGATTTGACTGAATATGAAAGAATAGTTGCGGAGAGCGAAGGCGGGGACGTCTTATTTAAGTTTTTAACTGAAAAAGTGCCGGAATTTAATAAAATTATTACCGAAGAAATAGGTGTTTTAAGAAGAGAAGCGACGAGTAAAATTGAAGAGAGTAGTAAATAAAAATAAATGCTACAATGTGAATCATGCAATATCTTGATTCCTTAAACGAAAAGCAAAAAGAGGCAGTCCTTTATACGGATGGGCCTCTTTTGATAGTGGCCGGGGCCGGGGCCGGGAAAACCAAGACCTTAACTCATCGGATTATCCATCTTATTCATAAAGGTGTCAGCCCAAGCTCAATCTTGGCTCTAACTTTTACAAATAAGGCGGCGAAAGAAATGAAGGATAGAGTGATGAGTTTGCTAGAGGAGAGGGAGCACGGGGTTAGTGCGCCTGAGCGCAGCGAAGGCGCACCATTTGTTTCTACATTTCATTCTCTTGGCGTCCAGATTATAAAAGAAAATTCTCATCTGATTGGTTTGAATAAATATTTTACGATTATCGATGAAGCCGATGCACTTTCCATTATAAAAAGTATCATGAAAGAGCGCGACATTGACCCGAAGCAACACGAACCGCGAAAAATCAAATCAATAATTTCCAAATCAAAAGGAGATTTTATCACCGTCGATAAATTCAGTGCTGATGTTAAAAGTGGGATGGAAAGTATCGTGGCGATGGTTTGGCGCGATTACGAAGCACAGTTGAAAAAAGAAAAAGCACT
>Ga0182021_10002967_pt1 | contig 19972 bp, 21 predicted proteins | sample 612E3MmetaG_FD_120493 | JGI IMG/M metagenome (GOLD analysis project Ga0182021, IMG submission 120493) | Permafrost microbial communities from Stordalen Mire, Sweden - 612E3M metaG (Illumina Assembly) | ecosystem: Environmental > Terrestrial > Soil > Wetlands > Permafrost | place: Sweden... | reverse complement strand
TTGCCAACTTAATAGATAACGCAATCAAGTATACAAAAAAAGGTAAAGTAGAAATACTATTAGGAAAGAATACAACCGGCAATATTATGGTTGAGGTTAAAGATACGGGCATTGGAATAAGTAAAGAATTTCTTCCGAAACTATTCAAACCATTCGTTCAAGAGATGCAAGGATACTCAAGAGCTTATGATGGAAACGGACTTGGATTAGCACTTGTTAAGAACTACTGCGATATAAACAACGCTGTAATAGAAGTTGAAAGCGAAAAAAATGTAGGTTCAACATTTAGAATTATTTTTAATAAAAAAATTACAGAGGCATAAAATTGAAAAAAATGCTAATCGTAGAAGACGATGATTTATCTATAAAGGTAATGAGAAGGATTTTTCGAGCTGATTTTGAAATATTTATATGTGATTCATCAGAAGAATATTATGAAAAACACAGTAATAATAATTTCGATATAATAATAATGGATATATCGTTAAAAGGAACTAGGAATGGTTTCGACTTAATAAAAGAAATTAAAGCATCACCATTATTTACGGGCACTCCCATACTTTGTCTAACGGCACATGCACAAACAAAGATGCGGCGAACAGCAATAGAATCCGGCTCTGATCTTTTTATTACAAAACCGGTGTCGAATATAGTTCTTAAAGAAGCAGTTGAATTTCTCTTAAAATCCAAAAAAGTACGGAAATAAAACAAAAATTAAATAGATGTTTTTCATTCGTAAATCATAAATCAACAATCATAAATTTAGAGCTTCTAATACACACTCTCGATAAAGAGATTTTTCTTATATTTACCCGCAAATAAACTACAATATTGAGTTATATCTTGGCTAAAGAAAAAGTTTTAGTTACTTCAGCGCTCCCATACGCAAATGGAAATATTCATCTAGGGCATTTAAGCGGTGCTTATTTGCCGGCTGATATTTACGTCCGCTATAAAAGATTAAATGGCGATGATATCCTTTACATCTGCGGTTCAGATGAGCATGGTGTACCTATTACAATTACAGCAGATAAAGAAAAGATCTCACCAAAAGAAGTTATAGATCGTTTCCATAATGCTAACAAATCCGCTTTTGAAAAATTTGGAATGAGCTTTGATATTTACTCTCGAACAAGTTTGCCAATCCACCATGAGACGGCACAATCTTTTTTCAAATCATTCTATGATCAGGGAATTCTTACAGAAAAGAAAACGATGCAATTCTACGATGAGAAAGTAAAAATGTTTTTACCTGATCGTTATGTAGAAGGCACTTGTCCTCGATGCGGAAATGAAGAAGCCAGAAGCGATGAATGTGAAAGATGCGGTTCGCTTTATGATCCTTCAGAATTGAAAAATCCAAAGAGTAAGATCAGCGGACAAACTCCTGTACTTAAAGAAACATCTCACTACTATTTTCCTTTAGGAAAATATCAAGACCGGTTAAAGAAATATATTGATGAGATGAATGAAAAATATGGTTGGAAAGATAATGTTCTTAATTATTGCAGAGGATGGTTCAACGATGGTTTGAAAGATCGCGCAATAACTCGCGATCTTGACTGGGGCGTTAAAGTTCCTCTTGTCGGAGTGGAAAACAAAGTTCTTTATGTTTGGTTTGAAGCAGTTCTTGGTTATATCTCAGCTACAAAAGAATTATCGCATCAGCGTAGTGAACCGGATTTGTGGAAAGACTACTGGCAAAGTCCCGACACGAAGTATATTGCATTCATAGGAAAAGATAATGTGGTATTTCACACGATCATTTTTCCGGCAATACTTATGGCATGGAATGATGCTAACAAAGATAAATTTATACTGCCGCAGAATGTTCCTGCAAATGAATTCCTAAATTATGAGGGGAAAAAATTTTCCAAATCACGCGGATGGGGAATAGATCTTGATGAATTTCTTCAGATTTTTCCTTCTGATCTTCTTCGTTATACACTTGCTGCAAATCTTCCGGAAAATAAGGACACGGACTTCTTCTGGAAGGAATTCCAATCGCGCACGAATGGCGAACTCGCGGATATACTGGGAAACTTTGTAAACCGAACATTTACTTTTGCCCATAAATATTTTGACGGCAAAGTTCCTGGGAGAAATAATCTGCAAAAAATCGATGAAGAGATGCTTCATTATCTAAGAACTCAACCTCAGAAGATAGCAGACTTATTAGAGCATTTTAAGGTTAAGGATGCAGTCTTCGAAATGATGAATCTTGCACGTGCCGGGAATAAATATTTTAACGACTCCGAACCTTGGGTAACATCAAAGAAAAATAAAGAGCAATGCGCAACAACAATTAATATTTGTCTCAATACAATTTATGCTCTCGGAGTAATTTTTGAACCGGTAATTCCTAATGCAAGTGTTAAAATTTTGAAAATGCTGAATACGAGACCGACGGAGTGGTTAAAATCTGGAGATTCAATTTTACATGCCGGACAAAAACTTAATGAATCAGAAATATTATTCACAAAAATTGAAGATAAAGTGATAGAAGAACAGATTAATAAACTCGAACCGATGGCGGATAAGCTAATAGAATCAGCAAAAGAAATAACGATTGATGAATTCAAACGCGTAAAGTTGAAGGTTGCAAAAGTTATTGCCGCTGAGAATGTGAAGAAGAGTGATAAGCTTCTTAAACTTCAGATTGATCTAGGAAATGAACAACGCCAATTAGTTGCCGGAATTGCCAAAAGCTATAAACCGGAAGAACTCATTGGGAAGAAAATTTTAATTGTTGCTAATCTTAAAGCGGCAAAATTATTTGGGATTGAATCTCAAGGAATGATCTTAGCTGTTGATTTACCGGAAGAAGGAAAAGTAAAGATCATAGAAATGGACGAAACGATCGAACTTGGCAAAACAGCTAAATAATTTTTATGAATGCTATAAAAATTATTCCAGCTCAGTATTTTATCAATCTCTACTTATAAAGAATTAATTTGGCAAAACTAAAATCACCTAGAAATAAAACCATCACATTAAGCCGTAAAGAAACGTCCGATTATTCAAAGAGATTAATAACACTGAATAAAAAAACTTTAATAAAAGAAGTTATAAATAAAACTATCAACCAAAATTTATTTGATGTTTTAGACTTTTTACCGGAAAAATTTGTTGATCTGATTATTATCGATCCACCTTATAACCTTACCAAAACATTCAACAACACTTCTTTTAAGGAAAGATCAGTTTATGAGTATTCTGAGTGGATGGAGAGTTTTATTTCTAAACTAAAACGGATCTTGAAACCAACCGCATCAATTTATTTTTGCGGGGACTGGCATACTTCAATTTCCATTCCTCTAGTTCTTGAAAAATATTTTATTGTTAGAAATCGAATTACTTGGGAAAGAGAGAAGGGGAGAGGAGCTCAAAAAAATTGGAAGAACAATTCGGAAGATATTTGGTTCTGCACTAACTCAAACAAATATACATTTAATACCGACACTGTTAAATTGAACAGAAAAGTTCTTGCCCCGTATCGTGATTCAAATGGGAAACCGAAAGATTGGAGTTCACTTAAGAATGGCGATTACCGATTAACTTTTCCTTCAAATATTTGGAATGATATTTCAGTTCCGTTTTGGTCTATGGGAGAGAACACTCCCCACCCAACACAAAAACCGGAGAAGTTGATCGCAAAATTAATTCTTGCTAGTTCTAACAAAGATGATTTGGTCTTTGATCCTTTCCTTGGTTCGGGAACTTCATCTGTAGTTGCCAAAAAGTTAGATCGCAAATTTGTAGGTATCGAATTAGATAGATTTTATGCTTGTATCGCTGAAAAACGGTTAACAGAGGCAGAAAAAAATAAAACAATTCAAGGATATGAATTTGGTGTTTTTTGGGAACGCAATACAGCACCAATCAGTATAAAAACTCAGCGAAAGAAGCTTTAGCATTTAAAGAACAACCGCTTCATTCCTTGATTTTCAAACCCTCAATGGGTAAAATAACAAACTAAAAATTCACACTAATGGAGGTTTCCGAGTGCATAGGACAAAATTATTTTTACTCATTTTACCATTATTTATTTTCATTTCATGCGCATCTCAAAATCCTCGAGTAGTTGTTGCAGAGTATGGCAACTATAAAATTTCTTTAGATGATTTTGAAAAAGCATATGAAAGAAATTCCGGCGGATATGAAAAAGCCAAAACAGATTCATTGAGTTCTTATAAAAAATTTCTTGATCTCTTCGTCAATTATAAAATGAAATTACGTGATGCGGAAGTCCGGGGATATACTAAAGACTCCGATATGCAAAAAGAATTACGCGATTATAAAATGAACATAGGCTCAACCCTCTATTTAAACGATAAATTGTATGAACCGAATCTTCATAAGCTTTATGAAAGAAGAAAAACGGAATTTAGAGCAAGTAATATTTATCTGATTCCTGATTCTACGATGAATGAAGATAAAGTGAAAGAATTAGGTAAAGAACTAATAAAGCGTATTCAAAACGGAGAAGATTTTGCAACTCTTACTAAGCAGTATTCCAAAGACACGTTTTCAAAAGATAACGGCGGAGATGTTTACTATTTTACTGCAGGTTTAGTTAATAATGTTGCTATTGAAGATGCTGTTTATAAAACTGAACTAGGAAAAATTTATCCCGAATTAGTTTTTTCCGGTGCAGGGTATCATATAATCAAAATAACTGAAAAACATCCTCGCAGATCTTCGATATCGGTTGAACATATTTTAATTACATTTGCTGATTCAACCGGCAAAGCTGATACTGCAAAAGCATTCAAAACAATTCAGGGTATTGAACAACAAATTAAAATGGGTGCCGACTTTGGTGAGATGGCGCAAAAATATTCTCAAGATAAAAGGAGCGCAAAACAGAGAGGTTCTATAGGATCAATTTCACGCGGGCTTACTGTTAAAGAATTTGATGAAGCTGCATTCAAATTAAAGAAAGGCGAGATCTCCCCAATTGTTAAAACTAGATTTGGCTTTCATATAATAAGATTAGCCGATGAATCTCCATATCCTACCTACGAACAAGAAAAAGAAGAACTTAAAGAGATTTACGACCGGATACATTATAAAACAGATTATAAACAATTAGTTGAAAAATTGAAAACCGAAATGAAATATACTCTCAATGGAGAAATCCTTTCGAAAATCATTGCAAGTGGTGATACAACTAGAATCGGTGATGCATATTGGAAAAGCAATCTTCAAAAAGTTGTTGGGAACCTAGTACTATTTAACGTTAATGAGAAGACTTATCCATGCGATAGTCTATTTGCTTATATGGGGAAACATGCTTTAGGTGTAAATACGAAAATTAATTCGAGTATAATGTTAAACGGTATTGACCAATATGTTGGAGAATTAGTGATAAGAGAAAAAGCATTGACGTATGATAATGAAAATCCCGAATTTGCAAAACTGATTGACGAATACGAAAAGGGAATTTATTTATTTAAAATTCTTGAAGAAGAAGTATGGTCTAAAATCTCTATTGACAGTGCAAAAGTATTTTCCTTTTGGGAACAGAATAAACAAAACTATAAATGGAAAAATCGAGTTGAGTTCAAAGAGATCTACTGCCAAACAGATTCTCTAATTAATAAATGTTATTCTCTTGCAACATCAGGTACTAACTTTGATACTTTGTACGCAAAGTATAATCAAAGAACCGGAGATGATAACGCTTCCGGCTATCATGGTTTGGTAGAAATTGATTTTAATGAATTATCGAAACAATCAAATGAATTGAAGAACTTAGATGATATTTCCAAACCATTTAGTTTTGATAACGGGTGGTATATTGTAAAACTTATAAAGCGCGATTCAACTCGTATAAAAACTTTTGCTGAAGCTAAAGCAAAAGTAAACAGTCAATTACAGGAAAGCGAAAGCCAACGCCTGGAGAATGAATATTTGAATAAACTGAAAAATATTTACAAGCCAAAACTTTATTATGAAGAACTTAGTAAGGCATTTAAGCAGTAAGAATTATTACACTATAATAATTTTCGCTTTTGCTTTTACTCAATTTGGTTGTTCAAAAGAAGAAAAACCATTAAAGTATATTGCGAAAGTAAACAAGTCCGTATTAACGGAAGATGATGTAAAATTAGCTTTATTGGAAGAGCGTAATAAAGGGATGTATAGGGAAGAGTATATCAACAACTGGATACAAACCGAGATTCTATTCCAAGAAGCGGCTGATGAAGGATTATTAAATGATAAAGACTTCAAATCATTGATGGACCGCACTAAAAAAGAATTAGCTTCTGTTTTATTCATTAGAAAAATAGTGGCGGAGAAAAGTATAGAAGCAACTGATGACGAAATAAAAAAATATTTTGATGAGAATAAAGACGATTTCAAATTGATTGATGATGCATTTAGAATTAATGAAATACAGTTTAACAATTATAATAAAGCTATTGTATTCAGAAATTCTTTACTTGAAACCGAATGGAATCAAGCAGTAAATCAATATCGTAATGATCAATCAATTATCCAATTACAACATCAAAAATTATTATTTAAGTATCAGATTCAACCGGCCACATTGCTTCGTGTTATTACAACATTATATGTAAATGAAGTAAGTGTTGTTTTAGAAACGGAACCGATGAAATTCACAGTTGTTCAACTTCTTGAAAAGGTTGGTAAAGATTTTATTCCGCCGCTCGATATGGTGAAGGATAATGTAAAAGAAAGATTATTAATTATAAAAAGAAATCAATATATAAAAGAGTATATAGATAAATTAATCGAAGATCATAATTTGGAAATTGAGAGGTATTCAGAATGAAGAAAATATTTTTTATCATGTTAGTTATGGCAGGAATAATAAATGCACAGCAGACAATAGATAAAATTGTTGCTGTTGTTGATAATGAAATCATTTTACAATCAGAACTAGATTTCAGAACTAATATGGAAGCAACCCAAAAGAATCTAAATCCTGCCGACATAAATTTACGCCGCCAGATTCTAAATTCAATGATAGAGGAAAAATTGCTTTATGCACAGGCGGAACTTGATTCAATAACTGTTACTGATGATCAGGTAAAACAACGTCTTGAAGACCAGATGAATTATTTTGTTCAACAATATGGCTCTCGTGAAAGACTTGAACAAGTTTACGGTATGCCGTTTGAAAAAATAAAACGGTCACTCCAAGACGATACTCGTAAAGGATTGATGTCTTATATGCTTCAGCAAAAAAAATTCGGTCAACTTGATGCTACTAGAAAAGAAGTTGAAGATTTTTTCCAAACCTTCCGTGATTCTTTACCGGATGTTCAGGAGAAATTTGTTATACAGCATATTTTCCAAAATCCTAAAACCGGAGAGCGCATAAAAAAGAGAGCAAAAGATTTTGCTCTATCCTTATTAGATTCACTTAAGCACGGTGCAGATTTTGCTTCACTTGCAAAAAAATATTCTGATGACACTGGAAATGCTTCTCAAGGTGGTGACCTTGGTTCCGTTAAAAGAGGTGCATTAGTGCCGGAGTTTGAAGCCGCTGCATTTGCATTAGCTCCAAATCAAATTTCAGGTGTTGTAGAAACTGTTTTTGGCTTCCATATAATTCAGCTTTTAGAAAGACGCGGAGAATCTATTCATTGCAGACATATTCTTATAAAGGTTAAGAGCGATGAAGAATCTGATCTTAAAGCGATTGAATTTCTTACTGACTTAAGAGACAGCATTGTTCGAGGTAAAAATACCTTTGAGCATTATGCACGCCAGTTTAGTGATGATAAAGAATCAGCAAAATTCGGGGGAGAGCTTGGATCGTTTGAAGCAAGCCAGCTTGACAAATCTCTTCTTGATGTTATTTATAAATTAAAAGAAGGTGAGATAAGTTTTCCAAAACGACTTGAAGTAGATAGAAGTGTTTACGGTTATCATATTGTTAAATTGGGAAAAAGAATCCCGGCTCATAAAGCAAACCTAGATATTGACTATCCGGATGTAAAACGAATTGCTGAGTACTACAAAAAACAAAAATTGTATGCAAAGTGGATGGAAGAAATAAAAAGTAAAATTTATTGGGAAATTAAATTATAGCAGCAATAATAGTTTCATTCATTAAAGTATGTTATAGGAAAAATATTGACAGATCAAAAAAACGCAAATGATATACGGATTGTTGAGCAGTTATCTCACTCAGTAAAACAAATCAAACATGAAATTGCAAAAGTAATTATCGGTCAGGATCAAATTGTTAATGATCTTCTTGTTAGTCTTCTATCAAGAGGTCATTGTCTTCTTGTAGGTGTTCCTGGTCTTGCGAAAACTTTATTAATAAAAACACTTTCGGAAGTTCTCGACCTTAAGTTCAACCGGATTCAGTTCACTCCGGATTTAATGCCAAGCGATATAACCGGAACAGAAATTATTGATGAGGATCCCGTAACAAAGAAACGTGTTTTCAGATTTATTCAAGGCCCCGTTTTTGCTAATATTATTTTAGCAGATGAGATCAACAGAACTCCTCCCAAAACACAAAGCGCACTTCTTGAAGCAATGCAGGAACACAAAGTAACTGCAGCAGGTGTAACACGAATACTTGAAGAACCATTCTTTGTTTTGGCAACACAAAATCCAATCGAACAAGAAGGAACTTATCCTTTACCGGAAGCTCAGCTCGACCGTTTTATGTTTAATTTGTGGCTTGATTATCCAAGCTTTAAGGAAGAAATAGAAATTATTAAATCAACAACTAGTGATTATAAACCCGAATTAAAAAAAGTACTAAGTTCAAGTGAGCTTATCAATTTTCAGAATTTAATTAAAAGAGTTCCGGTTGCTGAAAACGTAATTGAATTTGCAGTTAATTTTGTGAACAACACACGACCAACCACAAACAACCAACATAGTTTTATAAAAGAACACGTTGCTTGGGGCGCCGGTCCTCGTGCATCTCAGTATTTAATATTAGCAGCTAAAACAAAAGCAGTTATGGAAGAACGATTTACACCGGCTATTGACGATGTTAAAACATTTTTAATCCCGGTTCTTCGTCACCGTATTATTCCAAACTTCTCGGCAGAATCTGAAGGGATTAATTCGGTTGAGATAATAAAAAAGTTAATGTAGAAAGGAAAACGATGAACAGCATTATATATTTTGAAATACTTGCAAACGGTCTCCAGGAAGTTATGGAGTCCTACAAAAACGTTTTCGGTTGGAATGTTCAACTCGGTTTACTTCAGGAAGATGCTTATGCGTGTAAATAACAAAGTTATTATTTTTATAATCTGCCTATTGGTAACTTTGTTGCTTTCCGGTTGTTCATCAAAAAAAGAAAATCCCATCTCAATTCAGAAACCAAATCAATTTGGACTCAGTGTTGCAAATCTTATTGAGGTGCGCGATACAATAGATACAGATCAAACTCTTTCCGATATTTTGATCCCACACGGAGTAACCCAACAAAAAATCAATCAAATTGAAAAAGCGGCTCGTGATATATTTCCACTTCGCAGTTTTAGAGCTGATGACCAATTGTATATTTATGCTAAGTGGGATTCGGTAGAGACGGTTAAATATTTTGTTTATGTGCAGAATCCGGTTAACTATGTAGTTTTTGATATTAGTGACTCTGTTAATATTTATAAAAAAACAAAACCAGTTACGATTAGAGAAAGAACGGTTTCGGGAGTGATCAGTAGTTCTTTGTATCAAACACTCCAAGAAAAAAAGATTGAGATGCAAGTTGCTGCAAGATTGGAAGATATTTATGCGTGGCAGATTGATTTCTTTAGAATTCAACCGACAGACAGCTTCAAAGTAATTTATGAGCAAATTCTTATTGACGGAGAATCTGTTGATGTTGGAAAAATCCGCGCTGCAAATTTCTTTTCAAATAATGAAAATCATTTCGCTTTTTACTTTGATAAAGAAAAAGGGGAAAACTATTTCGACGAGAAGGGTAATAGTCTTAAAAGATTATTTTTGAAAGCGCCGCTTAAATACAGCAGAATTAGTTCGCGATTTTCGATGAACCGATATCATCCAATATTACATAGGAACAAAGCGCATCTTGGAACTGATTATGCCGCTCCTACTGGAACACCAATTATGACAGTTGGTAATGGAGTAGTTCTTGAAGCTGGTTATACAAGCGGTAATGGAAACTATGTGAAAGTAAAACACAATGCAACTTACACAACTCAATATTTACATATGTCGCGCTTTGCAAAAGGGATTCACCGCGGTGTTTCAGTTAATCAGGGCCAAGTGATTGGCTATGTAGGAAGCACCGGACTTGCAACCGGTCCGCATGTTTGTTTTAGGTTTTGGAAAAATGGAAAGCAAGTAAATCCGTTAAGAGAAAAATATCAATCATCAGGCCCGGTTAGTAAAAAATACGAACAAGAATTTTATGTAGTCAAAAATGATTGGATGAAAAAATTGATAGCTACAAATAATCATATTGCTAATTCAAATACTCAATCGAAAACAAAAAGCTGAAATATAATTACTGGCCACCAAAATCTACCGTGCATCATCTTGCACAATCATGAATAATTATTCATTCAACGATTTGTTAAAATTTACCTCTCAACCCTTCCGATTAATTTTTTTTAATCTCACGTCTAAATTATTGCAAAGAAAAAATTAGTTTCATACTTTTGCATCACTTTATAAATTGAGGGAAGTAAAATGAAGACAGAATGCCCCGTCTGCGGTGCACAAATCGAACTTGCAACTGATGCAGTGCAAGGCGAGCTTATCGAATGCCCGGATTGCGGAACTGAATTGGAAGTTGTATCCGTCAATCCGCCTAAAGTAAAAGAAGCGCCTAAAGAAGAAGAAGACTGGGGTGAGTAAGTTGATCTGGGTATTAGATTCAACCTTACGTGAAGGCGAACAAACTCCAGGCGTTTATTTCGATAAACATATAAAACTTGCGATTGCAAATTTGCTGGAAGAAATTGGTGTTGATATTATCGAATCCGGTCACCCGATGGTTACACCGGAAATCCATGCTGCAGTAAAAGCAATTGCGCAAAAAGGTTACAAAGCAATTGTTGGCGCTCACTCACGTTCACTTCAAGGCGATGTTGATCTTGCTCTTGAATGCGGCGTCGGATTCATTGGAATATTTTATTGTGTTTCGGATGAACGCTTAAGTACAGTGTTTAAAAAAGATCTTGATTCTGCTATTAAACAAATTACAGATGTAATTAAATATGCAAAATCACAAAAACCGGATTTATTAATTCGTTACACACCGGAAGACACTGTTCGTTCTCAATTTGAAAATGTTGTAAAAGCCGCCGCCGCCGCTGTTGAAGCCGGGGCAGATATTATTAGCGTTGCCGATACTACCGGTTATATGGTTCCCGGAACATCTAGAAGCATGTACGATTATATATCACGACTGATTCAAGAATTAGATAAATTAAATTTACATCCAAGAATTGCCGTACATTGCCATAACGATCGCGGTTTAGCTCTTGCAAATGCATTGGATGCATATCGAGCCGGTGCAAGTATAATTGATGCCGCAGCTTTAGGTTTGGGTGAGAGAGCCGGTATAGTTGATCTTGCTTCGCTACTGGTTGTATTAACTGTTGATTATAATGAAACTAGATGGAATCTTTTAAAACTAGTTGAGCTTTACGATCTGGTCAGTAAACATTCCGGGATTCCAATTCCAGCAAACTTTCCTATCACCGGAAAAAATGCTTTTACACATTGTGCCGGCGTTCATACACATGCGGCTTCAATTAATCCAATGCACTATGAAAGTTTGAATCCGGAAATTCTTGGGCGGTCTAGAACATTTTCGCTTGATCATATGTCAGGCATAGCATCATTGAGATATGCATTAAAATTGATAGATGAAAACTCATTAGATGAATCGTATCAAATGGATGTTCTTAAAGAAGTAAAATCAGTTGGTCAACACGGCCGTACTGTTGATCTTGCCGAACTTAAACATATCGTCGATGCAGTTAAACATCATAAAACATTTAATAGCTGAGATAATTTTCTCGGCTCTACCTTTTTAAATTTATTTGAACTAGGAGAGTAAAAATGAAAATCGGTTTGCTTCATTCGTTGATTAGAAAAGATGAAAAATTTCTTATTGATGAATTCAATAAAATTAAGGGAATTGAACTGGTAATGATCGATGACCGTGAAATTAAATTTAATATTGGTAAAGATAAATTTGATATTGACATTGTTGTTGAACGGTGCATCAATCACTCAAGAGCGTTGCATGGGTTGAAGTTATTTGAAACAGCCGGAATTAAATGCGTGAACACGTATAGTGTGGCAACCATTTGCGGCGATAAACTATTGACGTCATGCGCTTTAGCTGATTATAATGTTTCTCAACCTGAAGTTAGAGTAGCATTCACTGAAGAATCCGCACTTAAAACTATTGAAGAAATGGGTTACCCTGTGGTTCTAAAACCTGCTGTAGGTTCCTGGGGAAGATTGCTTTCAAAAGTGAATGACCGCGATGCGGCTGAAGCTATTCTAGAACATAAAGCTGTTCTTGGTTCATATCATCATTCGATATTTTATATGCAAAAGTATGTGGAGAAAAAAGGAAAAGACATACGTTCATTTGTGGTTGGTGACAAATGTATAGCCGCTATTTATAGAACTTCTTCCCACTGGATTACAAACACTGCGCGCGGCGGTGTTGCAACTAAATGTCCGGTTACGGATGAATTAAATGAAATATCAGTCAACGCTGCTAAAGCTGTAGGCGGTGGAATAGTCGCCATCGATGTTTTTGAAACTGCTCAAGGATTGATGGTGAACGAAGTGAACTATACCATGGAATATAAAAACAGCATCACAACAACCGGTGTTAACATTCCGCAGAAAATGGTAGAATATATTTTGCAAGTTGCTGAAGGTAGAAAATGAAATTAAAAGTTTCGATCATCGGTGCTTCCGGTTATACAGGCGGAGAGTTGCTCAGACTTTTGTTGTTTCATCCTAATGTTGAAGTTAGCCAAGTTACATCTGAAAGCTATACCGGAAAATTCGTCTATAAGATACATCCGAACTTACGGAAATCTACAATGCTGAAATTCAGTTCTGTAAACGAGATGAAGCCATGTGATCTATTATTTTTATGTCTGCCTCATAACAGATCTCAAAATAAAATTGAAGAATTTAAAAAGTTAGCGTCGAAGATTATCGATCTAAGTGCAGACTTCCGTTTGAAGAACGTTGACGAATATGAAAAATGGTACGGACATAAACACGCGCGTCCGGATTTACTGAACGAATTTATTTACGGTATTCCAGAACTTCACCGCGAAGAAATGAAGAAAGCAAATTACATTTCGAGTGCGGGATGTAATGCAACTGCAACTATACTTGGTTTATATCCGCTTTATAAAAATAATTTGGTTGAGTTGGATAGAACAGTAATTGAAGTTAAAGTAGGATCGAGCGAAGGCGGTAATAAAGGGAACGAAGGTTCGCATCATCCTGAAAGAGCTAATGTTGTACGTTCTTATCAACCTACTCAGCACCGTCACACAGCCGAGATGCTTCAGGAACTTTCATTCGGCCAGAAACTAACAATTCACTTTTCTGCGACTGCAATTGATATGGTTCGCGGACTGCTTGCAACTTGTCATACTTTCTTGAAAAATGATCTTCAAGAAAAAGATATTTGGAAAATTTACCGTGATGCATATGGTAATGAACCGTTCATAAGAATCGTTAAAGAGAATGAAGGCATTTACCGTTATCCGGAACCGAAATTATTGATCGGTACAAATTATTGCGATATTGGATTTAAGAAAGATGAATTTTCAAACCGGCTTGTTGTTATAAGTGCAATCGATAATTTAATGAAAGGCGCCGCCGGGCAAGCGCTTCAAGCATTTAATTTAATGAATGGTTTTGATGAACGGACCGGATTAGAATTTCCGGGTCTTCATCCAATTTGACGAAGTCATTCTGAGGAGTGAAACACGAAGAATCTCTTACTCGATTTGTTTGAAATCCTTCGCTTAGCTCAGGATTAAAAAAATGTGCAGATTACTTTACGTTAATTCAAAAAATAAATTTTCATGTGCAGAATATCTCAAAAAGTTTGCAGCGATTTCTAAGAATAGCAAAGAATTTCAAGGACATGGTTGGGGATGCACATATTTACAAAACAGCAAATGGAATTATTATAAAAATGTTAAACCGGTTTGGGAAGATGATCTTTCTCAGTTTGGTGATTCCGACCGCTTGATCGCACATGCAAGAAGCGCATTCAAGGATGAAGGTATTGTTGTTGAAAATAATATGCCGTTCTACGATGACAATTATATTTTTATTTTTAACGGTGAACTTAAAGGTGTAAAGATCAAAGAAGAAGGCAGGATCGGCGCAGAAAAGATTTTTAATTACATAAAGCGGTTTGATAAAGGCAGCATAAAAGATGCGCTGAGAAAAGGTACGGAGATCATAAAGAAAAAATCAAATTATATTCGCGCTATGAATATTATTATCGTTGATAAGAATTCGGCCTATGTCTATTCCCATTTCAACGAAGATGAAGACTATTTTACAATGAAGCTGAAAAAAAACGATAACATGTTAATTATCTGTTCGGAAAAATTATCGAATGAAAATGATTGGACTCCGATTCAAAATAATTCGTTAACGGAGATACCATGCTTTTAATTAAAATCGGCGGCGGGAAAGAAATAAACCTAAACGGAATCATTTCCGATCTTGCGGAACTTAATGAAAAATTTATTATTGTTCACGGTGCCAATGCTTTTCGTGATGAACTTGCAAAAAAACTTGGTATTGAAAAGAAAGTCGTTACATCAGTTTCCGGGTATGATTCTGTTTTCAGCGATGAAAATACTATTGATCTTGCTATGATGGCATATGCTGGACTTAAGAATAAACGCATCGTTGAAATGCTTCAGCAGAAAGGTGTTAATGCTGTTGGTCTTTCCGGATTGGATGGAAAAGTAATTCAAGGAAAACGAAACAGTGGAATTAAAGTTAGGGAAGGCGGAAAGATGTTATTGTTGAGAGATTTTTCTGGTAAGCCGAAAGCCATTAACAAACAACTTTTAGATCTGCTGCTTGATAACGGTTACACACCGGTTCTTAGTGTTCCGTTAATCGATGAAAATAATTTTGCGATCAATTCCGAGAACGATGACATAATTGCTTTGCTTCAAAACGAGTTTAAAGCAGAAAAAATAATTTCGCTGATTGAAGCGCCGGGATTTTTATTAGATAAGAACAATCCTTCATCACTTGTTTCAAAAATTTCAAAAACAGAATTAGAAGAAATGGAACAAAAAGTTGATGGAAGAATGAAAAGAAAAATTCTTGCACTAAGAAAATTATTTGATGGCGGCGACACCACGGTAATTCTATCTGACGGAAGAACTGCCAATCCAATTAAAGATGCACTAAATGGAAAAGGAACAACAATACAATGAAAGATTACAAAGCAATCACCCAGAAATATGAAATTGATGTTTACCCACGCCGCGATGTAGTTCTGGTAAAAGGAAAAGGCGCGCGTGTTTGGGACGATCAAGGTAATGAATATATCGACATGGCGGCAGGCATTAGCGTTGCAAATGTCGGGCATGCAAACGATAAAGTTGTTGAAGCGATTTCCAAGCAAGCGGCTACGCTTATTACTTGTCCAAATATTTTTTATAATGATACTAAAGCAAATTTTTTGGAAAAACTTTTCAGCATAGCCCCGAAAAATTTAACTAGAGCATTCTTAACGAATAGCGGAAGCGAAGCGATTGAAGCGGCAATAAAGTTTGCCCGTCTAAACACAAAGAAAACAAAATTCATTGCAGCCATGAAAGGATTTCACGGCAGAACAATGGGTGCATTGAGTGCAACTTACAAAGCAGAATACCGCGAAGGATTTGGTCCGTTAGTTCCGGGTTTTATTTTTGTACCGTATAATAATTTTGAAAAACTTTCCGCGGCTGTTGATGATGATACTGCAGGAATCATTCTTGAACCGATCCAGGGCGAAGGTGGAATTAATGTAGGACAGAAAGAATACTTTCAAAAAGTAAGACAGCTTTGCAATGAAAAAAATATCCTTTTTATTATAGATGAAATACAAACCGGATTCTGCCGAACCGGAAAAATGTTTGCGATAGAATATCTTGGAATCGAAGCAGATATGATGACGCTCGCAAAATCTATTGCAGGCGGATTTCCAATGGGCGCGGTTCTTTGTTCCGATAAAATAACAGTTGAAAAAAGTAAACACGGCTCAACCTTTGGGGGCAATCCGCTTGCATGCGCCGCGGGTACTGCAGCAATAGATTTTATGGTTGAAAATAAATTGTGGGAACAAGCCGAAGCTAAAGGAAAATATTTCAAAGAGAAATTGGAAAAATATCAGCTTTCAAAAGTCCGTGAGATTAGAATTATCGGGTTGATGATCGGTATAGAATTAAAAGATAAATCTCAGCCGGTAATACTTGAATTACTTAAATATAAAATACTTTCTTTACCTGCCGGAACTACTGTTTTACGTTTGCTTCCGCCGTTGGTAATTAGTTACGAAGATTTGGATATTGTAATAGAAATATTAGCGAAAGTACTTGCCTGAAAGTGCAGAGTTTAGAGTAATACCGCATTTTACTCTACGCTCATCGCTTTTCATTCACAGCTCTATTTTGCTTTCTAATCCCAATTCGTTTATTTTTCGCCAGCCTAAAACTGATGATTAAAATTATGATTCTTGATTATATCCCCATATTTCTTGTAATAATTGTAGCCGCCGCGTTTGGTGGAATTGTCGTTTTTTCTTCCACACTTTTTGGTCCTCAACGCCCGACAAAAGTAAAAACAATGACCTATGAAAGCGGAAAAGACCCTGTCGGTTCTACTCACGAAAGAATCTCGATCAAGTATTATCTCGTTACAATGATGTTCATCATTTTTGATATCGAAGTAATTTATGTTTATCCGTGGGCTGTACAATTCAAAAAATTATTTGCCGACTTTGGAATTTTTGCCTTCCTACCGATGTTTATATTTTTAGTAGTGTTGGAATTAGGATTTCTTTATGTCTATATGAAAGGCGGATTGAAATGGGATTAGAAGCTGTACTTAAAAAAGACGGATTTTTTACTACAACAATAGATGCAATAGTTGCATGGTCACGCAAGAGTTCCGTTTGGCCGATGCCGATGGGAATTTCCTGCTGTGCAATTGAGATGATCGCCGCTGCAGATCCTAAATATGATATAGCAAGATTTGGTTCGGAAGTAATGCGTTTTACCCCGCGCCAGTGCGATCTTATGATCGTTGCCGGAACAGTTACATATAAAATGGCGCAAGTTGTTAGAAGAATTTATGATCAAATGCCCGATCCCAAATGGGTTATTGCAATGGGCGCTTGTACTTCTTCCGGTGGAATGTACCGTTCATATAATGTTGTGCAGGGAATAGATCAATTTCTTCCCGTTGATGTTTACACCGCCGGTTGTCCTCCGCGTCCGGAAAATTTATTAAATGCCCTAATGACAATTCAAGAAAAAATCGGGAAAACCAGAGCGCGCGATTTTCAGAACAGATCGCTAGCTGAACTTGAACATTCTTAAAACTAATCCATGAATACCAAAGAACTAATTGTAGAAAAAGTAAAAGATAAATTTGGCGAATCTGTAGAAGAGATTTCGGATTTTAGAGACGATCTTTGTATTACAATTAAGAAAGATCAAATTGTTAATCTTGGAAAATTTTTGAAAGACAATCCCGATCTTCAATTCATTATGTGTAAAGATGTAACTGCAATTGACTGGGCTACACTCAAAAAAAGATTTACAACTGTTTACCACATTTATTCTTTCGAACTAAATTATTCATTAAGATTGAAATCTAACATTGATGACGATCCTCCAACTATAGAGACAGTTTCATCTGTTTGGCCAAGTGCAAATTGGTACGAGCGCGAAACTTGGGATATGTACGGAATTAAATTTCTTAATCATCCCGATCTTAGAAGAATATATATGCCGGAAGGATTTGAATATTATCCGTTGAGAAAAGATTTTCCGGTGCTTGGAATTCCCGGCTCATTACCGCTTCCTTTTAAGGCAGAATAAGATGGATAGAATTAAACAAATATATAACGACGAAAAACTTCTTAAGAAACTTCAAGAAGATCAAAACATTACTATCGAAGATGTTCTTGAAAACGAAATGGTAATCAACATGGGTCCGCAGCACCCGGCAACTCACGGAGTGCTTCGACTTGTATTGCGCCTTGATGGCGAAACTGTTGTCGGAATTATACCCGAACTTGGTTATCTGCATCGCGGTTACGAGAAGATGGCTGAGAACATGAGTTACATCGAATTCATTCCTCATACGGATCGTCTTGATTACACCGGAACAATGTGTAATAATGTTGGCTACGTTCTCGCAGTAGAAAAACTTGCCGGAATTGAAGCGCCCAAACGCGCACAATATATTCGTATGATCGTTTCAGAACTCTCAAGGATTGCCGCACACTTGGTTGCAATCGGAACGTTTGCGATGGATGTCGGCGCAGTTACGATGGTAATGTGGACGTTCCGCGAACGTGAAAAGATCAATAGTATTTTCGATAGAATAGCCGGAGCGAGATTCACTACAAGTTATACACGCATCGGCGGCGTCGCTTCCGATATTGATGACCAGGCAATAGCTGAGACCGTACAATTCTTAGCAGAATTAGAACCGGCATTGATCGAGATGGATAAACTGCTGCTCTCTAATAGAATTTTTATTGATCGTCTTGAAGGAATTGGAATTCTTCCTAAAGAGGATGCTATTGCGCATGGTGTCACGGGTCCAAACTTACGAGCCAGCGGAGTTGAATATGATATTCGCCGTGCTCAACCATATTTATTTTACAACGAAATCGATTTTAAAATTCCAACTTTCTCTCAAGGTGATTGCCTTGCCAGGTATTTCCAGAGAGGGGATGAAGTTAAAGAGAGTATAAAAATATTACGTCAATGTTTGGATAAAATTCCTCAAGGCGAAGTGATTGCAAACGATCCGAAGAAAGTTCTTTCTCACAAAACAGAAATCTACTCTAAGATGGAAGAACTTATTCACGATTTCATGATCATCAATTTTGGAATTAATCCGCCGGTAGGCGACACATATTTTTCTGTTGAGAATCCGAAAGGTGAGTTGGGGTTTTATATTGTAAGTAACGGAAGCGGTCAGCCGTGGAAATTAAAAATTCATTCGCCTTCATTTTGCAATCTGCAGGCATTATCACAGTTATGTAAAGGCGTTATGGTCTCCGATGTTGTTGCTATTATTGGTTCGCTCGATCCGGTAATGGGTGAAGCTGATAAATAAATTAAGATTAAGAGAAAGAGTAAGAATAAGGTTCAGAATAAATGGCATTCAAATTTACTGACGAAAATATTGAACGAATAGAAGCTGCGAGGAAAAAATATCCGACAGCACTTGCTGCTATCATGGATACAGTTTATATCGCTCAAGAACAGAACGGATTTATCAGTAATGAAGTAATGGAAGAGATCGCAAATGTTCTTGGCACTGATAAAGTAAATGTTTTAAGTGTTGTAACATTCTACACAATGTATCATACCAAACCGATGGGCAAATACCATGTTCAAGTTTGTACAAATGTTTCGTGTATGCTGCGTGGAGCTTATGAGATCTGGGATGACGTGAAAGATAAATTGGGACTTGATCACATGAAAGTTTCTCCGGATGGAAAATATTCTCTTGAAGAAGTCGAATGTATGGGCGCTTGCGGTTACGCACCAATGATTGCAGTAAACGAAGATTATTTTGAAAATCTAAATAAAGAAAAAGTTTTTGAAATTTTGGATTCGCTGAAATAATGGAAAGAATTGTTCTTCCCCAAATAGAAAATCTCAATCAGCTCGAAGTTTATCTTGCGAACGGCGGATTCGAATCCGCTAAAAAAGCATTTGTAAAAACTCCCGAT
>Ga0182021_10002966_pt1 | contig 19976 bp, 16 predicted proteins | sample 612E3MmetaG_FD_120493 | JGI IMG/M metagenome (GOLD analysis project Ga0182021, IMG submission 120493) | Permafrost microbial communities from Stordalen Mire, Sweden - 612E3M metaG (Illumina Assembly) | ecosystem: Environmental > Terrestrial > Soil > Wetlands > Permafrost | place: Sweden... | reverse complement strand
TATCCAATTAATTAAAAAATAAAAAGGTAATCTTTTGATGATTACCCGGAAATCAAGCATTTGGTAAAATACCGGTTTATTAATTTATTACCGAAGAATTAAAATAAAAAAAGTTTTCCCCCGGATAAAATAACCGGGGGAAAACTAATATTTTAGTTTTATAACTAAATTCCAGTCTTAGAAACCTAAAGTAAGCGAAAAATATTGATTCTGTTGATATGCAGATTCAGTAACATGACGATATGCATAATCAAAACCAACAGACATTCCACCCAGAGGATATCTCAAACCAACACCAAATGTAGGTCCGAATAATGCCTCATTAGTCAGTTTATCGGGAAGAATATTTGCTCCGCCTCTCAGAAATAGAATATTATTCCAGCTATATTCCAAGCCAAAGCGATATTCATCACTTGAGAAACTTGAGTTATTGAATGCCGTAGAAAGGTTTACGGTATTTTTCTTCCCAAGATTCGCTGCATAAGAGACACCTAATTCAAGGCTTGTCGGTAAATCAAAGTCCTGAAGAATTACTCTCTGTACGGATACCTGTCCGTTTACATTTGTTACAGTTCTGTCAAGTCCCGAGCCGTTGAATGTCATTGAAGGTCCGAGATTTTTAATAGCAATACCAAATGCCAAACCTGTATTACCACCTCTATATTGAATACCGAAGTCAAGTGCAAAACCAGTTGCAGATACGTCTGCAACACTTTCGGAAATTATTTTTATGTTAGTTCCGAATCTGATTTTATCAGTCATTTGTTTTGCCAATGTCAAATCGGCAGTAATATAAGTAGGTTTAAATATTGTACCTGTACCATCGGGTTGAATTTCGGTTGTTTCAATAATATCACCAATATTTAAAGAACGAATACTAACGCCAATATTCATTAAATTACCGAGGCTTGCGCCAACGGCAAGATATTGCATATTCATATCCGCAAAATAAATAGAATGTGAAAAAAGAACTTCAGCCTTTTTTGTATTCAGGGAGGCTAAACCAGCGGGATTCCAATAAATTGCATCCACTCCTGTAAGATTTGCAAGATTGGAACCATCAAGTGATGTTCCAATCGAACCAACAGGTATTAGCAATTCCGGTGCCGCAGAAGTTCCTAGTTTATTTCTAGGTCCACTTAAACCAATATTAACAGCAAGAAACAGTGTTAATATTATAGTTGTTATTTTTATGTAATTTAAATTCATTAAAATTTTCTCCTTACGGTTTAATTAAACTCTCTAAGTTTATTAAGCTTAGAGAGTTTCTACTATTAAATTTAAAAATTAATTCTCTCTTGTGATGTAAATATAGCCATTTTCAACACTTTTGTACCGATACCCGGCGCATCAATTAAAGCAACATAAATACCCGATGCTATAGGAGTATTCTCAACATTTTGTAAATTCCACTCAAGAGTACTTGAAGTGAAAGTGCTGCCAGTATTTGTTTTAACAAGAGTACGAATTAAGTCACCGTTTAATGTATATATCTTAATAGTGCAATTTAAAGGAAGATTCCTAAATGTTACAAATTTATCACTACTGCTTCTATCAAGTGTGCTGAATCCATAATATGGATTCGGTACGATCCTGATTTTATCCAAAGCATTCTGTGTTTTTGCTAAATTCGGATCTCCAAATACCGGAGCCGTTGTAGTAAATTCATAGTACAGCGGATAATTTGGTCCCTGTCTGTAAGGTACACAAATAGTATAAGGATAAATCCAGAACTCATCATTTTCAGAGAATGTAGCATTGTCTCTGATCAGTCTTGGAGCCCATATATAATAAATATCTAATGAAGTAGATCCAGTATAGAAGTTACGAGGATTATTTAATGCATCAGCTTTATATGTTACAATGTTAGTATCGTAAGCTGTACCGAAAATTACCACTCTGAGTTTTGCACCAAGTGAGTCAGATGAAGGATTCCATCCTCCAAGAGCTGACCAACCGGTATCAACAATTCCGACATTTAACTGTACGGGATAAGCAGTACTATCGGTAAAGTCCATTTCATATGCTCTAAATGGTACAGATACCATATTTTTATAAAGAACGTTGATACTACCGGCATCCTGATAACGATATGCCATCGAAGTATTAGTGTTCGAAAATACTATTTTAATTTTCCTTAAATCAATTGCTTTTGACTTTGAATTCAGGTTAGTATAAGTACCCGAACACGGATAGCTGATACTCATAGATTCTGATTGCCATTTGCGTGTTGCTGTATAGATAAATTTACTTCCAGTAACAAATTGATGTTCAGGTGGTATAAATTCCCATCCATTAAATCGAGTTTGCAAAGAATCGGATGTTAAGGTCGGATCGAGGTCTTTAATTACCCCTATTTTTTTTGTTGCATCATACGAACTTCCAGCCAGAGTGTATCTGATTTTCGTCAACTTCATCAAAACACCGTCTAAAGTTCTCGCTGCATTATCCGATGTGTCAGAAGTCTTTTGAGTGTAAAGCACATTTCTATAGACTGTATCGAAAACAGCTGCACCTGATAATTTTCTTAAAATATTATACGTAGTATCACTATTTGGGACAAGCGGATTTAAGACAGTTCTATAAGTTGCAGCAACCATAATATCCTGATTCCTGATTATAGGAATCATTCCCAAATCTCTGACATTCGTATTAAGAGTATCCCCATTTTTGAATGTGTAAATAGTTCCTGCCGGAGGAGCTATTGGTCTTATCTTAAGAATTTGTGTACCGACAGAATTTCTTATTACTTTAAATCCTTTAGTGATATTGTTTGATTTACTGATACCATAAGCTATAACAGCAAATTGATATTCCTGTCCATAAATGAAGCTTGATGTTCCACCATAGTTAAACGGGAAATTTGTTCTGTTTAAAGTAATTCCTCTTGAAATTCCTCTATCGGGAAAACTCGGACCTGCATTCATTTTATACGGTGGTACAATCGGAAATACTCCAAATTGTTCCTGCCCGTTTATAAATGCACCTGTCGAGAATGTATCTACTAAATTTCCAATTCCATCAACAATATCAAACTGGTCAACCAAGGTCATTGCAGTTAAGTCCATCGATTCAGGTTTTGTAAAATCAGGTAATGAAGCAGTGTAGTTTCTATTAATTTCATAAACTTCATATCCCTGAAAAGTATATATATTCGAATCAACTGGAAAGAAAAATACCGAATCCCAATATTTGTAAGATTCAGAAACATCACCCCACGTTAAATTAATGTTGCAGAGACCATTTGTCATCGGAGTAAAAGATGTATTTACTACCGGAGGAGGTGGTGGTGGAGTAACATTGAAATTTGATAAATATATTATTTTAGCTGTTTTTGCAACTCTTTTTAATTTTGTAACTGAGTTAAGGTTATTGCTTCCTCTTGAAACAAATTGAGCTAATACTATATTTTGTGTATCGCCTGGATTTACTTCGAAATCATCTCTACCGGAACAAAATATAAATCTTCTGTCACCGTATGGATTTGTTGTCTGCAAGGTGGTATTCGAAGTATCACCGCCGCAGTTTTTAATAGATCCTCTTAATTCAGTCCAGCCAGTATTTGATTCAGGATCTCCAGTATAGCAAAATTTGGTTCTGGTAGGCGGATTTGAAAGTGGATACATAAAAGGTGTACCATCTTTCTTAATACCCTGTAAATCTCTATATGCTTCAATTGGAGAACCCGGGTCATTTTCACAAGTAGGACCCGGCGTTGAAGGATTGGTAAAGAAAGTAAATGAAGTTAACCCAAGAGTATCATTCGGTAATCCCGGTTTTTTTATGATAGGACTTTTAAAATAATCCATTCCGAACGAAGGAGGATGATTTCCGTAAGTTGCATCATTATCTTTTCCATTATATACAAAGCCTAAATTAAGTTTATTCGCTGTATCGCATCCTATATAATCATCATTCGGGTCACCAAGATCAGGGTCAACTACAATACCTGTATAAGTTTTTTTCCAGATATTGAGACCTTTATTTATGACCACGAAATTAATAAATTGTAGATCTTCTAATCCCGCGGAGGTATATGACCAAGCAGTATAATGTACTTCAACATTTAATAATGGTGCGGTAACACCGCCGCCAAAACCTTCTGTTGCACTATGGTTTGCTATATTAGCATCAGTCAGGACTTGAAATATCGTCTGTCCTGAATTTTTCTGTCCGGGAACATCAATACCCGGGTCATACTGACCATTATTGTTTTTGTCATCATAAGGAGCTCCATAAGGTACCATTAACCCCCAGTTGGCATAATCCGGATTTGTTAATGCGTTATCTCCTGCAGAAACTTTATACTGCTTAAATTTTGGATCACCATCCCACACAGGGGCTCCGCCTACGTATTTTATTGCGCCGGGGACATATTCTCCTTTGTAAGAAGACATACACTGGGCTATACTATCATTAATATAGCAGCCAATACTTAAGCCTGCTGTAAAGCAAGCAAATTTATTTGATCCTTTTGGCCATTCCAAACCCGGAGTATTTGTTGTTCTCGGATCCTGATTAAATACTCCCGTATTCCATATAATTGTACTCACATTATTTGCATTCAAAAATATGAATTTAAGCGGCAAATTATCAGGAGAATACTGAGGAAATTGAAATGGGTTCTTCTGAATAGTAACTCTTGGTTTGGTAAAACCAGAAGTACTAAAAAGAATTATTGTTAATAAAATTAGTATTTTGTAAAATTTCATTTTCTCTAAGATTGAATTAATAAAAAATTTTTCAAATGCAGTTCATTAAAAACTGATATTCAATCCAAACCTGACCTGTCTTGGCGGACCATAGTTAGAACCATTAGTCCAGTTGGTCAAGAATTTTATCCTATCAGGCCAATATTGTCTAAATCCCGCATTATTTTGCATTGCCGAAGCACCGGATGGTGTTTGTAAAAATCCATTATCGTCGGGTTGACCTGTACCCGGGAATACTTCATCAACAATTTCTGTATTAAACAAATTAATTACATAAATATAAAAATTCCAATTTGATTTCAAGAGATAAATACTTTTATCAAGTTTTAAATCTACCCGATATTGCCAATCTGTGTAAACTTCATTTTTTGATGAAAGTAATTGATCTCCCGAGAAATCTGTTGAACCCTGGGCAACTTCGCGTCTCGTGTAAGGTCTGCCGCTATTGAATGAAAAATCAAGGTTTATACCTAAATTCTTCAAAACACCGCCTATTATTCCTTTAGGAACATCGTTATCACCGAATCTGTAATCCAGATTAAAACTTCCGGTATGTCTCTGGTCATAATCAAGTGCATAAACATAAACAGGCAATTGTTCTGCCGAATTATTGGCTAAACTATTTTTTGAAAATGCATCGGAACCTGTTCCTGAAGCATATTTTAATGAATAGTCAAAATTGAATGCAAGTCTTTCAATTCTTCTCATATGTATATAAAGATCGATGCCTCTGGATATTGCAAAGTCAGTATTACCATATGTTACAAAGCCAACAGGAATTTTTCCGTCGTCAGTAGCTTTCACTCTTTCGGCTCCCAATAGATCTGTCGATTCTTTATAAAACACAGTTATGCCTAAATCAAGAATGTCACCGACCTGATGTTTCAGACCGATTTCATAAGATGTAAGTTTCGACGGTTCCAAGGAAGTGTTTTCGATAACATCCTGTAATGATGTTGCGAAAAACTGCTGCATAGTTTTACGAGTTGTATACAACAATTGTAATTGAGGCATCTGAATCATTTTCCCGTATTGAGCATGGAAGACAGTTTTATCTGTAATCGGGAACGAGAAACCGAGTCTCGGGCTGACATAATATTTCATTTTACTTTGAACAAAATCGTCATCTGTGATCAGCTGTCCGTCAGGTCCCAATAAATCAGTTGTAATACTTTTTAAGACTTCAGTATTAACATCGAAATAGTCTATTCTTAGACCACCGTTAAAATTGAAATCGGAAAAACTGACTTTATCCCTTATATAAAAACCCCCGGTTATTGGATGTTTTGCATCATTTCCATCTGCAATTTGAACACCTGTTACGGGGTCCGTAATCTGATAACCAAAAGATTTCAATCTGGCTTTTCCCGTACTATACCATTTATCAATGGGGTCGGTGATTGTTCCATCCGCTATAATAACCGGTAACAAGCTCATGTTTTTTAAAGTATGATATTTATATTCACCTCCAAATTTTATTTCGTGATCACCAAACTTTTTGGAGATAATAGCCCAGGTTGCGTCTAATTTTCCACCAATGTAACTTAAATCACTTTGTGAATATCCGTTCGAAATCTGATTTGCTAAAGAGAATAAACTTCCTGAATTAGGATCCAAACCTGTAATAGCTTTTCCCTGTGCATAAGAATGACCATAATAATCTGCTAATCCGGTAACGTGATTTGTATCACCATACCATCCCAAACTATCTCCGAAAAATGGATCAGCTGTTTTTGATTTTGAATCTAAATAATTCAATTGCAATTCATAGAAGAAATTTCTGCTTATTTCATGTGAAATTCTTGCAAAATACTGGTAATCATTTGTTTCAACTACCTGATCTCTATTGGAATTGTTTAAAATAAACGAGCCACGAAGAACTCTTGAGCGTGCGCTGTTTACAGTAGCTCCTAATTTAAGATTGATAGGAACTTTTGAATTTTGTATTTCCTTCAGGTTAATATTTAACCTACCGTTGTAAGAAAAATTACCAGATTCATCATCTTTTAACTTTCCATCTGGCACCATTGTAGGTAATTTATCAAGTATCCACGAACCTATTGATATCCTTTCAAAAGTTCTTTCAACACTTCCAAAGAAATTAAATACTCTTGCGAGTTTCTTCGTTGGAATTATCGGACCACCAAAAGTTATATTATATAAATTATAACCCTGGGATTTTGTATCCAGATATCTTCCGGTAAATTCATCAGTAATCATTTCTACCGATCCTGTATATTTATCGGAACCGCTTTTAGTTGATACGTTAATGACACCGCTAAGCACGTTTCCATATTCAGCACCGAAACCACCCGTTAACACGGAGATTTCCTGCATTAAACTGTTCGGAATAAATGCTCTTGATGAACCATCAAGCGGGTTTGTAGTTTCAACACCATCAACTATAACGATACTTTCGTTACTTCTACCACCGCGGATATTTATTGAACCGCCTCTTTCATCCTGAACAACACCGGCCGTTTTCGAGATTATGTTTGTAACACCTCTCGTACCGCTGTTTTTTATTTGCTGTTCATCAACGATTCTACCGCTTTGTTCAACATCTATACCTTTTCTTTCGGCTTCGATGACAATCACTTCAGTTTTAATTTCACCCGTAACTGAAAGTTCGAAATTTATTTTAGTTCTTTGATCAACGGAAATTTTTATATTGGTTACTTTTTTTGTATCATAACCGATATAGGATGCTTCAATATTGTATGTACCTACATCAACATTAAGTATAATATAATTTCCGTTATCGTCTGTTACTGCCCCTATATTATATCCTGTTAATTTTACTGTCGCACCCACTAAAGGCGTGTTATCTTTGGAATCAACAATTGTTCCTCCGATACTACCAGTGGATTGGGAATATGAAAATCCCGGATATAAGATAAGAAATGCGAAAAGCAAAAGGGGAATAATCTTAAAAAATGTAAAATCCCTCATTACTTCCTCCGATACTGTTTAATATTTTTTAAAAATACGACCCTCATAAAATTATTATCTTACGAGGGTCGTGGTAAGTTCATTATTAAAACAATTACTTGATTAACATCATTTTTTTAGTTTCTTTGAAGTTACCTGCTTCTAATGTATAGAAGTAAATACCACTGGACAGATTTTCACCGCTAAATTTAACTTCTTTTGTTCCGATTGAAGCAGATTCATTATTTGCCAGTATTTCAACAAGCTGGCCAGCAATGTTGTATACTTTAATTGTGACTAAAGATGCTTTCGGCAATGTAAACCTGATTGTAGTTGTCGGGTTAAACGGATTCGGATAATTCTGCATCAATGAATAACTGGTCGGTACCTGAGATGAAATATTTGTTATTCCAACAGGTGGAAGATCACTAAATACTAATTTCTTGAATATTGTATAAGTTGTATCAATAGGTGCATTCTGAGTGAATGTATAACTACCAGGTGAATTTGATTGATTCCAGGTAATATTAAAAGTTGTTGAGGTATTGCCTGTTTTTGATACCGATGGATACAGTTCATCTACTTTTGCTGTATGTGTCACATACCGAAGAGGTGACCAAGTTGCACCGTTATCGAGTGATTTACTTATTAAAATATCCTGGAAGTGATAGTTTGTACCTGTTGAATATGTACTTGTATCAGGCTGGACTGCATTGAAAGCGCAATACAAAACCGTACCGTCATCAGACCATGAAAGTGATGGAACGCTGAACGGACGGAAAGAATATTGAACATCTGTTGTATTATCAAATGCTGTAAAGAAAGCTACCGAATCAAGCATGAACGGATACTTTGTGAAATCAGCTATAACTGTCGGATTTCCACCATTAATTGTCGGTGACCAGAATAATATTTTGCTTCTGCTTCTATAACCATCATAAGATCCCAGTGTGCTGAAAGCCATGCATCTTTGAGTTGAATTTGGTTTATACACAACGTCTGCCATAAGCCATGCAGAATCCTGGGTAGCCGGACCGACTGCTATCGGACCGGTAAAAGATGCACCACCATTTGTTGATTCATATGCATTCAATACGTATGCTACCTGATCATGCCATGCTGCAAATACCCGCTGACCGTCACTCGAAATTGCACTGTAAGTCCTATAACTAGTATTCATTGCCGGAGCAATCAATACTGGGGTAGAAAACGTATTCGTTACAAAATTAAACTCCGCATAGAATAATGAATCTGTCGCTGCACCGGTTCCTGCGGGAATTACACCACCTATAGTTGTGGAATTTTTAATATATCCAAAATAATCTCTGTAAAATCTTGTTGGCAGGGAATAAAAATTGAATGACCCTAATCCAAGTAATTGTTCAACAAATGCAGTACCTTGTCCTGCAGTGCTTGTATTAGTAATATATAATCTTCCGGTGGAGATTAATGTTCTTAAACCTGAAACGTAAATCGGGAAAATATTTGGCCATCTGTTAGCAGTCGAGCCACCAGTGTTTAAAGCGTCAGTCAACCATGTTAAACCACCGTTATAACTGACATTGTATTGAACACGTGAAGGATACACAATTGGTGGCGGTGGATTTGTGTTATCACCATTAATATCCTGGGCTACAACAACTGTATCGCCAAGGACAAAAAGTTTTCTCATATTGTTACCATTTGTGGCATAATCGTTATAATTGATAGGAAATGGAACAGTTCCTGCCGGAGCAAATCTATTATGCAAAGTCGGATGATTAAACAATGGCTGGAAACTATTTATAACTGTTTCGCAATTGTCTAATTTCTGAATTCCCACTTTTTTAGTTACAACAGATCTATCCTGAGCAAACAAAGCTGTAACTAAGAACAGTAAGCAAAGAGTTTGAAAAATTTTAAGCATTTTTTTTCTCCTTTAATTTTTAGAATTTTATTATAAATATTTCAAAAAGAACAATTTCATTATTTACGTTAATATAATACTAATTCAAAAACTTGTCAATATACAATTTTGTAATGGTTTTTCGGCATTTTTTAAAAATGCAAGTGAAAAAATATATTTCCAAAAATATTTATTTTTTCAAAAAATATTTTTTTACTTGCATAAATATATCATTTGATATATATTGTATGCTTTCCTCAGTTTTTCCGGCAATATGATTTGTCAAAATCACATTTTTCAGACCATAGAATAATTCATTAATATCAGGTTCATTTTTAAATACATCAAGTCCGGCATAATATAAACTCCCGTTTTTTAGCAATTTAATCAAACTCTTTTCATCGATAATCTCTCCCCTTGATGTATTTATTAATATAGTATTGTTATTTAATATATTAAGTTTATTTTTTGATAAAAAATTTCTGTTATTTTTGTCTAAAGGGATATGAACTGTAACTATATCAGCATTTTTTAGTATAAAATCAAGATTTTTAAATTTGTACATATAAAGTTTGTTTCTTACATTTTTATCAATATCATTTGCATATATTATCATTTCAAATGCTTCCGCATATTTTGCGACTCTGGAACCGACCTTCCCCATTCCGATTATTCCAATTTTTTTCCCCTTTAATTCAAATCTTTTAAAATCAATATTGGAAAATTTTTTCGTTCTTACTAATCTGTCTGAATAATTTATTTGTTTTAAAATTCCAAGGATTAAACCAAATGTATGCTCTGCCGCAGAAACTGTATTTCCTTCTTCAGAATTTATTATTTTAATATTGTTTTTTTCAGCCGAATCTAAATCAATATGGTCCACGCCTTTTGAGCAGGTAGCGATTAATTTAAAATTACATTTTTCAAGAAATATTTTGTTAATCTTTCTTGCTGAACGAATAACCAGAGCATCATAATCGCTGTAGTTTTTTAATATATCGCCATTCGATAAGTTATAATCAGCTTTTACAAGGAAATGTTTTTTAATCAGAAATTTCAAACCCGATAAATTAATTTTATCGGCGATAAGGATTCGTATTTTGCTTTTAGAATTTAACAAAATAGATTTAAAAAAATTTATTTGACTGAATTTTAATCTTTATTTTTGGGATTTTCAAGTGCATCCTGTATCAGATGCAGGATTTCGGATTTCCCCTCACCCGTGATAATGGAAAAAGGAATATAATCTTTGCACAGTTCGTCATTGTTTACGATTTTTGACGAACGGTAAATTTGCTTTTCCATTTTATTTTTGGAAATCTTGTCTGCTTTCGTTAAAACAACTGCATAAGAAATCTCATAATATTCAAGCCAGCTTACCATCAATTCATCAAGATAAGTCGGTTCGTGCCTGGCATCAATCAAAACAAATACCATATTAACGTTTTGTCTTTCACTTATATATTCTTCAACCAATTTTCTCCAGCCCGCCCTTATTTGTTCAGGTACTTTTGCATAACCATATCCTGGTAAATCGACAAGATAATACTCCTCATTTATTAGAAAGTAATTCAATTGTCTTGTTTTTCCCGGTACTGAACCTATTTTGGCAAGATTCTTTTTATTACATATTTTATTGATTAAAGATGACTTTCCGACATTCGACCTTCCGACAAACACAAATTCAGACAATACGGATTTTGGTAATGTTCGTAAATCGTATATACTATTTATAAATTCGGCTGAGGTAATTTTCATTGTCTTTATATTTATTATATAAAAAATCCCTAACTTTTAAAAAAAGGACTAATATGTTTTTATATTATTTAAAAGTTAAGGATAAATTTTAATTGTTAAAGTATATACTTTAAACTTATAAACAAAATAATAATTATTATTAATAAATAAAATGCATTTATTATGACAAAGAAAGGATCGGGACAAAAAAAAACTTCAAAAACCGGAGCTTTTGAAGTTTTAGAATATAATAACTAAATAAATTACTTATCTTCTTTTTTTGTTTTTTTCGGTTTTGCTTCTTTTTCTTTTTTCACCTTTGTCGATTTCGCTTTCGGTTTTTCCTCTTTATCCTTTACTGCCGTCTTCTTTGTCTTTGGTTTTGCGGTTTTTTTCACTTTTGTTTCTTTTTTCGGTTCCTCAGCGGGAGCTTCGAGCGTTTCTTCCTTTTTATCCTTCCCTTTTCCTTTTATTTCTTCTTTCTTCTTTTCTGCTTTTTCTTTTTCTTTAATTATGCTGTAGTCCACAAATTCAATAATGGCCTCATTTGCACCATCACCGTATCTGAAACCTGTTTTCAATATTCTTGTATATCCGCCGTTTCTGTTTTCCACTTTCTTTGCTATTTCATCAAACAAAATCTGAATAGCCTCTTTGTCTTTTATCATGCTCGCAGTTACTCTTCTGTGATGCAAAGCTTTTTCTGCTTCTTTAGATGAAAACTTGAGAGCATTTTTTGCCTTTGTTACGTAAGGTTCTATATATGTTCTAAGTTCCTTGGCTTTTGCCAAAGTAGTTTTTATTCTTTTATGCTTGATTAATGCAATGGCTAAATTCGAAAGTAATGCTTTTCTATGACTTGCAGTTCTTTTTAATTTTCTGCCTTTTTTTCTATGCTCCATATCAAATTGTTTTTTGTAGTTGTATAATTATTTTTCTTTTTCATCGTTTAAGTACTTACCGACATCCATTCCAAAAGTAAGTCCAAAATCTTCAATAAGTTCGGTCAGTTCGGCAAGAGATTTTCTTCCGAAATTTCTGAAGTGCAGCATTTCAGATTCATTTTTGCTTACCAAATCAGAAATTGTCTTTATTTCAGCTGACCTCAAACAGTTTTGCGAGCGAACCGATAAATCAAGTTCATCGACAGGTGTCAACAGAATTTTCTTTACCATTTCGAACTGCTCGTCTTTTTCGTCTGTTTCCACTTTCTTTTCTTCCAGTTCCGGTCTAAGATCAAGAATAAGCTGAATATGCTCTCTTAATATCCTTGCAGCAATAATAAGAGATTCTTCAGGCTCGGTTGTCCCGTTTGTGTGGATTTCAAGAACAAGTTTTTCATAATCGGTTTTTTGTCCGACACGTGTATTTTCAATAATGTAGTTAACTTTTGTAGTCGGTGAAAAAATAGAATCGATAGGAATGAATCCTATTGGAAATTCATATTTTTTATTTTCTTCCGACGGCACATAACCGATTCCGTTTCCCATTCTCAGTTCAATATTCAAATGCGCATCTTTGTTCAGAGTTGCAATGTGTAATCCGGTATTCAATATTTCATAATCTGCAGTTGCATTCTGAATATCTTTTGCCGTAAATACACCCGGTCCGTTTATTTTAAATTCAATCTTGCTGGATTTATTTGTGATATCCTTAAACTTTACTTCTTTCAGGTTTAAGATTATTTCGGATAAATCTTCAACAACACCTTTTATCGGAGTAAATTCGTGCTGAATATCATTTACTTTAATAGCAACTATTGCTGTCCCCGGAAGAGACGATATTAAAACGCGTCTCAAAGAATTTCCCAGCGTTACACCATATCCTCTTTCCAGCGGTTGAATAATAAATTTCCCGTAAGTATCTGTATAAGTAGATTCTTCCTTTACAACTTTTTCGGGTATTTGTAAATGATTGATCTTCATTATATTTTATTATTTAATTTTTAATTTTATTTTGAATAAAGTTCGACGACAAGCTGTTCATTGCCGATAAATGGAACTTCTGTTCTTTCAGGACTGTGTAAATAAGTCCCTGCCATATTGGCCTTATCTAAATTTAACCATGATACGAGCATATTTTCTTTCATCCTTTTCATAGATTCGTGAAAAGCGGGCAATTTCTTGCTTTTATCCCTGACCTGAATTACATCACCTGATTTCAGGACATAAGAAGGTATATTTACAATTGAGCCGTTAATAGTCAGATGGCGGTGAGTAATCAGTTGTCTTGCAGCTTTTCTCGACGGAGCCAAACCCAGTCTGTACAAAGTATTATCGAATCTGCTTTCAAGGATTTTAACAAGGTTTTCACCTGTTATTCCTTTTTTCTTTGAAGCGGCTTCAAAGTAATTCCTGAATTGTTTTTCAAGCAATCCGTAAGTCTTGCGGATTTTTTGTTTTTCCCTTAACTGCAGGGAATAGTCACTGATTCTTGACCTTCTCGATAAACCGTGCTGTCCCGGAGGGTAATTTCTAGATTCTATCGGACATTTATCGGTATAACATTTTGTTCCTTTTAAAAACAGTTTTTGTCTTTCTCTTCTGCAAAGTTTGCAATTTGCGTCTATATATCTTGCCATTTAATTGTATAGTTTGATATTATTTATATTAAATATTTTATTATTAATCAGTAATAGTTCATAACACATAATTGTTCCCAGCCCCTGTAACGGCATTCATTTAATCAGACTCTTCTTTTCTTCGGAGGTCTGCAACCGTTATGCGGCAAAGGAGTAATATCTTTAATGGATGTAATCTCCAACCCTGTGGTATTAAGAGATCTGACAGCAGCGTCTCGGCCCGAGCCTACCCCTTTAATCAATACTTCAACTTTTTTCAATCCTGCATCCATTGCTTCTTTTGCAGCCGACTCAGCAGTTAACTGAGCCGCAAAAGGAGTATTTTTTTTCGATCCCTTGAATCCCATCTTTCCTGATGATGCCCAGGATATTGTATTACCGTATACATCCGTTAAAGTGACGATAACATTATTAAATGTAGCCTTAACATGAGCCACACCGGTCGATTCAACCTGGATTTTTTTCTTCGCTTTTTTATAAGTCTTTGCCAAATTTTCTTTTATTTTTAAATGTTAAATGTTAAATTATATTTTGTAAATATTTATTGTGTTCAGTCCATTACCAACAAGACTTTACAAACTCAATGCACTCTACAGACCAAATTATTTCTTCGCCGATGCTTTCTTTTTACCCGCGACAGTTTTTCTCTTACCCTTACGTGTTCTGGCATTGGTTCTTGTTCTTTGCCCGCGAACCGGTAAACCTCTGCGGTGTCTTTTGCCTCTGTAAGTTCCAATGTCCATAAGGCGCTTGATGTTCATCTGAACTTCGGATTTCAATGCACCTTCGACCTTTATTTCGGAACTTATTTCGTTTCTAATTTGATTTACCTGATCATCAGTAAGCTGAGAAACTTTTGTGTCTTCACTTATTCCAAGTTTACCAAGTATCTTTTTTGATGTCGATACACCGATTCCAAAAATTGATGTAAGTCCTATCACGACTCTTTTATTTCTTGGTAAATCTACTCCAGCAATTCTTGCCAATTTTATTTCTCCTGATTATACTTTTATTAAAATTATTTTTTTTATTTTCAATTTTCACTAATAACTGTACATTGTAAATTGTAAATTGTACATTAAAAAATTGAATTAACCCTGTCTCTGTTTGTGTTTCGGATTAACGCAAATTACCCTAACAACGCCCTTGCGTTTTATAATTTTGCATTTATCACACATTTTTTTTACCGAACTTCTGACTTTCATATTAAATATAATTAATCGTTTTAAATTCTTTATTTATACCTGTATGTAATTCTGCCTTTTGTTAAATCATACGGAGACAACTCCACGGTAACTTTATCACCCTGCAAAATCCTGATATAATTCATCCGCATCTTCCCGGAAATATGAGCAAGTATTTCATGTCCGTTTTCCAATTTCACTTTGAAAGAAGTATTCGGAAGAATTTCCGTTATTATTCCGTCGACTTTTATTGAATCTTGCTTAACCAATTTATTCTTTCTTTTTAATATTTAAAATATTAATAAAAAGACTTTGTTAAAATCTCAGGTTCGCCATCCGTTATCAAAATTGTATGTTCAAAATGTGCTGACGGTTCATTATCTTTCGTAACAGTAGTCCACCCGTCTTTCATAGTTTTGATCGAATATGTCCCGTAATTAATCATCGGTTCAATTGCTATTGTCATTCCTTTAACCAGTTTAAATCTGTTTTTCGGGTTATAGTAGTTTAAAACAGCAGGTTCTTCATGAAGATGGCTCCCAATTCCGTGACCGCACAGATCCCTTACGACACCGTATCCTGATCCCTCGCAAAAGTCCTGTATTGCACTTGCGACATCATTCAGTATATTTCCGTTTCTTGCCCGGGATATTCCTTTGTATAAGGATTCTTTCGTGACTTGCAGCAACCTTTTTTTCTTTGACGATATTTCCCCTACTTCAAACGTATACGCTGCATCACCGTAATAACCGTCTTTTAAAACTCCTACATCAATTGAAACAATATCTCCGTTTTGTAATTTCCGAGGGCCCGGAATTCCGTGAACAACCTCTTCATTTATTGAGATGCAACTACTTGCAGGATATCTGTTTTTATTATCGCCGTATCCTTTGAAAGCAGGATAACCGCCGCTGGCAACAATAAATTTTTCAATCAACTCATCAAGTTCTTGAGTCATCACCCCTTCTTTAATAAAATCTTTAATATATGTAAGAACATTTGCAACTATTTTACAACTAGCTCTGATTAATTCAATTTCCTTATCGGTTTTTATTAATGACATCTAAAAAACAGCTACCTTCTGGATTTTAATTTTGAACCTTTCATAAATCCGTCATAATGCCTCATTAATAAATGTGATTCAACCTGCTGCAGTGTATCAAGTGCAACCCCAACCACAATAAGCAGGCTTGTACCGCCAAAAAACTGTGCCAGCCCCTGTGTAATTCCGATTTTAACAAGAAGAGTTGGAATAATAGCGATAATTGCCAGAAAAATCGAACCAGGTAAAGTAATTTTCGTTAAAATATTATCAATAAAATCTGACGTTGGTTTACCCGGTCTGACACCCGGAATAAATCCGCCCTGTTTTTTCATATTATCTGCAACATCTTTCGGATTAAATGCAATTGCAGTATAAAAATAAGTAAAAAATACAATTAATAATGCATAAATAAATGAATAAAAGAAACTCTGGTACTCAAAATATTTTGCAATTGACTGCATAAAATCACTGTTCGGGAAAAAGGACAAGACTGTATTGGGAATAAACATAATAGACTGAGCAAAAATTAAAGGCATAACACCAGCCTGGTTTACTTTCATCGGAATATATTGTGTCACTCCACCGAATACTTTTCTCCCTATAACACGCTTGGCATATTGAACGGGTATTTTCCTCGTTGCAACTGTAACCGCAATTACACCTGTTATAATTAACACAAAACCCGCAACATAAATTGCTTCTATGAGAATATTTCTCACACCCGAAGATATAATTTGAATTTCATCGAAAATAGAGTATGGAAAACGGTCAATGATACCAATAAAAATAATCAACGAGATACCATTTCCAATTCCTTTTTCCGTAATCTGCTCTCCAAACCACATTAAAAGTATTGTACCCCCCGTCAAGAATATTACAGTTGAAAAAGTAAATAAAAATCCTGTTACTTCAGGACTTATAATATTCATTTCACCGACTCTGCGACTTGCAAACTGAACACTTACTCCCCAAGCCTGTAATGCAGCAACCGGAATTGTAAGCAAGCGTGTCATCTGGTTTATTTTTTTTCTTCCGTCTTCACCTTCTTTTTGCAGTTTCTGAAAATACGGGAATACTGCTCCAAGTAATTGGATTATAATAGACGCACTGATGTACGGCATTATACCCAACGAAAAAACAGCAGCCTTGTTGAATGCACCACCGACAAATAAATCATATAATCCGAATAATGTATTCGCTGATTGGTTTTTCTGTGCTTCAACTAAAAGAGATGCGTTAATTCCCGGAATTGTTATGTGAGCACCAATCCTGACAACGATTAATAATGCAACCGTAAAGAGAATTCTGGAGCGGAGCTCTTCAATTTTAAAAATATTTCTGAAATTCTCTACGAATCCGCTCATATTATAATTGCTTTCCCTCCCATCGACTCAATCTTCTCAATCGCCGTTTTACTGAATGCGTCTGCAGAAATTTCAAGTTTTGATTTCAATTCTCCGTTACCTAAAATTTTCAAAGGTTTATTTTTATTTTTCAGAAAATTGTTGTTCAATAAAAATTCAGCATTCAAACTTGTTTCTTTTAATTTCCCAGAGTCAATTAATTTTTGTAAATCGCCAACATTAATAGTGTTGAAATCAACTCTATTTATGTTTTTAAACCCAAATTTCGGCACCCTTCTTTGAAGCGGCATCTGACCACCTTCAAACCAAGCTCTGTTCTTATAACCCGAACGAGATTTGGCACCGTTCTCCCCTCTTGTAGATGTACCTCCGAACCCGGAGCCCTGACCTCTACCGACTCTTTTTTTCTTTTTCCTTGAACCTTCTGCGTATTTTAGATTACTAAGTATGTCCATTTATTTATTTATTTTAAAACATATAAAGACCCCTTGTTTAAGCAAGGGGTCTTGTGAAAAAATATTTACTTAATTTTTTTTATAATTTTATTATTTATGAAAATTATATGAAGCTGAAATTACACCATAAAGATCATTTGTCTTACCTGTAAGAATATATGGTCCTTCTTTGTAGAATCTTTCACCAATCGCACCATCAAAACTGAATCTTTCAAAGTGTAAACCTAGACCTGTCGTAATTGTCTGGTCAGCATCTGTAGGTGCCGAGTTTTTAAGAGTAAGCTGAATAGGTGTTGACCCTGCATTAAATTTTGCATCATCTTTAGTCATTACAACTGCTCTTGAATATCCAAGACGTCCGCTTAACCATTCAGTAAAGAACCATTCTGTCGAAATATTGAATTTAGGTAATGTAAAAGTTGAGTATGTTTCGTCATATGCTGTTACATCTTCTCTTTTGTAATTTTGTGAATGATATCCCATTGATAAACCTGTTGCTAAAGTTCCTTTTTCAAGAATCGGCATATTTATACCTATTCCTGCATTCAGATTCGTATATGAATACTTCGGTAAAATATCGGTATAAGCTGTCGGAGTACTTGTTATTTTTGCATTCCAGCTAAACATATTGAATCCAACATAAGGTACCAATTTTATTTTATCATTTTTTTCAACAGTAAACCAACCTCTTAACATAATTCCTAATTGCATTCCACCTTCATTTTCAATAGTATTAGTTGATGGGCCACTTGCAGAGCCATCATATTTAAAACTGTTTAATTTGAAATCAATAGAACCTTCGATCCAATCCGCATTCATTTTGTAAATCATTCCAAGTTGTGATCCGATTGCTGAAGAACTACGTTTTACCATTAGATTATAAGAACCAGCAATTGTGTCTCTTTCTGATGACCAAGCAGCATAATAAGGTGCTATTGCCAAATTAAAATTTGAACTTTGTATACCAAATAAAACCTTCAATGGAACTATTGGAGCCTGAACTTCAACGATATTAAATGCATAACCACCATTTGTTGTTGGAATTTCTTGAGCAAATAGACTAACATTATCTTCGCTCTTATTTAATACCAGTCCAAGATTCATATTTTTCTTAGTACCAATACCGAAATTAACTCCTGCATATTGATCAGTAAGTTGATTTTGGTTGACTGAATTTCTACCAATATTTGCAAACACATAATTTTTGTACACTCCACTCCACGCGGGATTGTTATTTATATCTATTACAGGGTCTAAAATAAAGGGACTACTACCCAGTGCCTCATATCTACCCGGACCGCCCGGAATAGAATTATTCTGGCAATAAGATATGTTCGAAAATAACAAAACTGCAAAAATGAATAAAGATACGAATAATTTTTTCATTTTTTTTCCTTTCTGTTTTGGTTTTTTAATTTATTTATTTTGTTGCTAAAAGAAAAAGACATTAAAAGTTTATGATATTTATATACCATAAATATTCTTTTCTTTAGTTATCTTAATAACTTATAAAAGAATATATGATTATGATATTTCAACTTTCACTAAATGTTTTACTTTTTCTATCATCCCTCTAATCTGAGGGGTGTCTTTTTTAACAACCGAATAATTAGGTCTGCCAAGTCCCAATGCCTCAATTGTCCTTTTCTGATTTTTTATTCTGTCAATTACGCTTTTTGTCTGCGTTATTTTTATAAATTTATCCATTTTATAATTAAAAGTCAAGTTTCTTCGTAAACTACTTCAAGTAAGCAGTCTAATTACGTTGTAAATAATTCAGTTAAGCTAATTCCTCTTCTATCTGCAGCAATTCTTGCATCATACAAATTTCTTAATGCTCTGATGGTTGCTTTTACAACATTGTGAGGATTTGAAGAACCCAGTAATTTTGTAAGAACATCCTGTATTCCCGCACTTTCAAGAACTGCCCTTACACCTCCGCCCGCAATTAATCCGGTTCCGGGTGATGCTGGTTTCAATAATACCTTAGCTGCTCCGAATTTACCTATTATTTCAAACGGAATTGTACCTTTGTATAGCGGGACTTCAATAATGTTCTTTCTTGCATCTTCAACGCTTTTC
>Ga0182021_10002965_pt1 | contig 19976 bp, 14 predicted proteins | sample 612E3MmetaG_FD_120493 | JGI IMG/M metagenome (GOLD analysis project Ga0182021, IMG submission 120493) | Permafrost microbial communities from Stordalen Mire, Sweden - 612E3M metaG (Illumina Assembly) | ecosystem: Environmental > Terrestrial > Soil > Wetlands > Permafrost | place: Sweden... | reverse complement strand
GATCGCGCGCTGGCTCGAACGGGTGCTGCAACTGGTAGCCGTGAATCAGCGGCCCGTGGGCTACAATCCGCTGGGGATCAAGAACCTGGATCCGGAGTGGATCCGGCGCCTGGGCCAGAGCGGCAAGGATTGCTACGCGGCCATCCTGGGGCGCAACGTGCAGGCGCTCGCCGATTCGATGAACCTCTGCATGGATTGCTGGGAGGCCATTCTGCCGCACACCGTGCGGCATCCTACCCTCAACATCGACCTGAAAGCCATCCTGGCCAACTTCCAGGCCCGCTATCCGGGCGCCATGTACTCGGGATGCGGAGGCGGCTATCTGATGGTGGTAGCGGAAGAGGACGTTCCGGGGGCCTTCCGCGTTAGAATCAGAACGGAATAACGGGGACGGAAACATGCTCAAGACCGGGATACTCAATCCAGCCATCAACTCGCTGCTCAGCCGCGTCCGGCACACCAACACGCTGGTAATTGCCGACCGCGGATTTCCCTTCTGGCCGCAGATCGAGACCGTGGACATTTCGCTCGTCGACGGCATTCCGCGGGTTCTCGAAGTGCTGGCTGCCATCCGCGCCAACTTCGTGGTGGGAAGAGTCTTCCTGGCCGAAGAGTTCAGGGCGTCGAACGACGCGGCCACGCTGGGCGGGCTCGAACAGGCATTGGCGGGAGTGCCGATGGTTTTCGAGCCCCACCTGGATTTCAAGAAGCGGGTTCCGCAAGCCATCGGGCTGATCCGGACCGGCGACACGATCCAATACGCCAACTTGATTCTGGAATCGGCCTAGCGCCGGCGGCGGGACGAGGGCGGAAGGGAACCAGAGGAGAGATCCATGCAACTGCACACCTTGTTGCCTGCCGTGCTGCTTGCGGCCGGCGTCGCGCTGCCGCAGACCTACGAGCAGAAGGTTGAAACTGCCGTCCAGGAGGTCGACCGTGTGGCGGCCGCCGGACCGTTCCGGCCGGCCTGGGACTCCCTGAAACAGTACCAGGTTCCGGACTGGTATCTGGACGCGAAGTTCGGCATTTTCATTCACTGGGGCGTCTACTCGGTCCCGGCCTTCGGCTCGGAGTGGTATCCGCGGCAGATGTACATGGAGGGCACGCCGGAGTTCAAGCATCATCTGGCCACCTACGGTCCGCAGAGCAAGTTCGGCTACAAGGACTTCATTCCGATGTTCCGGGCCGAAAAGTTCGATGCGGCCCGCTGGGCCGAGTTGTTCCGCAAGGCGGGCGCAAAGTACGTGGTTCCGGTGGCCGAGCACCACGACGGCTTCCCCATGTACGACTGCAGCTTCACCGAGTGGAGCGCGGCGAAGATGGGCCCGAAGCGGGACATCGTGGGAGAACTGGCAGCGGCGGTCCGTAAGGAAGGCCTGCACTTCGGGGCGTCCTCGCATCGCATCGAGCACTGGTTCTTCATGGAGGGCGGCCGCAGGTTCGATTCCGATGTCCGCGATCCGCGCTTCGAAGCCTTCTACGGGCCGGCCCAGCCCGAGAAGACCGCGGACGGCAAGGAAAACCAGCCCAGCGAAGCTCACATGCGCGACTGGCTTGCACGCACCTCCGAGATCGTCGACAAGTACAAACCCGACCTCGTATGGTTCGATTGGTGGATCGAACAGCCCGTCATGCAGCCTTACCTCGAGAAGTTCGCCGCCTTCTACTACAATCGTGCGCAGCAGTGGAAGAGCCCGGGCGTGGTCATCAACTACAAGGACACCTCGTTTCCGGAGCAGGCCGCGGTGCTGGATATCGAACGCGGAAAGCTGGACAAGGCGCGCAATCTGTTCTGGCAGACCGACACCTCGGTGAGCGAGAAGAGCTGGGGCTACATCGAGAACGACAACTTCCGGACTCCCGGTTCCATCGTGACCGATCTGGTTGACATCGTCAGCAAGAACGGCTCTTTGCTGCTGAACGTGGGCCCGCGCCCGGATGGAACGATCCCGCAGGAAGTGCAGGACATCCTGCTTGCGGTGGGCGGCTGGCTGGAGGTGAATGGCGAAGCGATCTACGGCACGCGCCCGTGGAAGGTCTTCGGCGAAGGGCCCACGCAAGTGGTTGCCGGTTCCTTCAAGGACACGGCTTCCAAGCCCTTTACCGGGCAGGATATCCGTTTCACTGCCAAGGACGACACAGTGTATGCCATCGCTCTCGCCTGGCCGGAGAACGGACGGCTGCTGGTGAAGTCGCTGGCGGACGTTCCGGTCGCCAACGTCCAGCTTCTGGGATCGAAAGAGAAACTGGTCTGGAAGCACGACGCCGCCGGCCTCTCCATCCAGTTGCCCGCCCAGCGCCCCAACGACTACGCGTTCGTTTTCCGCATCCGCCAATGAGCGCAGCGACCCTGGCGTGGGACTACCTCGTTCTGACGGCATCGAACGCCGCGCAGGCCGAAGCGTATGAAACGCAACTGCGGTTGCGGCGCGAGTGCGGGATGCTGCCGCAGGTGCGAGAGGTCCTGGTGGTTCCCGATATCGGGGGAAAGCGCATCGGCAGCGGTGGCAGCACGCTGCTGTGCCTGGTCCGCATCGTCGAGCGCGAGCGGCGCCGGCGCGGACGGACGGAGGGCGTGACCGCAATTCTGCGCGAGCTTCGTATTCTGATCGTGCACGCGGGCGGCGACTCCCGCCGCCTTCCGGCCTACGGGCCGTGCGGCAAGATCTTCGTTCCGCTCCCGGCCCCTGGCCCCGCGCCCGTGCCCGCCGCCTTGTTCGACCGGCTGGTGCCCGGCTTCCTGGCCCTTCCGCCTGGCGCTCCCGGACGCGGGCAGGTGGTTGTGGTGGCCGGCGATGCCCTGATCCGTCTCGATGCCAGCCAGGTCAACTTCTCGAAGACCGGCCTCACAGCCCTCGGCTGCTACGCCACGCCGGAGGAGGCCAGCCGGCACGGAGTGTTCTGTTTCGGCCCGGATGGCGCGGTGTCGCTGTACCTGCAAAAGCCTTCGCTGGCCGTGCAGCGGGCGCACGGCGCAATCGATGCCGCAGGCCGCACCGCGCTCGACGTTGCGGTGATGAGCCTGGATGCCGAGGCCGCCGAGTGCCTGCTGGAGGCCTTCGGAGTGGCGGAGACGGCGGGCGCGCTGGACTTCTCGGAGGAGGCGCGCCGGCGTTTGCTCTCGGATGGAATCGACCTCTATCGCGAGATCTGTTGCGCGATGGGGAGCGCGGCCAGCCTCGATCACTACCTTCGCAGCGTGCGCTCGAGCGGCTCGAAGTGGGCGGAAGATGCGCTCACTCGCGTTTTCCCGCTGGTGAACCGGGTTCCGCTTCACGTGGAACTCGTCCCCGCCTGCCGTTTTCTGCACTTCGGATCGACCCGCCAGTTGATCGAAAGCGGCTTGGCGATGCTGGCGGAAGAGGGTCGGGCGGCGCCGTTTTCGACTATCCTGGTGGTGAACAGCAGCATCGCACCGCCAGCCCGGGTGCACGGCCGGGACTCCTGGATCGAAGGCTGCCGAATCGCGGCCGACGTGCAGTTGGCGGGAGAGAACGTTCTGGTAGGCGTCGACGTGGACGCGCCGCTCGCGCTGCCCGAGGGCGCCTGCCTGGAGGTGCTCCCGGGACGCGATCGCGCCGGCGGCGACGTCGCGTTCGTGCGCTGCTACGGCGTCCGCGACACGTTCAAGCACTCCGTCTCCGAGAATGGCCTGTTCTGCGGGCGCCCGCTTGCGGACTGGCTCCGTGCCGCGGGCATGGATGCGGACGAGGTGTGGCCGGACGTGAACGATGCCGCCGCCCACAGTCTCTGGAATGCCCGCGTCTTTCCCGCCCAACCATCGGCCGCCCATTTCACGCGCTGGCTGTGGATGTACGCGCCGGACTCCGCCACCGGATCTCAATTGCAGACGTTCCGGGAGGCCGACCGTTACAGCGCCGCTGAGATCGCATTCTTCGCGGACCAGCCCGCGTTTCATTCCCGCCGTTTGGAAATCTGGAAAAGGAGTTCACTCGGACTATGCGACACGCCCTGATTCTTGCGGGCGGCTCCGGCCTCCGGCTCTGGCCGATGAGCCGCGAGAAGCGGCCCAAGCAGTTGGTTCCGTTCCTGAACGGGAAGACCCTTCTGGCGGCGGCTGTCGAGCGGCTCGGGGACCTGGCCGCTCCAGCCAACCGCTACGTCTGCGCAGGCGACAAGCAGCGTGCCGCGATCTGTGCGGAACTGCCCGGCTGGCCGGCAGAGAACTTCATCGGCGAGCCGGTGGGCCGCGATACCCTGACCGCGATCGGCCTGTCGGCGGCCCTGATCGCGCGGCGCGATCCGGCTGGCGTCATGGCGGTTTTTCCGGCCGACCACCTGATCGAGCCCGTCGGCGAATTCCGCAACGTGATGGATCGCGCGTATGCCCTGGCGGAGCGGCATTCCGAGGCCCTCATCACCTTTGGCGTGCCGCCAACGGGACCTTCGACCGCCTACGGCTACCTCGAGTTGGGCGAGCCCTTCGCCGGCTCGGATGCCCGCCTGGTGCGGCGGTTTCGCGAGAAACCCGACGCCGTCACCGCCGGGCAGTACTTCGAGGCCGGCAGCGAGAAGTACGCCTGGAACAGCGGTATGTTCGTATGGCAGGCGCGCACGCTGCTGGAGTGCATTCGGCGGTATCGGCCCATCGCCGCCGCGGAACTCGAGCGCATGGCAGAAGCCTGGGACACGCCGGCGCGCAGCTCCGTTCTCGAATCCGTCTATCCACGGATGGAGAAGGTGAGCATCGATTACGCTGTGATGGAGCCCGCATCGCAAGACCCGGCGGTCTCGGTGGTGGCCGTGCCTCTGCCGCTGCGCTGGCTCGATATCGGCTCCTGGCCGTCGTTCGGCCGGACGCTGGACCGGGATGCGGCCGGTAACGCCGCCGCCGCGCCGCGCTGCGTGTTGCAGGATTGTTCCCACACCACGGCGGTTTCCGACGATCCAACCCATCTCCTGGCCATCCTGGGTTGCGAAGACCTGATTGTGGTCCACACGCGGGATGTCACGCTGGTCTGCCGCGCCGATCATGCGGAAGCCGTCAAACGGCTGCACCAGCAGGTGGCGGAGCGCTTCGGCGACGAATACGTCTGAGGAGCGAGGGACGGCGAGCTGCGCGGGCGGGGTGAACAACCGATCCAGGCCCGCGGGAGGCGATCCCACGGGCCTGGCCCTGCTTGAACCGCTGGGGCCTATTCGGCCCGGGCGGCGTTGCTCTTTTCGTTGCCCTTCTCGAGAACGTCGATCCGCATGCCATAGAAGCTGCGGTAGACGAAGAACATCGAGATCGCCAGGAAGACGCCCGACAGGATGTTGGTCAGCATCGGACCCTGCTGGGAGGTCAGGGAGACGGCCAGCGAAACGGCCAGCAGCCCGAACAGCGTGGTGAACTTGATGATCGGGTTCAACGCCACCGAGCTGGTGTCTTTGAACGGGTCGCCGACGGTATCGCCGACCACACAAGCCGCGTGCAGTTCGGTGCCCTTGGCGCGCAACTCGGTCTCGACGACTTTCTTCGCGTTGTCCCAGGCGCCGCCGGCGTTGGCCATGAAGATGGCCTGGAACAAGCCGAATAGCGCGATCGAGATCAGGTAGCCCACGAAGAAGTACGGCTCGATGAAAGCGAACGCCAGGGTGGCGAAGAACACGGTGAGGAAGATGTTGAGCATGCCCTTCTGCGCGTATCTTGTGCAGATGGCCACGACCGCCTTGGAGTCCGCCACGGAGGCCTTCTCCACTCCCTCCAGATTGATGTTGCGCTTGATGAACTCGACGGCCCGGTAGGCGCCGGTCGAGACGGCCTGAATGGCCGCGCCCGTAAACCAGTAGATCATGGCGCCGCCGGCGATCAGACCGAGGAGGAACGGCGCGTGGAGGATCGAGAGCTTGTCCAGGTTCGCGGTCAACCCATGCGTCAGCGCCACGATGGTGGCGAAGATCATGGTGGTGGCGCCCACTACGGCCGTGCCGATCAGCACCGGCTTCGAGGTCGCCTTGAAGGTGTTGCCCGCGCCGTCGTTCTCTTCCAGGTTATCCTTGGCTTTCTCGAAATTCGGCTCGAAACCGAACTCCTTCTTAATATCGGCTTCGACGTTTGGAAGGGTCTCGATCATGGACAGCTCGTAGATCGATTGGGCGTTGTCGGTTACCGGGCCGTAGCTATCGACGGCGATCGTCACCGGGCCCATGCCCAGGAAACCGAACGCCACCAGGCCAAAAGCGAACACCGCCGGCGCCACCATCAGCCCGCCGATGCCTAGGGTGCTCACGGCGAAGGCGACGCTCATCAGCGCAAGCATGGCGAAGCCCAGCCAGTAGGCGCTGAAGTTGCCGGCCACCAGGCCAGAGAGGATGTTGAGCGAAGCGCCGCCCTCGCGCGAGCTGGTCACGATCTCCTGCACGTGCCGCGAGTGCGTCGAGGTGAAGACCTTCACGAACTCCGGAATCAGCGCGCCCGCCAGCGTGCCGCAACTGATCACGATCGAAAGCTTCCACCACAGCGAGGTGTCGCCGCCCAGTTCCGGAATCATCAGCGCGCTGGCGACGAAGGTGAGCCCGATCGAGAGGATCGAGGTCAGCCACACCAGCGTGGTGAGCGGGGTCTCGAAGTTCATCTTGTCCGCGTTGCCGAACCGCGCCTTGGCCAACAGGCCGTTGGCGAAGTAGCCGACGCCGGAGGAGATCATCATCATGATGCGCATGGCGAAGATCCACACCAGCAACTGGACCTGCACCACCGGGCTCTTCACCGCCAGCAGGATGAAGGTGATCAGCGCCACGCCCGTCACGCCGTAGGTTTCAAAGCCGTCCGCCGAAGGACCGACCGAATCGCCGGCGTTGTCGCCCGTGCAATCCGCGATCACGCCCGGGTTGCGCGCGTCGTCTTCCTTGATCTTGAAGACGATCTTCATCAGGTCGGAGCCGATGTCGGCGATCTTGGTGAAGATGCCGCCCGCGATACGGAGCGCCGCCGCGCCCAGCGATTCGCCGATGGCGAAACCGATGAAGCACGGGCCGGCCAGGTTGCCGGGCACGAACAGCAGGATGAACAGCATGATGAGCAGTTCCACCGAGACCAGCAACATGCCGATGCTCATGCCGGCCTGGAGCGGAATGTTGTAGCACGGGTAGGGCTTGCCGGCCAGGCTGGCAAACGCCGTGCGCGAGTTCGCGAACGTGTTCACGCGCATTCCGAAGGCCGCCACCAGGAAGCTGCCCGAGATGCCCACCAGGCTGAACAACACGATGATCGCCACCCGGAAGGCGTCGAACCCTTGCAGGAAGCCGAAGTAGAACACGATGATCACCGCGATGAAGGCCTCGAGGATCAACAGGAACTTGCCCTGCGTCACCAGGTAGGTCTTGCACGTTTCGTAAATCAGCTCGGAAACCTCGCGCATGGCCGCGTGCACGGGCATGTTGCGAAGCCGGACGAACATTACCAGTCCAAAAACGAAACCCAGAACGCACACCACCAGCCCGTAGGTCAGCAGCGTGCCGCCGCCGATTCCGCCGAGAAACCTGGCGGAGTTGAGGTCCGGCAATTGCAGGTTTGCCTCGCCGCCTTCGGACGCCATCAGGGGCGCGCCGAGGACGGCCATGCCCAGCACGGCGAAAAGGGTGCGGAGCGCACCGGCCCACCGCCGCGTGCGGGCCATGTCCGTATTCGAAACCATTATGGAAAGCCTCCTGAACTGTCTATCGGATTCTGGCCCCCAGCGAATCAGGCCTGCTCGTCATGGAGTTGGAGCCAACCGGGGCAAACTCGAGGGTGAGCCGGACCCTCCACTATATCGGATGGGGGCGTCGCAATTCAACCGCGGGGCGCGCGGGGCGTGCGGCGCCGGCACGCGGCGCCGGAACCGGCCGGCCGCCCCGTGTCCGACGGTCGCGCATCCGGCGCGGGACGGCGCGGCGGAGAGCGCGATCATGCTATAAAGATTGGAGGCGGGCCACCCTAGCTCAGTTGGTAGAGCGGCTGATTCGTAATCAGCAGGTCGCCGGTTCGATCCCGGCGGGTGGCTCCAATTGTTCTAAAGTACATACCGTTATTCCTCGGGACGCTGAACCGCTCGCCGGCGATCCATGAGCGGGCTGAGCCAGTCCCGAGGTCTACCGCCATCTACAGTGTTTTCAATGGACTAGAAGACTGCGAAAGACACTGGGTCCGCGGTCGACGATGTGCTTAGTCCACCCGCAATTGTCAGCGGCAAGGTGTTTGTCTGCACAATGTCCAGCGAGGTCTACGCTCTATCGGCCGACACCGGCGAGGTAATGTGGAAAGCGGAAACAGCGGAACCGGCCTCCTTCCAGCTCATGATCGCTGGGGGACGGGTCTACGCGGTCACGAACCAGGGCAGCCTGTTCTGTCTGAACACGAACGACCTGCGCGACGACGGTTGTTTCATTTGGGGCGCCAACGCCGGGCATAACGGATTGCCCGACCGACCGGTTAACTAGCTTAGGCCTGGGCCGGCGCTTGGGGCGGACTGTCCGATCTCCAGGCTGGGCGCTACCGGCGGCTTCGCCCGTCGCGGGTGGTCGAGGGTGGAAGCCTGGCGCGAGTGGGCGCGATTGAGTGAGGCTTGCTACGTGCCGCTCAGCAACGTGACGGATCGGAGTGCCGCCCCGATTACGTGCGGGCAAGGCCGCAGTGTCGAACAGCGCCTTCCAACTCCAGCGGGGACGAGGCGGGCGGTCCAACTTCCGGTTTGGCGGTCCGGAGCGAACACATCGGTAAACGCTGGGCGTCCAGACGGAAGCTATTCCTGACCACAACGGTTCGGGCCTAACTTCCGGATGAACGACGAACCACTCGGAGAGAGCTACATTTGCGCAAGCCGGAGTTCCCACGAACACAGCCGCCGCCGGAAGGAGCAGAGACAAAACGGGAAGGCTTCTTTCGGCAGGGCGCCGAGAGCGCCAGAACGGAATTCGGTGTCAGGTGAGGTATTCGCCCCATCTCGGGAGCCTGCTGTGTAGCGGGCAGCCACCGATCAGGCAAGCGGCTGCTTCGACGCCGTCGGGCTGATCCGGGCGGCGCCCAAAGTCGGCGATCGCCCAGCCCGGCCTGCCTCGGACTATCTCCACCCAGTGAAACCTCCGAGACGGTTGGCGGAAGCCCGCGGGAGAACCGGAACGGTGCTTGCATACTATAATACACATTCATGTCGCGTCTCGATTTCGACCGCACTTCCGATGGGAAAACTTCGCGGCCGATAGGAGGCTATCGGATCGGTGGGCCTGCCCCTCCGTCGGGTCTTGGCGAGAGCGACGTGCTCTTGCGCGAGCTGGAGTCGCTGGACCGGCGAGTCGCCCAACTCGAGGCTGTCTACGACCGCCTGGGTAAGGCCACGACCTGGTTCACACGCCGGTATCGTCGGCTCGGTCGCATGCTTCTGAGAAGCCCGTTCGCCGGCGCCGTGGAGCGATGGATGGGTTCTCTCGCTCCTCAGGATCAATACCGCAGTTGGCTGGCTTTGCACCGGGCCACGGACCCCTATTCGAGCCTGGGGGCCGGATTGAAGGGATCGGATGACTTAGGCCCCCTGATTACCGTGATCGTTCCGGTTTTCCAGCCTAACCTCTCCTGGCTGGAGAGCGCAATCGACTCCATTCGCGCACAGTCCTACCCGCACTGGGAGTTACTCGTCGTGCTGGACGGTTCTCCCGGGGACGCGGTGCTGAGCTACTGCCGGTCGCTGATTCAGGACGAGCCGCGAGCGCAGATGTTGTTGGGGGAACGAGGCGGCATTTCGTCCGCGTGCAACCTGGGCCTGAACGCCGCTTCCGGCCCCTACGTCGCATTTCTCGATCAGGACGACACTTTCGAGCGGTCCGCTCTCGATCACATCGCGGCCGTCCTGCGTTACGAGGATCCCGATCTTCTATACACCGACGAAGACTATGTGGACCGGGAGGGACGGGCTCAGTTACCCGTGTTCAAACCGGGCTGGTCGCCGGCTCTTCTCCTCTCCTGCATGTATCTGAGCCATCTGCTGGTGGTCCGCACCGAAAGGGCACGGGAGGTCGGCGGGTTCCGGTCCTTGCGGGACGGCGCCCAAGACTACGACCTCGTCTTGCGATTGACGGATACCCCGCGCAAGGTCGCGCACGTTCCATTCGTGCTTTACCACCGCCGGCAGCATCCGGGGTCCACGGCGCTCAATGCGTCGGCGAAGCCGTACACACAAGACGCCGGGCGGGAGGCTCTTGCCGAAGCGCTGGCTCGACGCAAGATCGGCGCGGAAGTCTATGATCGACCGTCCGCGAATACCTACGGGTGGGCTGACAAGAACTTGAGGGCGGACGCAGTCTCGATCGTGATCCCTACGCGAAATCCCGCCCTGCTTCAACGATTGCTCAGCTCGATCGTAGCGACGCGCGACGGCCGGGGCGCGCGGATTCGCGTTGTCCTGCACCGCAGCAAAGGCAATACGAACGAGGCCATCGTGACCGTGGCCCGGCGGTTCGGCGCGGAGATTACGCAATTTGCCGGGCCGTTCAACTTCAGTTCGATGAACAATCTGGCGGCCAGCCAGACGACGGGCCCGCTGATCTTGTTCCTGAACGACGACGTCGTTGCACAAGCGGAGGGCTGGTTGAACGGCCTGTGCGCGCCGTTCCTCAGGCCGGAAGTAGGCGTAGTGGGAGCCGACCTACGCTACTTCGACGGCACGATCCAGCACTCCGGAATCGTGCTGGGGATCGGCGACGGAGTGGGACATGCCGGCCGTTTCCAGTTAGGAAGCCCATTCTGGCCGTGGCTCGGCCTGACACGCAACGTCTCGGCGGTGACGGGAGCCTGCCTGGCTATCCGGCGGACACTCTTCGAACAGCTCGGCGGGTTCGACACGCGGCTCCCGGATAACTACAACGATGTGGACCTATGCCTGAGAGCCCAGCAAGCCGGATTTGAAATCGTGCTCAGTTCTGCGTCGCTTCTCCACCATGAGGAGGGGCGAACGCGGAAGATGAAAACGCGTCTGACCGAGAGAATTGCGCTGTGGACGCGGTGGGGCAAGGCCCTCAGGGAGCCGGATCACTTTTATAGCCCTAATCTGTCCCGGCGCTTAGAGAGAATCGAACTGTCGGCGGTTTCGCCGGTGACGGACGGCATGCGGTGGCCAGTGAGCGAGCCTGCCGGTTCGGTGGAGAAGAGAGTGAAGCATGTCGATCCAACTGTTCGTCCCGAGTTACCGAATCGATGAATGCCTGAAGGAGATCCGCGAGTGCCTGGAAAAGGGTTGGACCGGTCTCGGCTTCAAGACGGTGGAGTTCGAGAAGGCATGGGCGAACTACGCGAAGCTCCCCCATGCGCACCTCCTGAACTCGAGCACGTCCGGACTTCACCTTGCCCTGCACGTCCTCAAGACACGGCTCGGCTGGGACGACGACGATGAAGTCATTACGACGCCGTTCACCTTCGTTTCCACCAATCACGCGATTCTTCATGCGCGGCTTCGTCCGGTATTCGCCGATATCGACGATTTCCTCTGCCTGGATCCTTCCAGCGTCGCTTCACGAATTACGTCCAGAACCCGGGCCGTTATGTTCGTCGGTGTGGGCGGCAACACGGGGCAATACGACAAGATCGTGGACCTGTGCCGGCAAAGGGGTCTCAGATTGATTCTGGACGCGGCGCACATGGCGGGAACGCGCGCCGGCGGGCGGCAGGTGGGTCCGGAGCCGGACGCGGTGGTGTTCAGCTTTCAGGCGGTTAAAAACCTGCCTACTGCAGACGCAGGGATGATTTGTTTCAAGGACGAGGAAGACGACGACCGTGTTCGAAAGTTGAGCTGGCTCGGGATCAGCAAGGACACGTATTCCAGAACCGTTGCCCAGGGCTCTTATAAGTGGATGTATGACGTGGAAGAAGTCGGATACAAGTACCACGGGAACTCGATTATGGCGGGCATCGGGTTAGCGCAATTGAAGTGGCTCGACCAGGACAACGCCTACCGCCGGCAGCTCGCTGCCTGGTACCGCGCGCGGCTTCAGGACTGTCCATCCGTTCGCGTCGTCGGGGTCGCGCCGGGCTGCGAATCCGCGACCCACCTGTTTCAAGTCCGCGTCGACCAGCGCGACGCGGTGATGATGGCGTTGAACGGGCATCAAATCTATCCCGGTGTTCACTACCGCGATAACACCGAGTACCGCATGTATTGCCACGCCGCGGGGAGTTGTCCCAACGCCGCGCGGGCGAGCAGCGAGGTGATTTCTCTTCCCTTGCACATGAGCGTGACCTGCGGCGATGTCGAACGGATCGCCGATCTGCTGATCCAGTACAGCAAATGAAGCCCCCGTTGCAAAGATTCGGGTCCGGCGGGTTGACCTTACGGCCGATCACGGAGGCGGACCTCGATCGGACCTTGAACTGGCGCAACCTGGAGGACGTTCGGATCTGGTTCAAGACTTCTGGCCGGATCGATCCCGGCCAGCACCGGGCGTGGTTCGAGCAATACTCGGCGAAAGACGACGATTTCGTGTTCTTAGTCGAATTCGAAGGCGCGCCGGTGGGACAGGCATCCGTCTACGGCATCAACCGGACGGACCGGACCGCGGAGGTGGGCCGTTTCATCGCGGCGCCGGAAGCGAGAGGACGAGGTTTGATGGACCTGGCTTGCGCCGAGCTGCTGCGGTTTTGCGCGGACACCTTACGACTGACCTCCGTCTACCTCGACGTTAAGGAGGACAACGGGAGAGCGATCGCGCTGTACCGGCGTCAGGGTTTCGAGGAAGAAGGACGGCGGGAAGGAATCGTCCGGATGCGGCGTTCCCTGACACGGGATGGAGGCTGCGGCTGATTCATGCGGTTCGAATCTCAATTGCTGGCCGACAGTGTTGCGTCCGTGCGAGTCTGGCGCGTCTGGTGGTTCTTGGGAATGCAGGACATCAAAGCGCGGTTCCGCAGGTCCTTTTTCGGGCCGGTATGGATCCTCCTGAACATGTTCCTGTTCGTCGCCGGCGTGGGGGTTCTGTATGGGGTCCTCATCAATCAGCCGATGCGGGAGTTCCTGCCTTATCTCCTGACCGGCTTAGCCCTGTGGGGGATGCTCGTCTCTTCGTTCACGGAATCGGGCTGGAGCTTCATCAACGCGGAGGGCTATATCAAGCAGTTCTGCTATCCGAAGCAGATCTACCTTCTGCGCACTTTGGTCTCTACGTCAATCATTCTGGCGATCACACTGACGGCGGTGGTCCCGGTGCAAGTACTCACCGGCAGTTTTTCGATCCTGGGCTGGGTGATCGCCGTTCCGGGCCTCGTCATCCTGTTGCTGGCTTCGCTGGCGCACATCACTCTTTCCGCGTACCTCGGCGTGCGCTTCCGGGATTATCCTCACGCTGCGGCCGGCATTCTGCAGGTGGCGTTCTTTGTGACGCCGGTGATGTTTCCGACGAAGATGTTAGACGGGAGGCACTTATCCCTGATTTACCGGGTCAATCCGTTCTACTACCTCATCACCGTCGCACGCGAGCCAATCCTCAAAGGAGTGCCGGCTGCTCCGGAGGTGTATCTATGGGCTTGCCTCTACGTCTTGGCGGCTTGGGTGCTGGCGGTCCTGATCGCGAAATCGCTGGACTCGCGGATCGTGGTCCTGCTATGAAGCAGATCTACCTTAACCTGCGCCAGGTCGGCATGACTTTCGAAGGGCAAGTCGCGGGCTTGGATACCTTGAAATCGTGGCTGGTGCGGCGCCTCGTCAAGGAGCCGGTCAACGCACCCCGGTACCGCGTGGAAGCGCTGAAGGACATCACGCTGGAGATCAAGCGGGGAGAGCGAGTGGGCCTGGTGGGCCTGAACGGCGCGGGCAAGAGCACGCTTCTGAAGGTGTTGGCGGGAATCTATCCGCCAACCGCCGGCCGCGTGGAAAGGCGGGGCCATGTTTGTCCGATGTTCGAGTTTGCGACCGGCTTCGAGATGAATCAGTCGGGATGGGACAACATTCGTATCCGCGGGATGCTGTTGGGCATGTCGCCCGAAGAGATCGAGGAGAAGATGCACCAGATCGCCGAGTTTACCGAACTCGGCGAGTTCCTTTCCTACCCGGTCAGGACTTACTCTTCGGGCATGTTCATCCGTCTGGCGTTTGCCGTCTCGACCAGCATCAACCCGGAAATCCTCTTGCTGGACGAAGTGATGGGCGCCGGGGATATCCGATTCGCCGAAAAGGCGAGGAGGCGGATGATGGAGTTTATGGAGCAGGGCGAAGTGCTGGTGTTCGCGTCCCACAGTTTCGATCTTCTCAACCAGTTCTGCGAGCGGACGATTTGGCTGGACAAGGGCCGGGTGGTGGCCGATGGACCCACCCGCGAGGTGACGAGCATGTATCGCGGCGAGGTCTCGAAATAGGCGCCTCGGTTCGGGAGGACGGTTGCACGACGGCGAGCTTTCGGTGTTGATGGTGATCGAGGGCGAAATCGCCACCACCCAACTGCTGGAACAGGTCTTCAAAGCCGGCCGGCGGTTCGGCATCGTTTACCGCAAAGCGCTTCTTTCGTCGCTCACTATCCGAGACCTGGACCCGCGGACGGTTCCCTTGTTCGTCCGTTGCGGGGATCGCTCGCTCCGGTTTTGGATCAAGCTGTTGAACCGCGCCCGTCACCCGTATCTGTACTACCTCGACGACAACTTCTGGGAGAGTCAGGGGGATTCACCGGTAGCGCTCTATTATCGGGATTCCGAGGTCCGGGATACCCTGCGGCTGGCCGTGTCCCAGGCGCATCAGGTCCTGACCAACTCGGAGGTGCTTGCCTCCTATCTCGAACGTTTCACATGCCGCGCCCGCGTGCTTCCGCCGTTCTTCGATTTCGGGTTAATCGAAGGCTGCGCTCGCCCGGAGACCGCCGAAATTCGGATCGGCTTTGCCGGGAGCAGCACCAGGCAACCGGACCTGGAGCTTGTTCGCCCAGCGATACAGCCAGCCCTCGATCGTATTCCGGGGGCCGTTTTCGAGTTCTGCGGCGCACTGCCGGCCGGCGTTGAGCCAGGGCCGGGAGTCCGTTTCTTCCCGTATGTGGACTCGTACGCGGACTTCATCCGTTTCCAGGCGGGACGGAACTGGGCCATCGGTCTCGCTCCCCTGCGCGACACGGTCGCCAACCGCGCAAAGACCAACAACAAATACCGGGAGTACGGAGGCTGCGGCATAGCGGGCCTGTACTCGAACATCGAGCCGTACCGGGGTTGCGTCGAGCACGGTGTCACGGGCTTCCTGGTAGACGATCGGCCCGAGTGCTGGCTCTCCGCTATCGAGCGACTCGCGTTCGAAGCGGCGGAACGGCGGAGGATGGGTGAACGTGCGGCTCAGGACGTGCGGGCCAGGCACTGTGTGAGTTCCGTGGCTGGAGCTTGGGTAGAGTGTATCGGCCAGACCCGGCTCGAACTGCGCCAGCGGCCGAGCCACCTGGCGCGCGCGTATTGGACCGGCGCTGTGATGGGGCAGACCGCCCGCAAGCTCCGGATTCTGGGTCTGCAGGTTGAGGACGCATACCGGAAAGGCGGCGCCGCAATGGTGGTCTCCAGAAGCGCGCGCCGCGCTGCGGCGGTTTTCGCGAGGATGATCCGGAGACGCTGACGCGCCGTCAGCCGATGCCGGAGCTTACGCAAGTTCGCCCTACGGCTTGCGAAAGCAGAACACCTGGCGGAGGTCGGAGAAGTATGCGTTCTCGACTCCGTCCGGGAGCAACTCCGACAAGAACGCGTCGAAGCGGGCGAGCAGGTCGTCATCTCCGGCGCGCAGGCGCAATTCGAACTTGAGGTTCTCCTTCGCCGAGCGTCCGTCTTTCTGAACGAACAGCCTGGCGCCGATGTCCTCGGCAAGTTCCATCAAGTCGTACAGCGAATAGAGGTACTTGTCGCCCGCTCCAAACCTTCGCAGGAATTCCGGATTGGCCCGGCGCGGACCCGTTCGTTCGACGATGTATTCCTCAACTAGGCGAACCTGCGCGGCGGTCGCCTCCGGGAATGGCACGAGTCTCCTGAATATGCGGACAGCGGTGAGGAAGAACAGGTACCCGTCAAGGCAGGGCTCGCTAAAAATCAAAACGCCGGGAGAGGCAAGTCTTTCGTACAGCGCGCGAACCGCGCTGCGGTAGTCGAGCACATGGTGCAGGACCGAATGGGACTGAATGACGTTGAATAGCCGCGCTTTGAAGAGCGGCGGATCCTGCGGATCGAGGATGGCCGCGGCGACCGCGGAATCCGTCCATTTGGGGAGATTCCCGGCCAGCACCGACACGAGCTGCGGAAAGACGTCGCTCGCGACGTACAGTTCAGGCCGGATGGTCTTCAGGGTTCCATACGCGAGTTGTCCGAATCCGGCGCCTATCTCGAGAATGCGGCAACCCTCGGGTTCGACGCCGGCTGCCCGGATCATCGGGAGATGAAACTGGCGGAAGAACGAAATGGACGACGGCTCCTCGGGAGCGCCGATTTGATTCTCGACATTGGGGGCGCCGGGGCATGGCTCGCTAACGGAAAGCAAGGGCAGCCCCTCGCTGGAGAACCTGACGTGGTCCGCGACCGAGGACCAGTCGAACGCTGGATATGGGCTAGAGTTCATGTTCTTGAAAGAGGGCGAACGGTAAGTGCTCTTTGACCGACGATAAGCCTGAATACCGGATCGACTCCCAGATGGCGACCGGGGCAGTCACATCCTTCGCGAACACGCGCAAACGCCAGGAAGTGCCGGGATCCTCGAGGCTCGAGCCGATTTCGAATCTCGTTGGGAGGTCGTGCCGGACCATCGCGATCTGAACCACTGCCCGCGCCAACACCCGCTGTTGGGACGAAACGATCTCGATGCCGATGCTGCCCTGCTGGCTCGATTGGAGGGGACGGATCGCAAGCGACACGGCGCCGAGGCGTTTGGGGTTGAACGGCACAACGTACTCGCGAAACGGAATGGCCGCCAGGTCGGCGCCAAGCACCAGACGCGTCCGAGGCGGCCGAAAATGACGTTCGGTGTACGATTTCAGCTCAGCAAAGGCCGGCGAGACCGAGTCCCAGAGCACGTCCTTCCAATCGAAAATCGAGCGAAAACTGCTCAGCCTCGAGGTTTGGACAGCCGATGCCTGCGCATACAACTCGCTGACGATTGCCCTGTCCTCGGCCCCATGGCCGGCGAACCAAAGGGCCGCGCCTACCTGCTGCCGCGGGCGACCGCTATCGTCATGCCCCGTCGTTTCAGCAGGCGCCTGCGCCTTGGCTGCCTGTTCACGGCTGAACCGCGCCTCGCCGGGGGCCAGATATGCCGGCTCGGCGACGATCAGTGCTTCCAGGAATCGCTTTCGCTCCAGCGACTCCGGCGCGTTGCCGGCGGCCACGACCGACAAGACGCTGTCCAGATATTTACGGGCCATCGCCTGGATATCGTAAACCGACTCTGCGCGCCGTCTGCCGGCGAGTCCCATCTGCCGGCGCAAGGCCGGGCTGTCAGCCAGGGTCAGCATCCGGTCCGCCAGGGCTTCGCTGTCTCCGACGGGGATCAGGAAACCGGTCCTGCCATCCTCGAGAATGTCTTCGGGGCCGCCGCAACGAGTCGCAATCACCGGCTTGGCGTAACTCATGGCCTCGATTGCGACCATGGAAAACGGCTCAAACTCCGATGCGACGACGGCCGCGCAGCAATGCCTGTAGATCGAGTCGACCTCCTGCTTCGGACGCAGGACGACGTCACCCTGCAAGTTGCGCCGCTGGACCGTTTCCTCGAGGAAGTGGCGATACTGGGGCGCTCCGTCGCCATAGACCAGAAAGCGAGCGCCGGAAGGGCGCTTGGCCAGGAAGGAGGCCGCGGCTTCCAGGAAGACGGGGACTCCCTTGTGCGGCTCCAGGGTGCATAGCATCACGAACTCGGGCGGGTCCGGTTCCGCGGATTCGGTTTCGAGGCCGCCGGTGGGCGGCAGTTCCGTCCCGTTGAACAAGACCCGCAGGCGCGACTCGGGCACCTTGCAGACCGTCCTCAGGTGGTCGTAAACCCATCCCGAGGGCGTGAGGACCATATCCGCCATAGAGGACTGGAGCACGTCGAGCGAGTGCCATGCCGCCATGTCCAGATTGGGAAATCCGCGTGGCCAGATCGGACCGTGGCAGTGCACCAATAAGGGAACCCGGACGCGAACGGCGGCAGCGGACGCTGGATAAATGACGGTCGTATTCACGACCACCGCATCCAACTCCAACTCGCGGTATAGATCCGCGAAAGCCGCCGTTTCCCGGTGCAACCGTTCGAGCCAGTGAGAGTCCCCGTGCGTGGGGATGGCGAAACCGTACGGCAGCTCGAACATAGGAAACGGGAGCGTCTGCCTGGCGATGGCTTTCACCGGTCCCTCCGCCGAGGGGAAGATAAGCAGCGGTTGTATCTCGCCTTTGGGAAAATTCTGGAGGAGACTGAGCAACACACGCTCGGCGCCCGCAATCCACGGGGAATGAGAGACAAAGGCGACGCGAGGTCCCGCTTTCCGGGTCATCTTGCGGCCTCTTTCTGCAAGTGGAGCGTGCCAGATGCGCGCATCAGAAAGTCGAGGAACCGAGGGAGCACCACCGGCGTGTCGAAGCGCGCCCGCACATCGCTCTGCGCGTTTTCGATCATTGCGGCTCTGCGATCCGGGTTGTCGAGCAGAAAGGCGATCGCCGCTTTCCACGACTCGGAGTCGCTCTCGGCCAAGAGGCCGTTGTGGCGATCTTTCACATAGTCAACGTACGGCGCCACGTTGGAATACACACCGACGGCGCCGCCGGCGGTGATCTCCAGATACTTATTGGGGCACCGGGATGCATCGGAGCGGGTGTTTTCAACGGGAGCCAGCAAAACGTCCGGCATGGCCTCACACAAGGCTGCCGCATAGCGGGAGTATCCGAACACATACTTGCAGTGGATGAGCCGCTCCGCGGGAAGCGACGAAAGCGCGTTCGGCAGCGTCAATCCCATGACGAATACGTCGAAGTCGTCCCGTTCCTTCGCCAGGCTCGTAAGAGCCTCGAATGGCGCCTCCATCCGGCGAGGAGAGCCCACGTAACCGACGCGGAGGCGGCGGTCCGGCCGGCGTTCTGCCCGCGGAAAAAGGGAAAGCCTGACGTTCACCGGAAGCACTTCGAGATTGCGGCTGTAGGGCCGCAAGTCCTCGGCAAGAATCGGATTGTAGGTCAGCACATAGTCAGCCCGAGTCAGGCAGTACAGGAAGTCTTCATAGGTCTTCGTCTCAGGCTTGAAAACATCCGCATACTCTTTCCATTCTTTGCCGATGGCGAACCAGTTATCGTCCAGCATGTAGACTGCCGGGATTCCGAAGCGCTTACAGCAATCCATCAGGCGGCAGGCGTTATCCGACCGGGTACGGCTGAAAATCACCAGGTCCGCTTTCATGACATCGAGAGACTGAGCGGCCGTGTCCAGAATGACCCTCCACGTAAGCACGCCATGTCCTTCGAGCAATTCAAAATAGTTGAAAAAGCAAAGCTGGTTGTGCGCCGGCTCATTCATTCCGCCGAGAACGACGATCCGCAGCGGACCCGAACCTGTGGAGGGAGATGAGTTCCAGGCGCTTTCGGCAGCTTCCGCGCGCGCATCGCCACCGTCCGCCCGCCATTGCCGCAACAATCTCTGCACAGTTCGCCGCGCGCCAGGGGAAAGGTCCGCAGCGAAGGCTGCGGCTTCAGCCCAGTCGCACGAGTCGTGAACTTCCCGCGGCGAACCGGATCGCCGGACGACGCGGCGCGCCATCAGATCGCCACTGAGACCGAGGTCGTTCGCCAGGGGAAAATCCGCGGCCGACCAACGGCACGCGGGGGGATCCGAATTGAGCATGGCGATGGAATCGGTTCTGGTCGCCCGCGCGGTAAACTCCCACCAGAACGCCCGCTGCAGGAGAGGCGACGGCGAGAAGCCGCCCTTCCGGAAAAAATACTCCCGGGAGATAACCGAACCGGCCATGGGAACGTAGTCCAACATCTCTACCCAGCCTCCGTCGTACGCGGACGGGGCAGTCTCCGAGGCGGACCACTTCCAGCT
>Ga0182021_10002964_pt1 | contig 19978 bp, 19 predicted proteins | sample 612E3MmetaG_FD_120493 | JGI IMG/M metagenome (GOLD analysis project Ga0182021, IMG submission 120493) | Permafrost microbial communities from Stordalen Mire, Sweden - 612E3M metaG (Illumina Assembly) | ecosystem: Environmental > Terrestrial > Soil > Wetlands > Permafrost | place: Sweden... | reverse complement strand
GCTGATGTTCTGCTCCAACAATTATCTGGGGCTGAGCAATCACCCCCGTCTGAAGGTGGCTGCCATGGAAGCGATACACTCCCATGGGGTAGGTTCCGGTTCGGTGAGGCCGATCGCCGGCACGCTCGACATCCATCTGGAACTGGAAAGGCGCCTGGCCCGATTCAAGGGGACACCCGCTTCCCTGGTCTACCAGACCGGTTTCGCCACCAACGCCGGCCTCATCCCTCAGCTGGTCGGCAAAGGCGATGTCATCATAAGTGACGAACTGAACCATGGAAGCATCATCGATGGGGTGAGGCTGTCATACGCCGATCGGGAAGTTTACCGCCATGGGGACGCGGAAGATCTTGGTAGGAAACTGGACGAACTGGAAAGACGTGTCCCATCATATCGGAGGATGTTGGTAATCACGGACGGGGTCTTCTCCATGGACGGTGACATAGCCCCCTTGGACAAGATCGCCAAGCTGGCAGCCCAACACGGGGCGATGCTGTATGTTGATGACGCCCATGGCGAAGGAGTGCTCGGAGAAGGAGGCCGGGGCATCGTTTCCCACTATCACCTGACCCATGAACAGGTGCACATCGAGATGGGCACCTTCTCCAAAGCCTACGGCGTGGTCGGGGGTCACATCTCCGGTTCGGAGGACCTGGTCCGTTTCGCAATGAATAAGAGCCGCACCTGGCTCCTGAGCGGTTCCCATCCGCCCGCGGTCGCGGCAGCTTGCATCGCCGCCATCGACGTACTGGAACAGGAACCGGAGCATGTCAGTTCTCTCTGGAAGAACACAAACTACTTCAAGAAGGCGATGAGGGAATTGGGGTTCGACATCGGCAAGAGCGAGACGCCGATCACCCCGATCATGATGGGCGACAGTGGTATAGCAAAACTGCTTAGCCAAAAATTGTTCGAGGGGCAGGTTTTCGCCTTGCCGATCGTATACCCGATGGTGGCAAAGGACAAGGCACGGATCCGAACCATAATGAACGCTACGTTGACCTTGGAGGACTTGGATTTCGCCATAGAGAAGTTCTCGTCAATCGGAAAGGAGCTGAAGCTCATCAAATGAGCCATAGGTCGCTCTCGACTAAACATCGGTCTCGGGCGATATCTGCGCCTCGGGCGTCTTCTCCGAGTACTCGGGCTGGCTGGAGGGATCTTCAATCCTCATCACGCTCGGAAGGAAGAAAGCGGTCAAGCCGATCAACGCAGTGGAAATGCCAGCGATCAGGAACCAGAATTGGATCCCCATGCCATCGGTGATCGGCCCTGCGAATACCATCCCGATCGGTGCGGCGCCCACGGAGATCGAGCCCATGAGGGACAGGACCCTACCCTGTATTCCTTTCGGTATGCAGGATTGCAGCAACGACATCAGTGACCCGTTGAGCATGACCATCACTATACCGACGAAGAAGACCAGCCCGACCATCAGCAGGAACCCGTTATGGGGCACCAGGGTCATCAGGGTGATCCCCACCCCTGCCAGTATTGTGGCCGACATGATCGTGACGATCTTCCTTTTAGTCCCACCCCAGATACTGAGGGCCAGTCCGCCTGAGATCATGCCAATTCCAGCCGCCGCCTCCAGGGTCGCGAAATCGATCGCCCCGCCATTGAATGTGTTCCTCACCAGGATCGACATCAGATTGAAGGCCGGAGTGATCAGCATGTTGATGGCCATGAACATGCACATCATGGTCAGTGCTCCGTGCCAACCGCGGAGGTAGGCAAAAGCCTCCTTCATATCGGCAATGACCTTTTGCCGAGGCCCGGTCTTGGGGGCGGGTTCGGGAAACTTGATGAATAGCAGGATCGTGATGGCGATTGAGACCGCAAGAATGTCGAACACCAGCACCTGTTGGATAGGCATGAAGGCGATGAGGACCGCCGCCATCGGGGGGGCAAGAATGTTTGAAAACCCTTGCATCGTCTGGTTCATACCGGCCACCCTGGTCAGATGCTTTTCCGGTACCAGCATGGTGGTTGCCGCCTGTTGGGCAGGCCAGTGGAATGCGGTGCAGCACGATCGGGCGAAGAGTGCGACAAATATGTGCCATATCTCAACATAACCCAATGTGAACAATATGATCAGAACGAATGTGCACAACGCTATCAGTACATCTGCCACGATCATCACATGCCGGCGTCTCCACCTATCCACGTAAGCCCCGGCTATCGGCGTGAGGAAGATCTGTGGCAATATCGCCGCGATGCTCGCAATGGCCAGGACGGTGGCCGAACCGGTCTGGATGGTCAGATACCATACGAGAGCGAACTGGGCCAACTGGCTGCCTATGAGGGAAGAAGCCTGGCCGGTCCATATCGTGATGAACCGTTTGAACCATTTCTCATCAGCTTCCACCATGAACCATCAACTTCCCGGGGGATAATTGACATCTAGCACATTAATGAAACCGTTGGTGAACCGATTGTCAATTCTTGACGGATCGCCGATGCCCCCGAGAGAGATCTAGATAGCGAACCTCTTCCTCTTGGTCAACAGGTCAGATCAGAGCGGCTTGCACGAATCCTTTTCCTGACATTCTCCCTTATCGCAACAGTCCAGAGCATTGCACTCTCCGGTCTTGCCATATCGATATAACTTGATCTTATGGATGGGCATTCCAAGGAATGTCTTGGATTGGCGACATGCTCTTCGCAATCGAGCCTCTTTGGACAGGAATTTCTCTTTGGCCTCGGTGAGTTCCTGTTTTGGTGAAAAGAAGATGTAGATCGGGACCCCCACTCCCAACAGGCATAGGGAGATCATTATCTGGAGAGGGGCCACCAAGAGCAGGAGCACGATGGAGAACGCCGCTCCGGTCATGGGGATGACCTTCTTGCCGATGAGCTTCTTTGATATGTCCTCGTGCTTTGCCTGTAAGAGGATGGCCGAAATGCAAGTGGCCATATAGGTGAACGCCAGTAGGAACACAGACGAGTTGATGAGGGCGGATATGCCTCCGAACGCCGAGGCCACGAAAGCGGTTATGCATAGAATTATCAAACCAAGGTATGGAGTGTTCGATGGTCCCCGGGTCCTGTGGAACGCTTTAGGTAGCAATCCGTCCAAAGACATTGCATAGGCCAGGCGGGATGACCCTATCGTCCCCGATTCGTCGGCCCCGGTGATGGATATCAATGCCCCGATGCCGACAAAAGCGACCGCAATGATGGCCAAGAGGCCGCTCCCACCGAAAATCGCCGATGTCGCGTCGAGCAACGGGCTTGCCGTCGTGACCAGTGTCGCCTGACTGACGAGTCCGATGACCACGAAGTTGGTCAAGAGATAGAAGGCGATGACGATCAGCATGCCAAGTACTATGGACTTGGGTATGGTCCTTTCCGGTCTCTCCACCTCGTCAGCTGGCAATGTGGATAGCTCGAAACCAGCGTAGGCCCAGAAGATCAGAACGAGCGCTTGCCCGAGGGCAGCGGGACCGCCCGTAGAGAACGGGGTGAAGTTGCCCATGACTATTGATGGCTGAGATATTATCAGGACGATCCCGCCGATGATAATGAGCAGCAAAGGTCCGAGCTTCGCCAATGTGAGCCCGTCGTTGATCCGGCCGGCTGCCTTGACGCCAAGAAGGTTGGTGAGAAGAATTATAATGATGAATACCGCCTTGAGCAGGAGCTGTTCCAATCCGTCCAAACCGGGGACCAGAGCCACAAAGTATTGGGCGAAGGCGACTGGAAACACTGCCAGGGAGAACCATTCTGCCAGCAGCAGGCTCCAGCCGACAGTGAATCCGACGAAGGGAGTGGACACCTCGTTGACATAGGCGTAGGGGCCGCCCGCCTTGGGGGTCATCATCACGCAGTACGCGAACGAGATGGAGATCACCATCGCCATCAATCCTGCAAGCAGCCATATCAGGATCGATGAAGGACCAACCAGACGGGCACCGATGGCGGTGGCCACGTAGACATCCGCACCTATGATCGAACCGACCACTATGTTGGTCACATCGAACGAGTTGAGCTTACGGCGCGGGCTGACCTTATCCATGTGATCTCCGGATGGAATTGACGGCCTCGGTATTGACCTTTTGCGCCCTGACAAGAATGAACCGGTCAGCATCGAGAATGTGGAGGGCCTTATAGGGCCCTCCGAGATTGATGAGCGCCTGCTAGGGTACCATTTCTAATTCGTCCCGAAGGTCCTTCCATACCGCGATGACACTTATCAGCCATGCATCTACTGTGGTCCGCTGTAAATTGTTGTTCTTTTTTAAGACGCCTAGACCCTCTTCGAACGCCCTCCGGAATGAGGCGCATCGTGATCATGGCCGGTCCATTATGAACGAACGTGCTTTCCCTAACTGCTCGTTAAAGTCGGACGGATAATGATGTCCCATCCCATTGACTACAAGGTACCGGAAAGGTACCTCGTTGACACTAAGAGATTCGGCCAGGCGATTGGTGGAGTCATAACAGTCACGGTCCTGGTCTCCGCAGATCAAATATACTTTGGTCCCGGCGTCCCGTAAAATTGGAAACATTGGCTCCAACGCCACCAGATCTGGGAGCCAAGGAGCCAAAAGAATGACCCCTCTCGCTTTCACCATACCGCTCAGGAGTAGGTGCAGAGCGACCCTTCCTCCGGCGGAGAAGCCGCCTAGGATGAGTTGGTCCTGATCCAGTCCGCTCTTACGGAAAATGACCTCCAGGTGATCTCTAACTTCCTTTGCCCCGGCCCTAGGGTCCACCCAGGAATATGCGCCGCTGCACACAGAGCGGGATGATTGGGGAAGCACGATGTAACAGTCGGACAAAGATTCACCGCACCAGCTGAGCTTGGTCGTATGAATATTGAGCTGGTTCCCATGCAAGGCGACGATCAGGGGAACACTGGGTGATCTTATGGGAGACCAGGGGGAAATCAATTCCACCTCAGAAATTGCATTCTGCTTTGCCAGTCCCTCCCGCTTTGAGCATATATCCACTAACCTCAGGAACTCGGGCCTTGCCCTCAACGGTTCCAGGTCATCATCGCCAAGGTGGTCGGAAGAATACCAGTAACCCTTTTCCATGACCGCCTCCTCGAGTAGCTTCATCGCCAGGTCCAACATGCCTGCCCTGCTGGCGAACGAGTAGCGCATGTAATAGATCAACGCCGGGATGGCGTCAGGAGAATCGCCTGCGCCGGTGATCATGTCATATGCCTCACTGTATCTGGCCTCTTGATACAGTGCCAACGATGCTTCCAAGACTGATGAATAAGCCATCCATGGGATAGCAGCATGCATCACTATCATGATTTCGAACTAGGGGCATTAATAGCGACGCCGCCAAAAGCCCCGGAGGGCGAAGTGATAATAGCTGACTACATCCAACCATATCTGGTGTTTAACGGGTCTGTTATTGGATAAAGAATTGGTACCGGGGACTGAGAGAATTTTCTCTTGGTGAACAAGATATGGAGCAATCCAGGTTTTCCAACTCGGTCGTTCTTTTCTTGTTATGTTGTGTTCTATCGAATATGTCTGAACCGAATCCTGAATGGCCAGTTTTTTATAATGCCTGCTCCCAATCGAATCTCAGTCGAAGGTGACAACAATGCCCGAAACTGACATCAAAGAAGCGATAACGGAAAAGAGCATGGAACTCAAGAAAATGTTCAAGGACGTGTCGGCAACCCTGGAAATGTGGAAGTTTTCCATTGAGGACACGAAAGAAGGCACCCGTGTGGAGATCCACGCCACCGCACTAATAAAGCGCAAGAAGGAGTGAGACCTAGGGTCTCATTACCCTTCGTCTCAGACTGCGCTTTGCCTTGAGGTTCATGAGGCGCAGCAACTCTTCTTTATTATCGTCCGAAAGCACGATATCCGGGCGTCTTTGTATTAGGTCCAGATATTTCGAGGCTTCTATCATCTCATCGCTTGAATAGTATTTTCTTGCGATCTCTACGATCCTGCCTGCCGGCCTATATTCCAGGAAAGAGGTGATCTGTGAGGCGAGATCATACGCAAGTTTCTGTTCCGCTGGAGCCTCGTTCATGAAATTGCCGATATCGACGACGTAGACCTCCTTTTCCCCGAACATCAGATTGTCAGGCTTGATATCCCCGTGATAAATATCATTGTCGTGCATCTTTCGAAGATAACTGAAGACCGTGTCCAGAAGTTCATCGGTCAGTTCTGGAACGTCCCCTATGGGCTTTGCATCTAGGAAATCAGCGACCAGCAACCACAGTTTTGCCCTTAAAGGGTGAATGCCCCTAGGGGTTGCGGTCGGGATTCCTAGCGCGTTTATAGCGCTCATCATTTCGTATTGATGCCTTGCGAGTTCCTCTGGTGATTCCGTGACTCGAAACATCGGAGCCATTGAGTTCATGTGCAGGTATAGGTTCTTGAAAAGCTGGATGGCCCGGGATGTCATATTGTCCGTGCCGCCCAATATCTTGCCAAAGTACAGGACCCGGTTTCCGTCCTTATCGGTCCCCTCGATCTTAATTGGGATAGAAAGCCTGGCTACCTCGGCTCCCACAGGCTTGATGGAAACGTTGGTCAGGTGATATTCCGTTTCCATGATCTTGTGGATATCCTCAAGAACATCCCGGAAGAACTCCCGATGAGCCTGGTGCTGCTCGACCTCTGAGACCTCTTCCATTCTCATACCTCGTGCGCCTTTGCATCCGCTTCCTTCAGCTGCTTGAGTTTTTCCTTGTTCATTTTTCTCGAGCCGTTCCACATCTCCAAACCAAGCCGAATGGCCTGTAAACGGTGGATCTTCATCCCGTTCTTGACCCCCCTACCCAGTTCAAGGATTGGTTTTCCTTTGTGCTCATACACTATATGCCACACATTCAATTCTGGCACCGAAAAAAAGAGCTGGTTGGTGTTGATCGTGATCTCTTTCCCTTTTATGGTGAGATTCATGTCGATCATGCCCTCGCGTTTGATGGGAATGCTCACTCCATTGCTGAAGGCAACCCGAAACAAAGCATAGCTGGCCATCTCGATCAAACCGAAATCGATCGGCCTCTGGATATTACTTTGAGGGGCAGTACCGCTTGGTGCTTGCGACTTGGGGGTTTCAGAGGGCATGTTGGTCTTTGGAGCGTCCTGTTCTGGCAGCTGCACGACTATTTCTTGTTCAGAGGGTAATGTCTCGACTATGCCATCGAGGGATTCGTCTGGCTTCTTCATTGCGTCCAACGCTTGGCTCTTGTCAAGGAATGGTGCTCCGTTCTTGTGGTACTCGCCCTTTACCTTTACGGAACCTCCTTTCTTCTTCCAATACTTCTCGAAGGTTTCTAGGTCTGCTTCCACTCCAGCTAATTCCTTTGGCAACCCTCCCTTGTGATATTCGGTAAGCACCTTTCTGTGAGATGGATCCTTCCATTCCTCCGCGCATATCAAGTCGCGACAGACCTCCCCGTTAGGGCCGGTGGGCGTCTCACTCTTCTTATCTTTCTGCTCTTTCTGCTCTACCAAGGAAAGCACCTACTTTTTGACCAATACTTGGAATCGGGCGAAGATTCGGGTTCCGTCCTGGAACTCCTCCATGGAAACCTTCCAATCCTCAAGTTCGGCATTCAAAGTTTTCATGAACTCGTCTATCTCGTCCACGATCTTCTCTACGTTCTCGGGTTTTCCGCCGACCAGATGCAGGACCGAAGCCATTTTGTCTTTCTTTTCCATCAGCTAAGACCGGTTAACCATTCGAGCCCCGGTCTTATTATCTTTTGTATAAAGCGACTGGACAGACGCATCGTTGATTTGCGTCAAATAGCTAGCATTTTGTCAGCAAAACCTTAAGAATACTAGAAGCTCCAATGGCAATCATCGTAGGATTCTGAATATGGGATTACTAGGCAAACCTGCGAATCTGGGAGAAGATCTTACTTCGTTCAAGAAGGAGGTCTCCGCGGAGATAGCCAGTGAGGAGCGAATGCTCCGTAATCTCCAGACCCCCACATCGAATGACAAGTATGGCCACCTGATCTCCGCTGTACTCATCGTCCTGATGGCTTTCCTGATCTTCCGCCAGAACTCGGTTTTCATCCTCTGGCTCATCATTGGGATATTGCTCTATTCCTACAATTACATCATTTTCTTCATCCCCACGACGGTGGAGAGCATCCGTCCGGACGACAAGGACGTTGCGCCGATCCTGATCAAGGAACGCAAGTGGTTCGCTCTGCGCCTGCTGCTGAAGAAGAGAAAACTGGCCATCGAGATTGGCCTCACAATCTTCCTGGGAGGAGTGTTACCACTCTTCCTTAGCTTCTCCATCATCTTCGGTCTGGGGCTCTTCTTTGCACTGTATTTCGGTTTCTTTACTCACATCATCGCTCCAGATACCATCGAGTTCATCGTGGCCCAAATAATTCTAATTATTCTGTACTACGGGATGATGCTGGTCCTCAAGCCCCAGGCTCAGGGAATAACCAAGATCGCAAGGAAAATGAAGGAAAAGCTAGCAGCAGCCAAGGCCATAGGCAGGGCCTCATATCTGGTGCTTATCCTTTCCTTGGTTGGAGTCATCGCTGTGGCCTGCGTGCTTGTGATCGGGGTGATGATCCTTCCCGGTTTGCTATTGTCCATGCTATGGGGAGACCTGGGCCTTTATTCCATCATCGACATCCCGATGATCCTCCTGGTCTTCGCCATACAACTTACCGTGATGAGGCACTTTCATGGCATCATCAGCCGGCGGATGGCGATAAAACGGCTCAAGAACCGGCTCATCGATTTCAATCATGATGTTCTCGCCCCGCTGGAAAAACTTGATTCGATGCAAGAAGGAGATAAGAAAGAGGCCGTTCTGGGGGACCTCAAGAGCAAGTTCTATTCGATCGCGATCTACGACCTCATCGAACAGGACATTTTCGGCTATTCTCGGATCTACCTGTTCGGTGTCCGTCTCCGTTACATGCTGGATGAGGAAGTCCTTGCCCACATCAATGTGACGACGGAAAAGGGCTCGGAACCAAAGAGAGTAATATCCAAGAAGATTGGACCTGAGAAAACGGGTAACAAACAATCGGAAACAGAGACCGAAATGATCAAGACCGTAGAACTCGGGACAAAGGAACTCCGGAAGATGTTCGATAACATGGGTGCGACCATGGAAAAATGGAAGGTCTCCATCGAGGAAACGGACCAGGGCACCAGGGTGGAGATACATGTCAAAGCACTGATAGTCCACAAAAAATCATGATGACATAACGGTGGTCCCAAAAACCGACACCCTTTTTAGATTCGCGATGCCATTCTAAGGCTGAAATTGACCTTAGAATGTAAACACATTATCACAGAGATACCGATGGATGAATCTCCAATCATTCCGACCACCACAAATAATCCTCAAAATCCTTAGAATAGTAGAAGCACGATGGTTCTCACTGCGAGGCCTGAACTTGAGATTTTGCGGCAACACACCGAATTTCGGGAAAGGCGTGACCGCATTCCGGGATGAGGTCTTGGCAGAGATCTCCTGCGAAGAGGCGATGCTGCAGAAGCTCCAAGAACCGAGGTCCCACGATAAGTACGGCCATCTTCTCTCCTTTGCTCTTACTGCCATGATCATCGTTCTCATCTTCATGCAGAATTCCATTTTCATGGTGTGGCTCATCATTGCGATCCTGCTCTATTCCTATAATTTCATCATAATGCTCATACCGACGACGACAGAGAGGATAAGGCCCGAGGACAAGGATATCGCCCCGGTTATCGACAAAAAAAGAAGATGGTTGGCAGTGAGATTGCTGCTCACCAAGAAGAAATTGGCCATCGAGATTGGGTTGACCGTTCTTCTGGGAGGCCTCGTCCCACTTTCTCTCAGTTTCTCCATCATATTCGGCCTGGCTCTGTTCTTCGCAGTTTACTTCGGGATATTGGTCCATATCATAGCTGGTCAGGCCGTGCTGTTGATAGTGGTGCAGATCGCCTTCATCATCCTTTTTTACCTCCTGATGGTTTTCATAGAACCGCAGGCCCAGGGCATAACGAAGATCGCGATATCTTTCAAAGAGAAGTTCGAGGAAGCTCGGGACAGAGGCAGGAAAGCTTATTTCCTGATAGTCCTGACCATGATCGGGTTGATCACCGTGGCCGGGGTCCTGGTCATAGGGGCGATGCTGCTCCCGGGCTTCATCCTACCATCTTTCTTTGATGATCTTTCCCATTGGCCCTCGGTAGACATCAGCCTGGTCATTTTGGTGTTTGTCAGCCAATTGATCATAATGAGGCACTTCCAAGGAATAATGAGCCGATGGATGGCGATCAATATGTTTAAGAATCGAATAAATGACCTGGAACAGCAGGTCCTGGTCAAATTGGCAGTGCTGGAGACCGCACCAAATGATCCAAGCATTGTCGCTTCACTGAAATACCTGAAGAAGAAGTATTATTCGATCGTGATCTACGACATCATTCAACAGGACATCTTCGGTTATTCTCCGATCTACCTCGTAGGGCCTAGGCTCCGTTATGTATTGGATGAAGGAGTGCTCTCACATTTCTGAAGGGATGACAGTGCCCTCAAGATGGCTCGTCCTCTTTGAACATCTCGACCCAGTCCCAGTGAAAGACAGTGATCTTGCGCTTGGACTTGACCTTTTCATATGCCTCCCGATAACTCAGGCCAAATCTCTTGCTAATATAGAGCATCGCCAGGAATGAGGACCGGTCCCGACCGCGGTTACAATATATGAGCACCCGGGGCTTGAACGCTGAAATGTCAACGAGCTGGTCACGGGCGCGCGATAATTTTTCGATAATTGGTTCTCTATTGGAAGAGATACGGTCTTGAGTGAACAATAACCGAGCATCGATCACTATTTCGATGTTCTCCCGACGACGCCTCCGGGCAGAAAGACCATCTAGCCTGTTTCCCACTGCCACAGTTTCGTCTATCCAATCCATGTTGTTCCCGCCTAGTCCGGTTCCGCTTGATGTTGGAATGCCGATCAGTATCGAACTGACAGCTCTATTCCACCGAATGTTATGTAATGCTTCCTGAGCCTGCCATTAGATCAAGGTTGACTCGTGGGATGGGTTCGACTATAGATCGATAGAAAATAGGGAAGGGAAAAATAAGCCACGTTCTTCGACAGTAATAAGACGAAGCGGGCTCAAAGTATGGAATTTAAGGGTTTTAGGTCCTGAACGACACGGAATACTCGACATTCTTGGCACCGAAGTATTTCTTACAATACTCCGCGACATGCTTCGGTGGATATTCCTTGCAGCTGAAAACGTCGATGAACGCCCGGTTGGTGTTCTCGGCAAAGTGACCGGAGATCAATGAGGTCTCGATCAATTGGGCCAATGAGTATCCTTGTACTCGTGGATCGGCTCCGAACCTTACCACGATGGGGGCTCCGAAGCGCTTCATGTGAATGTGTTCACACAGATCGATAGAGAACTGAGTAATATACTCGCCACTGCCGATCTTCTTAGGGTCGCAGTCTTTCAGATCGATGGATGTCAGAAGGCCCCATTCTTCGCCTTTCTTGAAACGTTCCTCAATCTCTTCGTCACTCAACATTTTTCCAGACCACGGACCCATGCTATACATCTCTTGCTATCACCATCTGGGCAAAACTTTAGCCCGTAATTATTGAGAGAGGTCAAATTCGTTCTAGGATATAAGCATGGGCATGAAAAACACGGTAAATGCTCCCGTATATCGGTTTAGACCCCTCCTGCCATGCTTCAACATGGCTCGGTAAAATAGGTCTTTGAGTCTCGATCGGAGAACTTTTCCTTATCTTGACGAAATAATCATAGCTAAAGAAGGCTTGATGAGAAGGGACTCAAACCCCTTTCTAAAGAAGGATGTTAACATGAAGCGGATCGGTTGGTTCACGACGGCGAGGGGGCCGGGCTCGTTCAATCTGTTCAAGACCATGATGGACAGCATTAAGGACGGAACAATCGATGCCGAAATATCCTTCGTGTTCATCAATCGTGAGGTCAAAGGGAATCGGTTCCGGATGAAGTTGATCAGCATGGCGGAAGAAGCCGACATCCCGGTTATCCTCCTCCCATCGGACAATTTCGAGCCGGAACTGAAAGAGAAGGACCTTCCCGCGTGGAGGGCTGCCTACGGCAAGGTGATGCGGGAACAGATATCCAAATATCCAATGGACTTCGGGGCTCTCGCCGGGTATATGCTAATCCTCGACCCGGAGACATGCCGGAAATACACCATTATCAACCTGCATCCGGCTCTCCCCGACACCTACAAGGGAACCTGGGAAGAGATCGTGGCAAAGGTCGTGGAGAACGGGGACGAAAGATATGGGGCGACCATCCACCTTTGCACGCCTGAGCTGGACAGGGGCGAAACGCTCTGTTATGATTCCTTCCTTCTGAACCAGATCAGGGTCGATCATCCAGAAAAGGATGACCAGATTAAGCAAGTAAGGGCAGAGGAACTGAAACGCGAGGCACACCTCCTGATCGGTGCCATCAAGATGATCGTCGACGGTGAGATCGCCATCAAGGACGGGAAGGCCTACGATAGTTACGGAAACACCATAGGACAGAACCCTTGCCTAGCTGAAAGGATCGACAGACTGGTTCATCATGTAAGAACCTGAAAAAATGGTCTTTTGTCATCCGAGAGATTATAACTATAATATGTGAATCAACCCTGATTGTCATGGTATTCAATCCTCTCCCATCGAATATGGCGGCAGTTTGGGATTTGATCGCGCTTCTGATTAGCTTCTTGGCCGTAATGGCGGTCGTTCAGATCAATGGGGTTCTGCAGAAGAAGGAAAAACTGCCCACCGTGGTGACCCGAAAATTGGTCCATCTCTTGGTGGGGCCGGTGTTCCTGGTCACCTGGCTGCTCTACTCTGGTGAATGGTACAGCCGGTTCTTCGCAGCGGTCGTGCCCTTGATGTTCGTGGTTCTGTTCTATGCCATAGGGAGCGGCAAGTTGAAGAACGAAGCGTTCGTCGCTTCGATGTCCCGGTCCGGTGATGCTTCCGAACTTTTGAAAGGGACACTGTACTATGCTGTCATTATCCTAGTAGTGACACTTCTATGGTTCTACATCCCAGCGAATGGCGTCAGCTATGCCAACCCGACGGCACTGATCATCATTGGATGTCTGGCAGGCGGGGACGGACTGGCCGATATGGTCGGTAGGAGGTTCGGGAAGCACAAATACCACATATCTGGCTCTGAGAAATCGATCGAAGGGTCATTCGGAATGTTCCTTGGATCGGTCATCTTTAGTTTCGTCCTACTGACGATCTTCAGTCTGGAAGTGAGCCAATGGAACATGGCAAATTTCGTGATGCCAATACTTATTTTCGCATTCATTGCGATGATCATCGAGGGGATCAGTCCAAAGAATCTGGACAACTGGACCATCACCATAGCAGTGGTCGTGATGATTGTGCTGGCCTATGCCATCTCTCCGGACTTCTGGCAGTACCCGTTGTTCGGTGGTGCCATCCTTGGGTAGGATGCTCATACTAAAACTGGGCGGGTCGCTGATAACGGACAAGAGCAGACCATACAGCCTGAGAAACGAGACCATCAAAACTGTCAGCGTAGAGATCAAGGAGTGTTTGGACCGAAAATTGGTGGACCAATTGGTCATCGTCCATGGCGTCGGAAGCTATGGCCATCCGCCCGTTATCGAACACAAGCTGTACAAAGGGTTCATCGACCCGCTCCAGCTGATGCCCATCTCCAGGACCCAGAGCAAGGTCAATGAACTACGGGAGGTCCTCTGTAAGAACCTGCAGGATGTAGGGATTCCAGTGAACCTTTTCCACACATCCTCCATCGCCTCGGCGAAACAGGGTAGGATCGTCTCTATGCATCTTGAGGCAGTGAAAGGTTTCATGAAAGTGGGAATGGTCCCGATGTTAGGAGGGGACATGGTTCATGACGCTGTCATGGGGTTCTGCGTGGGCAGCGGGGACCAGGTGGCCACAATATTGGCAAAGGAACTGCATGCCACTGACCTCATCTTCGCCACGGATGTGCCTGGGGTCTATGATAGCGACCCAAAGTCCAACCCCAACGCGAAGCTCATCAAGGAATTGAGCCTGGGTGATCTGAAGCACCTCTCGGCGAGCGATTCCGGGATGGATGCTAGCGGGGCCATGCATGGAAAGGTGACCAATCTGGAAGGCCTGAGGGGCGAGTTGAAGGATGGGCTCAGAACCTCGATAATCTCCATGATGGAACCTGGCCGATTGAGCCGCCTGTTAACAGGCGAACCGGTGGAGCGGACCAAGATCCAACCCTAGACCGCTATTTTTAGGAAAAGTTGGATAATGCAATCAGTGCATCCACGCACAAGTATTTGTCTGGCCTTGCCAAGAAGATGCTTGGGACGGTATTAGGTAGTTTGTGGGTCGAATCGGTGGAGGGAAAGTGGCTCGCCATACCAAAGCAAGATTCTTAATTTGATATCAATGTCTCTTGAATTCCCTGTCCTTCATTTTGGGCAACATCCTGCCGGTTTATCTTAAGGGCGGGTTGCAGAACTTATCTGGATGTTCTCGAAACTTTACGGAAACGTCAATAATAACGCTCAACCCTCAACGAGATCCAATCCTACATTCTATTAGTTTGAATGTGATAGTCATCAGTAAATATGGAAGATAAACTCGATAGGGAAAAACTGAGAGCCAAGGCCAAAAAGCGCCTTGAGGAAAAGCCCCTCCAAGAAAGGTCCGCCGAAGATAACGTCACACTAGTGGAAGAGCTCAGCATCCATCAAGAAGAACAGAACATCCAGAACGAGGAATTGAGGCGGATCCAGTTAGAGTTGGAAGCAACTAGGGCCAAATACTTCGAACTGTACGATTTGGCTCCCTTGGGCTATATCACTCTCAGCCCCCAACTATTGATAAAGGAGGCAAACCTTGCCGCATCGAAGATCCTGGAGTGCGATAGAGGCAATCTGATTAACAAGGGCATCTCCTCGTTCATCTCAACTAGTTCCCAGGAATCGTTGTATCTCCATTACAAGCGTCTGGCCCAAGGGAAGCTCGGGCAGGCGGATGTATTTACAGTGCACTGGAAGGACGGCAGCGAGGTTCGAATACAGTTCGAGAGCAACCTGGTAGATGAACGTCCCGAAAAAGGATTCCGGTCCATCTTGACCGACGTAACTAGATTAAAGGATACCGAAGAAGCGCTAAATCGGGTAAGTGATGAATTGGAGCTGACCGTTCAGGCTCGGATCAGGGACCTGGAAAGATCGAACTTGGAGCTGCAGCAGTTCGCCTATGTCGCCTCCCACGATTTGCAGGAGCCCCTTCGCATGGTGATAAGCTACTTGACCCTGGTAGAGAAAAGGTATCGAGACAAACTAGATCCCGAGGTCCAGGAGTTCGTCCGAACTGCCATTGACGGGGGTCTGAGGATGAAAGCCCTAATCGATGATCTACTGGCATATTCGAGGATCGACAGCCATCATAACACTCTCACCCCTACGGACATGAACAAAGTGGTCGCGGGAACAATTGGTGCTTTGGCGGTCGCCATCAGGGAAAGCAAGGCGGATATCGTTGTTGAACCGTTGCCCATCATCATCGCAGATGAATCTCAAATGCTCCAAGTGATTCAGAACCTTATCAGCAATGCGATAAAGTTCCGTGGTCCCGAGCCTCCGGTCATACACATCTCGGCAGTGGCACAAGGGAAAGAATGGATCTTCCTGGTCAAGGACTATGGCATCGGTTTGAACGAGGCGTACTCAGAGAAGATCTTCGTAATGTTCCAGAGACTCCATACTAAAGAAGAATATCCCGGCACGGGCATCGGCCTGGCTATCGTGAAGAAGATCGTGGACCGGCATGGCGGGCGGATTTGGGTCGAGTCGGAGGAGGACAAAGGGGCAACATTCTTCTTCACGATCCCGAAGGCAACAAACAAAACCGCCCAATAATACATTTTTTACAACAATTTTGGATGCGAACAGGAATGTTCATTGCCCTCACTATATGATCCCATTACAATACACTAAGTGAATGAATGGCAAGCCCTGGTAATAGGTCCAATAAATATTGTTATGAATAATATTTGCGTTTCCTTCTTTAAAATTTAAGATCTCTACCCTAAAAAAACCAAGAAATGGCGACCGTCGGGGCGTTTGTCGCCGAACGCTGAACGCTCCATTCATGAATCCATGGGTGTTCCGACCGCTAGGGCTCGAACTCGCATCTGAAGGAGGGCGTCCTTTCCGAGGACGCTTTCCGACCTCTCTCTTTCCTGCTCGATCTTCAATTCCACATGGAGATCGAACCCGCCAGCGTTCTTGGCCCGTTCCAAGGCATAGATTGACGCCATCTCCTTGGCCTTTGAGATGGCATCGTACTCAAATGTGTAGAATATAGGGGTGGAGAAGACCGAGTAGACCGCATACCCTTTCTCCCGAGGATACACGAACACGTCCACGAACTCAGAGACCTGTCCGCAAACGGCTCCGATCGCATTTCCGACGTCATGATTGTCCGGTATCATCACCTTGACCTCTAGTCGTTCGGCCAGAGGTGGGATGAATACACCTGCAGGGCCGCCAAGCCCTATCACTGGATGGCGTATCTTCACTTTCATATCGAAATTGGGGAATGTTCGGCCTCCGGCCATCCCTTCGACCATTTGCTGAAGAACATCAGATTGTGGCAGCTCCCCCAATTGATCTGAGAGCACTTTTTTGACCAGTTCCTCAGCTATGCGAGAAGACATCATTGCGATGACCTTGCTCGTCAGCTCGCTTTCTTTCATATTTAGGGCGATGGCGAAGATCCTGACCCCGAGCTCGGCAGCCTTAGTGTCTCCCTCGGTGTAGATGCCCTCGGCATGAAGAACGTCTGTGGGGGTCAGTCCAATGACCTCGATGGCCCCTTGGCTCCAGAGGGATCCCATATTCCTTTCGATTAGATACATCTCTTCGAAGACCTGCTTCAGTTCACCGAAGGTCTGGGGACCGTTCGCCCGTAGGTGGTCGACGATCTTATGTTCGCATGATGATAGATGATCGAACGACCGAGGAGAGGCTACGATGAACCTGGCTTCGCCCAATTCTTTCATCCTATCGACCAACCCCGGGAATGATGACGCGGCAAAGCACAGCGGGGTGACCCTTTGCGGACCGATCCTAAGACCATGCTTCTTAGAGACCTTTATCTCGGAATCTCCCCCCAGGCCTACGGTCCAGGCGTTCACGGCCTCGACCCGGGTCGGCCACGACCCGACGATCGCACCTTCCGCTGATATCTTGGACCTGCCGTTCTCTATGACCGCTATATCGGTGGAGGTTCCTCCGATATCGATCACGATGCAATTTTCCTGCCCGGAAAGGAGCTTTCCTCCCATGGCGCTTGCGGCAGGTCCGGAAAGGAGCGTGTCCACCGGACGTCTGATGGCCGCCTTGATGTTCATCAGCGTCCCATCGCCCTTGAAGACCATTATCGGAGCCTTGAACCCGCGCCGTTCCATTATCTCCTGGACCTTTTTCAGAAAGTCGCTGAGGACCGGGATCAATCCGGCGTTAAGCACCGCCGTGACAGTACGTTCATAGATGCCAAGCTCTGCGGTCAGCTCATGACCCATGACCACTGGTATATCGTGTCTATCGGTGATCAGACGCTTTACCTCTATCTCGTGGAGGGAATTGTAGACGCTAAACAGCCCGGACACTACGATGGAATCTACGCCATTGGCCATTTCCTCGATTGCCGATCTCACACCCTCCAGGTCCAATGAGTCTTGAATGCGCCCCCTGACATCATGTCCGCCGGACAGAAAATATTGTTTCTTGACGCCGAACTCCTGACCCTCATCCGGTTTCCATCCAAGACCGATGAGCCCTACCCGTCCTCCCTTCCTCTCCAGAACGGAGTTGGTGGCGAGAGTGGTGGATACGCCGACCAGGCTCGGCTCAAAATCGTCATCTCCGAGAATGCCGAGCACCCTGTCGACTGCCTCACCCAAGCCGATGCTGAGATCGTGATGGGTGGTCCTCGCCTTGGATTTGGCTAGCAACCTTGTTGTTTGAAGATCTACTATCGCCGCATCCGTGTAGGTACCGCCTGTGTCAATGCCCAGGCCATAGTTGATCTTTGGACCGTTGTTTCGAATCGAAGCTATATCAGTCACGCACCTGCATTATGATTGCCAATGAGATGGCAATTTCCTATTAATGATAACCTAATTTGCCCTTATTTTGATCGTAACACCTATTTCAAATTCGAGAAATGGACTGAGTAGTCCATTTTCGTTTACAAAATCAGATAGACATTATATGTTTCACCGTCTGCAACTGTTATTGTAGATGAATCCGAAGTGTTTCCCAGACTGCCTCCATGACCGGTGCCGGAAATTACAATACTATCTGAAGACCCGGAAAGCCAAGCATCATATTGATAGATCGATGAGCTCAATGCATCCAACGTTCCAGTTTTTATCGATTTGCCATCAGCATAAAGATCGATATCTATGGTATTGGCGATGTGTGCGCTAGTGACATGTACATAGATGGTCGCTTTGTACTCGTTAATTTTGTTCTGACCTATGTTTGACAATAATAGAGCAGCGATGATTACGATCGCAACGACCACGATCACACCTATGGCGACCATTGATCCTTTTCTATTGAGTGATTTTTTCTTATTCAAATCATTTGGCTGGGTCATGTTATGTCCTTTTTACATTCGATATTACGAATAAATATTTCTCTAACATTCTTAATACCATCCAAAATATTGGATAGAGGGATTTCTCTCTTACCTTGATAATCAACGAATGGACCTCATATTTAAATTCGATGGTGATTATCCAGCGACAATACTGAGAAAAATATCAAAAGTGAACGCACATGGAGGATATGGATACCTGTAAGTATTTGTTCGAATCTCGAATTGACTCTCAACACCTACTTGATGGATAGAAATGAAGTGCTCCCGCCGGGATTTGAACCCGAGTCGTTGACTTGCTTCCGCGAAGCAATTCTCCGCGCCGAAAGGCCAACATGATTGACCGGACTACACTACGGGAGCGAATTTATGCGTTCATATTGGAAACCATACTTAAACCTTAGGTAGAGGCCCTAAATAAGAAAAGGGATTTGGAAGAATTCCATCATTACCGCTAAACATAATCTCGACATGGACGAGTAGGCTCGGCATGACTACGACAGTTGGCCTGGAGAAGAGCCGTTCCGTTGAGGGCCAGATTTGTTCAGTAGAAAATCTTCTAATGGACAATGGCAGGGGTAGAAGGGTGGCCGTTATCTGAAACAACGTTATATACTAGTTTAGTTTATGAGAGACGCACTAATCGGAGGCTTTGATTGAATAATCAGGTTGATGTGGAGCAGAGCGATGAGATTCTGCGCTGCCCCTATCCAAACAGGAAGGAGGGGGAAATGTTCGGAATAGCCGACCAGCTTCTCGGAGCCTCTAGGATCAAGATCATGTGTGCGGACGGGAAGTCCCGCATGGGCCGCATTCCAGGCAAGATCCGCAAGCGCATGTGGATCCGTGAGGGGGATCTGCTCATCCTCCGTCCCTGGGAATTCCAGGACGACAAGGCGGACATTCTTTACCGTTACACCAAGACCCAGGCTACCTACATGAGCCGCAAGAAGGTATTGCCGAAGAACCTGGATGTCTTCTAGGGGAGGGCACCCGGAATGCCCAAGAACGATAACACTTTTTCTCATCTCGAACGCAAGGTGGAGAATCTCCGCCTAAGGCGTTCCGAGAACGCCCAGGATGAAGCCCGAAAGACCTTGGATGAGGTCTTCGACCGGCAGACGATGTATGCGATCGACAAGCTGACAAAGATGGGCGTCCTTGAGTCGATAGATTTCCCCATATCCACGGGCAAGGAAGGCAACGTCTTCCGTGTGACCACGCCGGAGAACGAGATCCTGGCTATGAAGGTCTACCGCACTTCGAACTCGACCTTCCATAACATCGCCAAGTATATCGAGGGCGACCCTCGGTTCAAGGGGTTGCAGGGTTCGCATC
>Ga0182021_10002963_pt1 | contig 19981 bp, 14 predicted proteins | sample 612E3MmetaG_FD_120493 | JGI IMG/M metagenome (GOLD analysis project Ga0182021, IMG submission 120493) | Permafrost microbial communities from Stordalen Mire, Sweden - 612E3M metaG (Illumina Assembly) | ecosystem: Environmental > Terrestrial > Soil > Wetlands > Permafrost | place: Sweden... | reverse complement strand
CTTGACACGGTAGAGGTCCAGAGGTCCGGCGTTCGAGTCGCCGCGGGCCCACCATTTTCGAAGGCAAGTGCCGCGGACGCCCTTGCATCCGCGGCTATCGCTTGCGGGTCGCGGACATCGGGCGGGCCATCCGGTTTTGCGGGCGTCGTGAAATTCCGCGTCGACAATCGACTATCGACTGCCCAGTGCTTTGGCGCGATTTCTCGCGCAACGGGGTTCTGACTGCGTTGACGATCACGAGCGAAACAAGGGCACCCGGTGGCGGCAGACAGGCAGGCCGAGTATCACTCGGCCGCATGCTGCCAGCCTGCCCCACATAACGACGAGCCGCAAACGGTGTTGGCGATTGTCCGCGGTCGTGGCGGGCGCGTCGAAGGGCGGCAGGCGAATTGCCAATCCGCCGGACCCAGAGGGTACCCCTAAAAACCTGCCCCACAATTCGTCGCGGCGTGCGAAGGAGATGGCGGATAGCAGCACAGAATCGTCGCGGGCTGCCAAGGGCTGACCGTGTCGTGGACCTACTCGCTGTGCTGGTGGCGGAAGGCTTGCCAATAGGTCCGCGTCCAGCATTCCGGGTCGCGGTTGGCGGCGATCGTCGCGGCCACGCGCGCCAGCTGGTCGCGGCCGTAACCATATACCGGCGCCAATTGGCGCGCGCGTTCCGGCGAGATCTGGTAGATCGCTTTGAAAGCTTCCACCCGGAAGGCGAGGTGCTCCGCGTCGTCGGCGAGAAGCTGCTCGAGGACCGGCAATGCCAGCAAATAGCGTCCATTGCCCAGGAACCGGATGGCGTATAGACGCCGCGGCGTCCCCTGCTTCGGCAGGTCGGCGAGCACCAGCGGCACCACCCGCGGGCCGACCAGAATCAGGGGATCGCACAACTGGTCCTCAACGCGGTTCTCTCCTTCGTAGAAGTCGCGAAGAGCGCTTTGCGGATCGCGCATGGGACCCACGGTGAATGTCCACAGTACGGCCGCCGCGACAGCCACGAGCGGTGTGGCCATCAGAATGTTGGGCAGCATCGTTTCGAATGTGGATACGCGGCGGCGGTGGTGGTGGCGGCGGCTCATGGCTATTTCAGATTCCGGTCGAAGAAATCGACCATGGTCTGGTTCATCTGGCGAGCCGCGGCTCCGGCGACGCCGTGGGTCTTCTGCGGATACAGCATGAACTCAAACTGCTTGCCCGCCAGCTCCAGCGCGTCGATGGCTTGCAGGGTGTTCTGGAAGAGGACGTTGTCGTCCTCGAAATTGTGCGCCAGCATAAGCTTCCCCTTCAGGTTCCCGGCTTTGGGCGGCAGGGCGGTATCCCGGTAGCCCTCCGGGTTTTCGGACGGCAGGCCCATGTAACGCTCGGTGTAGATGCTGTCGTAGTTGAGCCAACTGGTGACCGGCGCCCCGGAGAAACCGCAGCGGAACACGTCCGGAGCATTGAGCATGGCATTCAGCGTCATGAAGCCGCCGTAGCTCCACCCGTGAATGCCGATGCGGTCAGCGTCGACAAAGCCCAGCGAGACGAGGTGTTTGATTCCGGCTACCTGATCGGCCAACTCGGTCACGCCCAACTGGTGGTAAACGGCCGTCTCGAACGCGTGTCCGCGCCCCTCAATGCCGCGATTCTCGGCTTGCCACACGACGTAACCCTTGTGCGCCAGCACCTGGTCGATGCCCAGGCCCGGCCAGGTATTCTGGATGGGGCCGGCCACGCCAGGCCCGCCATACACCGTAATGACGGCCGGATACTTCTTTCCCGGCTGAAATCCGGCTGGCTTGATGAGATGCCCAAAGAGCGGCGTCCCATCCGGCAGGTTGAACTTCACGATTTCCGTCGGAAGAACCTCGAACTGCTCCAACGCGGTGCGGTCGGCCTCGCGATAGACGCCCAGTTCCTTGCCGTCGCCGGAGTGCAGGGTTGTGCGCGGCGGACTGCTCAAGTTGGACTGGGTATCCAGATAGTACGCGCCGCCCGGACCCGACGAGATGCTGTGCGTGAAGCCTGCCGCGGTGAGCTGCCGCTTACCCTGGCCGTCGATCCCGATGCTGTAGAGGTGGTGCTCCAGCGGGGTAGGTTCGGTAGAGACATAGAAGACGCGCCCGCCCGCCGCAGCGTCATTCACCGCCAAAACGCCGGTAACTTCCCAGGGACCCTTGGTCAACTGCCGCACGTCTTTGCCATCCAGGGAGTACAGGTAGATATGGCGGAAGCCGTCACGCTCGCTGGTCCAGAGAAAGCGCTTGCCGTCGCGGAGGAATTCCACGTCGCCGCGGAGATTGATCCAGTAGGGATCGGACTCGCGAAAAATGGTGGATGTCGCGCCGGACCGGGCGTCGATGGCGAGCATCTCGAGACGATTCTGCACCCGATTGGTGCGAATGGCGTACACGCTTTTGGAATCCGGCATCCAGCCGGCGCGCGCGATGAGATAGGAATTGCGGGTGTCGCCGACGTCCAGCCACCGGGTGGGACCGCCCGCGGCCGCCACCACACCCAGGCGCACGTCGGCATTGTTCTCGCCCGCCTGCGGGTATCGCTCCGGTTCGTAAAGCGCCCGCACGCGGAGCAGGTCCTCGTGCGGGAAGATGGGTTCTCGACTGGTGTCGAACTGAAGGTAGGCGATGGATTTCGAATCGGGCGACCACCAGAAGGCCGTGCCCAGATCGAGTTCTTCGGGATAGACCCAGTCCAGAGCCCCGTTGCGGAGGGTATCGGAGCCCTTGGTGGTCAAGGGCGTCTCCTTGTGAGTGGCGACATCGACGGAGTACAGATCCCATCCGCGGCGGAAGACCACCATCTTCCCATCCGGCGAAAGCTTGGGGTCCAGCTCCGCGACGGGCGTCTTGGTGAGTTGGTCCCACTTGCCCGTGTCGACGTGAACCAGGAACAGGTCGCCACCGGCGACGTAGAGCAATCCCTGGCCATCGGACGAGAACTGAAGGCCGCCCGTGCGCACGCGCCGGTTGGTCCAGTCGAACGGCCCGTCGTTGGGCGTGAGGTCGACGGAGGCGGCGTCCATGTCGTCGACGGCCACCAGTTCCCTGGAACTCCTGGTGGCGGGGTCGTAGACGGAAAGGCTACGGCCCTGCCGGAACACGAAGGTCTTGCCATCCGGCGCCCAAGTGGCCCCACCCGCGCGCCCCCCACGGCCTCCCTCGTTCATCGAATCGAGGGTAATCGGCTTCTTCTGGCCGAAAGCCGACGCGGCCAGCAGCAGGCACAGGGCGAACTTTAGCATCGTGTAGTGATTGTAATCCAATGAAACCCGGTCTATAAAGCGGCTACCAGAGCCTACAGGCCGCCCTTGACGGCAGCGTCCAGCGAGATCTGGTGGTCGTCCAGGATGGTCCCCGTGGCGCGCTCCAGCGCGGCCCGCGCCTTCCCATACGAGCTCTTGGCCGCCACTTCGGTGGAGCGCGCCTGGGCCAGCAGGCTTTCATACTGGATCACGAAGAAGCTGGTGGAGGCGCCCACCTCGAACCTGGCCTGCTCAGCCGCCAGCGACTCCTCCTGCAACTTGCGCGCCTCAACCGCCGCTTCGTAGGACGAGCGCGCGCGGCCCATGGCAATCAGCGCGTCCTCCACTTCGAGACGCGCCTGGTTCTCGAATTGCCGCAGGCGGATCCGCGCCTGTTTGAGTTGCAGCTCATCGCGCGCCAGGTCTGCCTCGGCAATCCGGTTGTGGATCGGCAGCGTCATCTGCAAGCCGATCCCGTAAGTGGGGTATTTGCGCGCCAGCACCTGTTCGAGGATACTGCCGTATCCGCCGGAGTAGCCGGGATTGGGGAGCGCGGCGGGGTTCACCGTCCCCGCCAGACCGTTGTTCTGCATCACTCCCACCAGATCCACTTCAGGGCGGGTGGCGCTCCGGGCGCCCTCCAGGCCGATCCGCGAGTTTTCGATTTGCAGCCGCGCCTGCCCCAGGTCGGGGCGATTGGCGAGCGCCTCCGAAATCAGGTCCTGAATGGGGCGGGTCTGGTCGTTCTCCGGTATGGCCAGGGCATCGGTCGGAATGATGTGCGCGGCGCGCACCTCGGGGTCTTCATTCCCGCGCCTGGTCAGCACATTCTTGAGGATGGCCTCTTCTTCCTGAAGCAGCCCGCGGGCGTTGATGAGGTCCTGGCGCGTGGAAAAGACCTGCGCGTTGGCACGCGTCGTCTCGACGGGGGCGAGCGTGCCCTCGTCCACCTGCGCCCGGACGTCCGAGTAGAGCTTCTCGGCCAGGGCGGAGGCCTCCTGCTTCACCTTCTGGTCCTCGTAGAGCGCCACGAAATCGGTATACAGACGAATCACCCCGTAGACCGACGCCACGAGCTGCTGCTGGAACAACAGGCTCATAATTCTGCGTTCATTTCCGGCAATCCGGATAAACCGCCGGTTGAGGGAGATTCCGAAACCGCGCCGCAGCGGTTGCGTGACCGTCAGGCCGAGGCTGGAGGCGGTAAACGGAGTGTATCCGTAGTTCAGAGCGTTCACCGACTGGTGGTTGTTGCTGAAGCTCAGCGCCGCCTGCGCGCCCGTGGAGAAGCCCTGCTGGATTCCGGCGTTAGCGAGCGTGGTGTTGCTCACCAGCGAGGGGGCGTTAGCGGTCTGGAAGCTCACCTCCGGTGTAGTCTGGTGGGTCCAATTCAACAATCCGACCACCGCCGGATCGTAGCCTGGCACGATGGTTCCGATGGATTGCGGAATGCCGCCCTGCATCGACAGGTTGGTTTGGGGCGCGGCCAGCACTCCCAGTTCGAGCGCGTTGGTGGCCACCGAGCTTCCGTTGGTCGCCCGCCCGGCAGTGGCGGCGCTGGTTACCACGGGGCTGAGCGTTCCGCCCACGCCCGCCGGGGTTTCCGCCAGGGTGTAGCTCAAGCCGCGCAGGGTGCCGCCGCCTTTGGCGCGCAGCAGCTCCGCATCCGCGACCGGCAAGGCGGAGCGCTCCAGCTCGATGTCGAGGTTGTTCTCAATGGCCAGCGCCAGCGCGTCCTGAAGCGACAGGTAGAGGTTGCCGGCGCGAACCAGCTCGTGGACCCGCGGCGAATTCTGGAAGCTGTCCTGCGGCGGCGCGGCCAGGCCTGGGCCCGCGCACAGAAGAGACGCCAGCAAGATGCTAACCCGCATATCTCACACTCCACCATCCGATGGGGCGCGGGCGCGGGCGCCGGAACAGAAGCGCCGGCATGAGTGCCTGCGCCACGAAATGGCTGAGACTTGATTGGCACATGGTCGGAGACTTCTTACGAACGGCTGGCCGGCGCCGCCTTCCGGGGGGCCGCCACCGGCTTTACTTGCGCGCCTTCGCGGATGGCGTCGCTGGGGTTGACCACTACCTGCTGCCCGTCCTCCAGACCGGAGAGCACCTCCAGGCGGTCGCCGAAGTCGCGACCCAACTGGATGCGCGCGAAATGCACGCGGCCGTCGGCGGCCACCACGGCCACCTGCGGACCGTCGCTGCGCACCACCAGGGTGTCGCCGGGAATCAGTAGCGGAGGATCCTTGCGGGGAATCGAGAGGTTGACCTGCGCGTACATCCCGGGCATCAGCAGGGCACCCGGATTGGAAACCTGGACTTCCACCAACAGGGTGCGGGTGGCGGGGTCGAGCGCATTGGCGGTGCGGGTGACGGCGCCGGGGAACCCGTGGCCCGGCAAATCGGGGATGACCAGCACGGCCTGCTGCCCCACCCGCACGGACCCCGCATCGGACTGGGGAACGTTCAAATAGGTACGCAGCCGGTCGGTCTGGGCGATGCGGAAGAGCAGCGTATTGCCCTCGTTGACGAGCACCCCCGCCTCCACGTTGCGCAGCGTGACGACGCCGGCAAATGGCGCGCGCACGGTCTGGTACGCCAGGAGATCGTTGAGCCGCGAGACGTTGGCCTCCACCGCGGAAACATTGTTACGCGCCGCGGCCACGGCCTTTTCGAGTGCCTGGACGTTGGCTTGCTGGGCGGCCCATTGCGCCTGGTAGGTGTCGTTCTCCTGGCGCGAAACCACGCCCTTCTTGGACAGGTTCTCCCAGCGCTGCGCAGTGACCCGGGCCAGGTTCTCGTTGGTGTGGCCCTGCTGGAGGGCGGCCTCGGCCTGCTCCACCGTGCTGTTGGCCTGCGCCACGGTGGCCTGGGCCTGGCGGATTTGCTGGATCAGTTCGGGCGCTTCGATTTCGGCCAGGACTTGCCCCTCGTTCACGCGGTCGCCGATATCCGCGTAGCGCCGCTTGATGTACCCCGTGGCGCGCGCCAGGATGGGGGCTTCCGTGACGGCCTGGATATTGCCCGGCAGAACCAGGCTGCTCTTGGCATCGGCGCGCTTGACGGTCTCGACGTTCACCACCGGCAGGCTGTCCCCGGCGATTTTCGATTCGGCCGCCAGCACCGATTCGCGCCGCTGCCGCGGCAGGTAGCCGGCGAAGAACCCGGCCACCACCAGCACCACCAGCAGCAGGGCCAGCAGCAGCAGAGTGCGGCCGGAGGGCCCCGGGCGCTTCAGGTCTTCAGTGGAATGGGTCTCGTTCATAGCAAGTCCTCAGGCAAGGTATCCCTGTTCTTCCTCTGCCATCCTGCGCGCATAATCGACGGGCGGCTTCTTTCGCAGGTAACTGTACACCAAGGGAACCACGAACAGCGTCGTAAGGGTCGCCAGGATGAGGCCGCCGATCACCGCGCGGCCGAGCGGGGCGTTCTGTTCCCCGCCCTCGCCCATTCCCAGGGCCATGGGCAGCATACCGATAATCATGGCCAGGGCGGTCATCAGCACGGGACGAATTCGCGTATAGCCGGCTGAAAGCGCGGCCGCGCGCGCGTCCAGCCCTTCCCCCCGCTGGTCGTTGGCGAAGACCACCAGCAAAATACTGTTGGCCGTGGCCACCCCGATGCACATGATGGAACCCATCAGCGACGGCACGCTGAAAGTGGTCTGGGTGATGAAGAGAATCCAGACGATGCCCGCCAGCGCCCCCGGCAGGGCCATCAGAATGATGAACGGGTCCAGCCACGACTGGAAATTGACGGCCATCACCAGATAGACCAGCACCACGGCGAAGATCATCCCCAGGCCCAACCGGAAGAACGAGGACTCCATGGTGGCGATCTGGCCGCGCAGGTCCAGGGTAGTGCCCCGCGGCAGGTTCTGCGAAGCCTGCGCGACGATCTTCTCGACCGCCGAGCCGACCGCGCCGAGGTCGCGGCGGTCCACGTTGGCATACACGTCGTAGACCGGCTGCACGTTGTAATGGTTCACGATCTCGGGCGCCACGCCGCGCGACACCTCCACCAGGTTTTCGAGCAGTTGCACGCCACCGGTCACGGTCCCGGGGTTGCCATAGGCGGCGGTGGCCTGGCTGGGCCCGGCGCCCACCGCGGAGACCCCCGCGTTGGCGGTACCCGCGAGCGAAGCTGGGGTAGTCGAAAGGATCCCGCCGATGGGACTGGTGAGGGGCGTTCGCATCAGGGCGGCGAGTGAATCGATGCGGTATTGCGGCGTCTGCACGGACACGCTGTAGCTGACGCCGGTCGACCAATCGAGCCACTGGGTGGGAGAGACCTGACTGCTGGAGCTGAGCGAAATCAGCAGGCTGCCGCTCACATCCCTCTGCGTGAGGCCCACCATCCCGGCCTTGCTGCGGTCCACGGCGAGGCGGATCTCCGGGTAGTCCACCACCTGGTGAATGTGAACGTCGACGGCCCCCGGGATGCGGGCAATCCGCGTCTGGAGCCGTTGCGCAATCTGGTAGTTGGCGGCGGCGTTGCGGCCGACCACCTGGACATCGATGGGAGCGGGCAGGCCGAAGTTCAAAATCTGGTTGGTGATATTGGCCGCTTCGAAGAAGAACACCATGTCGGGGAACTTCTCATGCAGCCGCTGGCGGAGTTGGCCGGTATACCCCGCCCGGGAACCGTGCTCCCCGGGCTTGAGCGCAATCAGGATATCGCCGTCGCTCACGCCCAGCGTGGGGCTGTCGCCGAATGCCAGGTTGAAACCGCCCGGGGGAATACCGATGTTATCGATGATGTCGGCGATCTCGCCCGGCGGGATCGTCTGGCGGATTTCGTTTTCGATATCGGCGAAGATGGTCTCGGTCTTTTCGATGCGCGTGCCGGCGGGCGCCCTGGCGTGCAGCCGCATCTGGCCGGAATCCACGGTGGGAAAGAAATCCTCCCCCACGAACACGGAGAGACCCAGCGACGCCGCCACGAATATTCCGAACCCCACTAGCACCGGCGCGCGATGATCCAGACACCAGTGCAACAGCGAAGCGTAGGACTCCCGCATGCGCTCAAACCCGCGATTGAAAAGCCCCTTCCCATGGTCGGCCTTCGCCTCGGAGCGGAGCATGTAGTGCGCCATGGTGGGAACCAGCGTGCGGGAGAGAAAATACGATGCCATCATGGCGAAGACCACGGCCATGGCCAGCGGCGTGAAGAGGTACCGGGCGGCTCCGGTCAGCAGCAGCACCGGAACGAACACGATGCAGATGGCGAGGGTAGAGACGAAAGCCGGGATGGCGATCTGCTGCGAGCCGTCGAGCACCGCGCGGATGAGCGGTTTCTGCATGGCCATGTTGCGATGGATGTTCTCGATGGCCACGGTGGCGTCGTCCACCAGGATGCCCACCGCCAGGGCCATGCCGCCGAGCGTCATCACATTGACCGTCTGGCCGAGCAGGCTCAGGACCATCATCGACGCCAGAATGGAAAGCGGAATGGAAATGCAGACGATCAACGTGCTGCGCCAGCTTCCCAGGAAGATCAGGATCATGAGGCCCGTGAGAAACGCCGCGCTGACGGCTTCGCGGACCACGCCGTCGATGGCGGCGCGCACGAATACGGACTGGTCGAACAACTGCCGGACGCGCAGCTCGGAAGTGAGGCTGGCGAGTATCCTGGGAAGGGTTCGCTTGACGTTGTCGACCACCGCCAGGGTGGAAGCCTTGCCGTTTCTCAACACGGTAAGCAGGGCGCCGCGGCGGCCGTTGGTGCGGACCACGCTGGTCTGCACCGTATACCCGTCGCGCACCTGGGCGACATCCCCGAGGTAGACGGTGGCGCCGTTCACCACCTTGATTGGCAGGCGGTTCATCTCGTCCAGAATGCGCGGGCTGCTGTTGACCTTGATCTGGTAGTCCTTGTCGCCGATCTTGGCGGTGCCGGCGGGCAGGATCAGGTTCTGATTGCCGAGGGCGCTCGAGACGTCCGCCGGGGAGAGTTGTTTGGCGAACAGCGCGTCGGGATTGAGATCGACCATCACGGTGCGGAATTTCCCGCCAAACGGAAGCGGAACCGCGGCCCCCTGAATGGTAGCCAACTGGGTGCGGATGAAGTTCTGGCCGAGATCGAAGATCTCCTGCTCGGCCAGGTTATCGCTTTGCAGACCCAATTGCAGAACGGGGACGGCCGAAGCGTCGTACTTGATGATGTTGGGCGGGGTGGTGCCGGGAGGGAGAATTTTCAACAGAGTTTGGGCGATGGCGGTGACCTGGGAGAGCGCCACCTCGACTTTGGCATTGGGCTGGAAGTAGACGCGGATGACGGAAGCACCGGAGTAAGACTGGGACTCGATATGCTCGATGTCGTTGACGGTAGTGGTCATGGAGCGCTCGAAGGTGGTGACGATGCGCTTTTCCATCTCTTCGGGCGAGAGGCCGTTGTAGCTCCAGACGATGCTGACGACCGGGATATCGATATAGGGAAAGATATCGACCGGCATGGTAAGGATGGCGGTCACGCCAAGAATGGCGATGAGGAGCGACGCCACGACAAAGGTATAGGGCCGTCGTAAGGCTAGTCGGACGATCCACATGGTTGAGGCACAGGAGAGAGCTAAGACCTAATGATATCCGATGGTACCGGAAATAGGTGCCGCTAGCCCTTTCGAGCCATCCAAAACCTAAACCCGGTGACAGACGGAACGTTTCCCGGTTTTCAGGTATCGTGCCCTGGGTCCCCATCGAAAGCCAGCCGCTTCTGACCGGGATCGGCCGGCCGTTTAGGAGGCCTGCCTCCCTTGCTGGCGGTCAACAAACGTCCCGTGCCCTGCTCCAGTTGCCGGACGAAGTCCAGCGATCCCAGTGGACGCCCGTTATGGGTGAACTGACGGATGTGCTCGGCTTCCTCCTGGGCTTGGCCGGCGCACGCCAGGAACTCGCACCATTCCTCCGCGCTCCAGCGGTTTCGCCACATCTCGAGATCCACCAAGCCGTCCGCATACCCTTCATTGCAATGCACTCGGGCGCTCGACCACAGATAGGATTCGGCCTGGTCCGCCATCTGCGCCCTGACCGGATTGCGCTCGATGTACCGCAGGGCCGTCCAGAGGTGGTTCTCATCCATGGGACAGGAGTAGTAGCGACCCTGCCAAACGTGCCCGCTGGCCGCTCGGCGGGCATTGAGATAGGAGGCATATCGCCCATGGGCACACCGCAAGACCCGTGGCAAGGAGTCGAGCCGCCGCGGCAGCGCGATCAGATGGACGTGGTTGCGCATCAGGCAGTACCCCAGAATGTCCAGGCGGTAGAGCCGCGCAAACTCCTGCAGGAGACTCATGTAGACGAGGCGATCATTATCCGTCTCGAAAACCGCCCGGCGGGCGTTCCCCCGCTGGGTGACGTGGTAGGGCGTGTCTATGGCCAGCACCCGAGCCAAACGCGGCATACGATGTATAGTGGCGCCGACAGGGCGAGATTCTCAAGAAAACCGGGAAACGTTCCGTCTGTCACCGGGTTTCATAGGTGGATGATGCCGCGCTGGATCGCGGCGGTCGCGGCTTGCGTTCGGTCCTGGACCCCTAGCTTGCTCAGGATGTTCTTCACGTGGTTCTTTACCGTGTGCTCGGCGATGTTCAGCGTGTAGGCGATTTGCTTGTTCGCCAGGCCCCGCACGATCAGCTCCAATACCTGGACCTCCCGGGCGCTCAGGTCGGGGCGCGGCAGTTGCGCCGCCAGTGCCGCGGCCACCGCCGCCGGCAAGTAGGTACGGCCCTCATTCACGGCGCGAATCGCCTTCAATAACTCATCGTGCAGGACGTCCTTGGTCAGGTACGCCAGTACGCCCGCGGCCAGGGCGCGGCGGATGTCTTCGTCGCCGCCGTAAGTGGTCAGCGCCACCATCTTCGCGGTGGGAAACTCCGCCCGGATGGCCGTGGCCGCTTCCACCCCTCCCATGCCCGGCATGCGCAAGTCCAGCAACGTCACGTCCGGCCGGTGCTTGCGGAACAACTCCACGGCCTGCTGCCCGTTGGAGGCCTCCGCCACCACCGTCATGTCGGGCTGCATGTTGACGATCGTACTTACCCCCACCCTGGCCACCAGGTGGTCTTCGGCAACCAGGATTCGAATCTTGTCGTTCATGGTAACGGCACCCTCACCTCTACCTCGGTTCCACCTCCGGGCTCGCTCGACAGACCCAACTCGCCGCCCAGGCGCTCCGCGCGCTCGCGCATCCCGATCAGTCCGAAATGCCCGTCTTGCGAGGAAAACGCGCCGTGCTGCTCGAAGCCGCTCCCGTTGTCCACAATCCGCAGGAAAAGCCGGCGCTCTCCGGTGTGCAGAACGACCCGGATCCGGCTCGCTCCGGCGTGCTTCAAAACGTTGGTGACGGCTTCCTGCGCGATCCGTAGCAACTGCTGCTCCGCCTCTTCCGTCAGAACCGCCCGCGGCCCGTTCACGTCCACGTCCACCTCGACCCCCGACCCCGCGGTCCACAGCCGCGCGCTCGATTCCAGGGCCGCCGCCAGGTCCTGCCCTTCCAGAACCGAAGCCCGCAGGTCCATCACCGAACGCCGCGCCTCCGTCAGGCTGTGCCGCGCCATCTTCCGCGCCATATCCAGATACTTGCGCACCGGCGCGGTCTCGTCCGGCAGGCACATGGCTACGGCGTCGAGCTGCGAAGAAATACCCACGAATCCCTGCGCCAATGTGTCGTGAATTTCGCGCGCCAGCCTAGCCCGTTCGTCCAACACCAGAGTGAACCGGTAGCGGATCTGCCGTACACGCAGCCGGAAAACGGCCCACGCGCAGGCCAGCACCAGCGCCACGCACAGCAGACGGAACCAGGTTGTCTCGTAGAAGCTCGGCAGCAATGCAAAAGAGTACGATTCTTCGCTGACCGCCCCGCCAGGCAGATTGGCTCGGGCGACAAACCGGTAGCGCCCGTGACGCAGGCTGTTGTAGTCGATCACCCGCCGGCCCCCAGCCGACACCCAGTCCGCGTCCAGTCCTTCCAGCTTATAGGAATACCGCACCCGCTCCGGAGCCCCGAGATGAATGGCGGTGTAGCGGACCTGAATGCGCTGGCTCCCCGGCGCCAGTCGCGCCGCGCGGCCGAGATCCACCGGCAGGCCGTCCACGGTCATCGCCACCAGGTGCACCGCGGGCGGCGGCCCGGCCGGCTTCAGCCCGCGCGGATCGAGCACCGCCAGCCCGCGCGCGGTGGTGAACCACAGGCGCCCGTCGGAGGTCCGGTCCCCGCCCCCGCCGATGGGATAACTGGGCGAGCATTGCGCACTGCGCAGGCCGTCCTCGACGCCGTAGTTGGCGGGTTCCAGCATGGCCCTTTTGTGTTCGGCGAACTCGCGCAGTTGGCGCTTGGCAATCCGGCAGATGCCCCGCGTGGTACTCAGCCAGAGCGATTCGCCATCGTCCGCGAGGCCGGCGATATTGTCGCTCAGCAGCCCGTCTTTTGCCGTAAACGCCTGGAACCGGCCGTCCCGCAGCGCATTGAGACCCCCGCCGAACGTCCCGATCCACAGCGTGCCATCGGGGTCCAGGTACAACGAGCGGATCTCGTTGCTCGAAAGCCCGTCCGCCATGGTAAAGAGCCGCGCGTCTCGACCTTGAATGCGCCAAAGCCCTTTGCCATAGGTCCCCGCCCACAGGTCCCCGTCGCGCCCTTCGCACAGCGCCACCACCGCGCTCACCAGCAAAGGCTCGCCCTGAACCACCTGGCGGACGTTCTTCCCACGGAGTTCGCTCAACCCTCCCGGCCGCGCCAGCCACAGCGATCCCCGCGAATCCTCGAGGGCTTCGAATACATTACGCCGCCCCAGCGGATCGGGAGGCACGTAATTGTCGAAATGCTCGCCGTGCATGCGCGACAGTCCGCCGCGCGTGCCGATGAGCAGATCGCCCGTGCGACTCTCCCGAATCGAAAACACATCGTTATCCGGCAGACCTTCGCGGGTGGTGTAGAGCCTCGGCTTTTCACCGGAAAGCAGCAGCAGTCCGCTTTCGTGGAATCCCACCCAGATGCGGCCGCTGTGGTCCTGGAAGACGGTGTTGGGTTCGTCGCTGGGCAGTCCCTCGCTCTTGCCGTAGACCGTGAACACATCGTCCCGGAGACGGTTGAGCCCGCTGTTGGCGCCCACCCACAAGTTGCCCTCGCGGTCCTCGAAGACGCACCGCACCATCTCGCGGGGGAATCCTCCCTCACCGCCGGGGGTCACCAGACGCCCTCGTTCCAGGCGCGCCAGGCCGGCGTTGGTGCCCACCCAAATGTTGCCGTCGCGATCCTCCCGAAGTGCCCGAACCAACCCGTTGGGCAGGCCATCGCGCTCCGTGAACCGACGGATTTCGCCCGCCGCCGATCGCTCCATCAGCCCCAGGGTGCCGCCCACCCAGAGGTTGTCGTGCCGGTCCACCAACATGCCGGCGACAATATTGCCACCCAGGCCGGCGGCATCCACCACCGGCAGGAATCGCCCGCCCACCAGCTTGCCGACCCCGCCGTAACCCCCTACCCACAAATCGCCGTGCCAGTCTTCGTGGATGGCGCGCACCGCGGTCACCGGCAGGTCGGGCCCCGGCGCCAGACGCGTGAACCGCCCGTCCCGATAGCGGCCGAGATACACGCCCGCCACGAACCATAGCGTTCCCGCGTGGTCCGCCACCAGGGCGGTGATGGCGTTATCCGGCAGCCCCTGCGTAGTGGTGTAGGTGCGGAACTTCTTGTCGCGATAACACGTCAGGCCGTTGGAGGTACCGATCCACAACGACCCGTCCGGGGCCGCCGCCAGCGCGGTAATCGAATTCCCCGGCAGATCGCCGCTGCTCTTGTCGAAGATCGCGAATTCGTAGCCGTCGAACCGCGCCAACCCTTCATCGGTGCCCAACCAGAGGTACCCGTCGGTGGTCTGCGCGATGGCGCGGATGGTATCTTGCGGCAGCCCGTGTTCCTGGCTCCAGACGGTTCGCGAGTACTGCGTGAGACTCTTCTTCGGATCGAGCGCCAGTGCGCCGCGCGCGAACACCAACAACAGAACCGCCCCGGCCGTGACCCGTGTTCTCATTCTTTGTCTTCAGTATAAGCGGCCAACAGTTTCCGCAGCCGCCGTTAGTACCTGAAGCGCCGCTCCGGGGGGCCTCAGCCATCGAATCAGCGACTTACATCCAGGCGCCGGTACTCGCCGACGAAGTGGATCAGGGGCGCACCGGCAGCCACGCGCGCGCCAACCATCTCGCCGATGAAGATGTCGTGGTCGCCGGCCGTGAAGCGCTGGCGCACGGCACACTCGATAGCGGCCAGCACACCCGGCAGCAAAGGCACGCCCGTCTTGCCGCGACGCCACTTCAATCCCTCGAAACGGTCCTGCCCCTTACCCGTGAAGCGCTCCGCAAAATCGCGCTGGTTCCCGGCTAACACGTTGATTCCGAAATGCGTGGACGCGCGGAAGGCATCGATGGCGCTGATGCGGTGGCCCAGACAGATCAGGATCAGGGGTGGATCGAGCGACACCGAAGTGAAGGAACTCACAGTCAGCCCGTGCGGCGTGCCCCGGTCGTCCAAAACGCTGGCAATCGTGACACCCGTGGCGAAGTGCCCGCAGGCGCGCCGGAATTCCGCACTGGTGACGCCCACGGCGCTTGACATGAGAATAAATTCAATCCTATCATGTAGTTGACTGATGCGGGAAGGAACGTCGCCCCGTGCCTGGACAAGGAGGCTGAGTTTTGATCAAGCTGGACATCATCAACGAGGTCGTAAACAGGACCGGCATCACCAAGACCAAGGCCGAAATGGCGGTCGAAACCGTCTTCGAATCCATGAAGAAGGCGCTCGAACAGGGCGACCGCATTGAATTGCGCGGTTTTGGCGTCTTCAACGTGAAGCCGCGCAAGACCGGGATCGGACGCAACCCGCGCACCGGCGCGGAGGTTTCCATCCCGCCGGGGAAAGCCGTGCGATTCAAGCCCGGCAAGGAGTTACAGACGCTGCAGTAGACCGCTGCAAGCGGCGGTTCATCGTGTCATCTCAGGATTTTCTTCCTGCCTCGTACCCCCTCTACGCCGAAGAGGGTAGCGGCCAAGCCGACGCCGCCCCGGAAGCTTCCACGCGCCCGCGCTATTGGCTTCATGTTCTGCTGTTTGCGCTGACGCTTGCCACCAGCACCGTGGTAGGCGCGGCCATGCAGCACGATTTCGACGGTAACCTGCCGCTCGATGTCGAGCACACTTTCTCGTTGTACTCCTGGTTCTGGCGGCATCCCGCCGCTTTGCTCCCAGGCCTGCCGTTCTCCTTGACCCTGTTGGCCATTCTGCTGGCGCACGAGTTCGGGCATTACTTCGCCGCGTGGTATCACGGCGTCGATGCGAGCCTGCCTTACTTCCTGCCGTCGCCGTTCATGGGGACCTTCGGAGCCTTCATCCGCGTGCGCTCCCCGATCTATTCCAAGCGGGCGCTGTTCGATATCGGTGTCTCGGGACCTCTGGCCGGCTTCGTGTTCCTGCTGCCCGCTCTTTCCGTCGGCCTGGCATTTTCCAAAGTGCTCCCCGGCATCGAGCAGCAAGGCAGCCTGCATTTCGGCGTTCCCGGCTTCGAGTGGCTGCTGGAGCGCCTCATTTTCCCGGGCGTGCCCTCGAGCGACATCTATCTGCATCCGGTGGCGCGCGCCGCGTGGGTGGGAATGCTCGCCACCGCTTTGAACCTGCTTCCCATCGGGCAGCTCGATGGCGGACACATTGTGTACGCGTTTTTTCCGCGGCGTCACCGGACCATTTCGACGGTGCTGTGCCTCCTCTTGCTGCCGCTGGGAAAGTACTGGCTGGGATGGTTGCTCTGGGCGGTGCTGCTGTTTTGGCTGGGGCGGCGCCATCCGGGAATCTACGATGACACGGATCTGGGCGCCGGCCGCCGCAAGCTGGCGTGGATCGCTTTGGCTATCTTCCTTCTGTGTTTCACTTTCGTGCCGGTCGGCGACGGCGGCTTATAGACCGCCATGAGAATCACAGCCACCATCATCACCCTCGACGAAGAGCGCAACATCGCGCGCGCCATCGAGAGCCTGCGCTGTTGCGATGAGATCCTGATTGTGGACAGCGGATCGGTGGACCGCACGGTGGAGTTGGCCGGGAAACTGGGCGCGCGCGTGATCGAAGCCGGCTGGCTGGGTTTCGCCGCGCAGAAGAACCGGGCGGCGGAGCAGGCCTCCCACGATTGGATTCTCTCGCTCGACGCCGACGAGGCGCTCAGCGAAGCGCTGGAAGCCGAAATCTGGAACGTCAAGAAGTGCGGCCCGCAATACGACGCCTACACCATGCCGCGCCTGGCGCGCTACCTGGGACGCTGGATTCTGCATTCGGGCTGGTATCCCGACCGCAAGGTGCGGCTCTACGACCGCCGCAAGGCCGAATGGGCGGGCGATTTCGTGCACGAGAGCGTCCAGCCGCGCGGCCGTGTGGGACACCTGGAGAGCAACATCCTGCACTTCACTTGCGAGTCGCTTTCCGAGCACCTTAAGACCATGGACCGCTACACCACGCTGGCTGCGCAGGAACTGGCGGCGCGCAAAGTGAAGGTCCCGCTCTCTCGTCTGATGGTGGACCCCGCCTGGGCGTTCGTGAAGACCTACCTCCTGCAGCGCGGCTTTCTGGATGGACCCGAGGGGCTCGCTATCGCCCAGATGGCGGCTTTCTACACCTTCCTGAAATACTCCAAAGCGAGAAACATGAGCTGATGCGCATCCTCCACCTCGATGCCGGAAAGGAAATGCGCGGCGGCCAGTGGCAGGCGCTCCGGTTGATGGAAGGGCTGGCCGCGGCGGGGGTGGAATCCACGCTGCTGGCGCGCCGCGATGCGCCGATCTTCGAGGCCGCGCGCCAGCGGGGCCTGCGCGTCGAGCCTCTGAGCCTGGCGCGCGTCATGCTGCTGGCCCGCCGGCACGACCTGGTGCACGCCCACGACGCGCGCGCCCACACGCTGGGCGCCATCGCGAGGAGCGCGCGCCTGGTGGTCTCGCGGCGCGTGGCATTTCGAGTGAGATCCCCTTGGAAGTACCGCCGCTGCCGGGCTTATCTGGCGGTGTCGGAATTCGTGAAGTCGGTTCTGGTGGCCGGCGGCGTGCCGGAAGAGAAGATCGCGGTGGTTTACGACGGCGTCCCGCTGCTCAAGCCCGCTCGCGGCTCGATCCTACTGGCCCCGGCAAACGCCGACGATCCCAGCAAGGGCGCCCCGCTGGCCATGGAAGCCGCCAGGCTCGCGGGCGTCGAGCTGAAACTCTCCACCGATCTGGAGCGCGACCTCCGCGATGCCGCGGTCTTAGTCTACATCACGCACAGCGAGGGCCTCGGCTCGGGCGCGCTGCTGGCCATGTCGGCGGGCGTGCCGGTGGTGGCGAGCCGCGTGGGCGGCCTGCCCGAGATCGTCCGCCATGGCGAGACTGGCCTGCTGGTGGACAATTCGCCTCAATCCATCGCCGCGGCTCTCCGCATGCTGTTGGACAACCCCGCTTTGGCGCGGCGCCTCGGCGATGCGGCGCGCCGCACCGTGATGGAGCGTTTCACCATGGACCACACGGTTCGCCGTACCATGGAAGTTTATCGGAAGGTGCTCTCATAATGGAAGCCATTCTCGCGTTCCTCTTCGGCTTGCTGGCCGGCAGCTTTCTGAATGTATGCATTCACCGGTGGCCGCGCGGCCGTTCGGTGGTGAAGCCGCGCTCGCACTGCGTCCGCTGCCGCCAGACCATCGCGTGGTACGACAACGTTCCGCTGCTGAGCTATGCCGTGCTGGGTGGCCGTTGCCGCCACTGCGGCAAGCGCATCTCGCTGCGCTATCCGCTGGTGGAGCTGGCCACCGGGCTGCTGTTCTTCTATTTCGTGGCCACGCTCGGGCTGACGGCCGCCGCGGTCAAGATGTGCATCTTCGCCGCCATGCTGGTGGCGCTCATGTTCTGCGACCTGGAGAAGCGCATCCTGCCCGACGAGCTGACGGTGGGCGGCGCCGTGGTCGGATTTGTGCTGGCGCTCGTCGTGCCGGTGCCGGACATCACCGCCAGTGCGCTGCTGTGGGTCTTCGGCCTGGAATTGCGGGGCGCTCTGCAATCCCTGTCTGAATCGCTGTGCGGAGCGCTGCTGCCGGCGCTGATTCTATGGGGCGGCGGCTGGCTCTACTACAAATTGCGCCACCGCGAAGGGCTGGGCTTCGGCGACGTGAAGCTGATCGCCATGGTGGGCAGTTTCCTGGGCTTGCGCGGGGCCCTGCTGACGCTCATCGTCGGCTCGCTCTGCGGCTCGCTTCTGGGCTACGGTTACATCAAGGCCACCGGCCAGGATGCATCCACCTACGAGTTACCCTTCGGCACGTTCCTGGGCGCCGCCGCCCTGGCGGCGGCCGTCGCGGGGCCGAAGGTGCTGGGGTGGTACGGGGGGCTGTAAGGCCGATGCCACACTGGGAATCCCACATGAATTATGGGGCGGAACCCCTGGTCCGCGCATAAGCGCCAATATAGGTCCGCGAGTAGCCGTTACGCTCATGTGGACTGCCTCCGGCTGATCCGGTCCGGCCCAAAACGGCGCTCCCTCGAAGCCTCTGGTGCTACGGAAAACCGCAAGTCGCGGCGGGCCGCGTACTCGCGGGAAAGATGTTAACAGCTTGATCGGCTACGGCACGCGCTCCAGCACGTAATCACGAAGTTTCTTGCTCTCCTTGTCGTAGATAGTGTCCTGGAGGTGATCCAGAATGACCTTGAGCGCTTCGCGGAGCACTGTTTGGTCATCTACTGAGGGGTGAGGAGGGTCCGCATTGGTCGCGTGACTTGAGGCCTGTGTGCATCCCTTCCAAAGGTCGGCGAGGCGTCGTCCATCAGGCGTCGAGGGGTCCAGCAGGCGGCCGCCGAAATCGGTTACGCGAACATCGTCCTTCCGCTTTCCTGGGCAAGCGATTGGATTCCCCTTCTTGTTCTGGTGAATACCGACAAATTCAATCAGCCACCGTGTCGCAGCCAACCGCCCCTCCCATATCGAGTCTGTCGAACAACGCCAGTAAATCTTGTCCTCATCTGTCGGAAGCGCCGGGTTTATGAGAGTATTCACACGCAGAAGAGAGTTCTCCATATCCAGGCGTGCAATGGCAGCTCGCACCCGATGAGGAATGTGCGTAGTTATCCACTTGCTCTGCTCGTGCTGGTCCATAAGGTCACTCTATCGGAAGACGACTCTTCCATCCTTCCCATACAATCAGTCTGCGACCATGGTTGGCACGAAGTCCATTGCACCACCAAACTCCCCATATGTCCTTTTGTTCCGGCCAATCCGTAGGGAGGGTGTCCGCTGAGGGCTAAGGGACCGACGACGTTCTGCGGGCCAGCCTCTGCCTACACCTAGCGATCCGCTTCTCCCAATCGCCGGCCCATCCTTGCTCCAACGCCTGCGTGGCGAGCGCGATAGCCTCAGCGTAGTTCCCCTCCTTTTCCAGTATCACGGCCAACTGCCAAAAGCCCAGAGGCCTCGGTACCAGCTTCCATTCACGCCTGAACACTTCTGCTGCGCGAGGCGCAAGAGCGATCTGCCTTCTACACGCGCCAGCCGCGATCTCCAGCGCGTCGGGAATGCTCTCGCGGTCGCGGTAGTTCAGCTCGATCATGCTGTGGTACACAAAATGGAGGTCCACAGTATGCGTCAGAGGAACTACAGGGTTGACAGGGGCGGCAGCTTGGACTATCGCCGCGCCGCCGCCCAAGCCGTGGGTGTGAGTTCCGCGAGTCGCTGAACGGACCTGTCGGCCAAGCCGGGT
>Ga0182021_10002962_pt1 | contig 19982 bp, 15 predicted proteins | sample 612E3MmetaG_FD_120493 | JGI IMG/M metagenome (GOLD analysis project Ga0182021, IMG submission 120493) | Permafrost microbial communities from Stordalen Mire, Sweden - 612E3M metaG (Illumina Assembly) | ecosystem: Environmental > Terrestrial > Soil > Wetlands > Permafrost | place: Sweden... | reverse complement strand
GAGTGCTATCTTCATATAGCCTTCCACCGGTTGTCCTTGGGGCAGAGGTAAGTATTTCGGATCGATTTGGCTGATATTGTCGGCGGCTGTCCAACCTGTGAACTTAGCACCGGGATTTGGAACCACAGAAAAAGTGATACATTCCCCATCATAATAGATATGCCCGGCCGATGAGTTTTGTGTAATATCTCCCGTGAACATATTGGCATCAGGTCCACCCCTACCCTGGACGTTGAGAATCCTGACTGTGCCCGGACCGTTAACACTGATGGCGAGATTGCGCGCTTTAGAGAAAAGAGCGGTTAAGATAACATCCTGTTTCATTACTACTTCGATTTTGGAATCGAATCCCGAACTTGGTTTTGAAGGGTCGACCGCTGACATTTCGGATAAAACACCATCGATACCCTGCCATCCGAAGAACAAAGAACCCGGATTAGGTGTTGCGGTGACAATTACTTTCTGGTGCGATTTGTACTGGTGACTTCCATAATCAGGGCTGACGTTGCCACTTGCGCCATTATTGTTTCCTACCAAAATGGTAAGAGTTTTTTCTGTAAGGGAACTTTTTATACTTTGCAGGTCGGAGCTATTAACTTGACTGCATCCGCTTGAACTCAGAATAATCATCATGAGAGCCACAAGAACAAAAGGTATGATTTTCATTTTCAAAAACTTCACCATATCTCAGCCAACAATTAGCAAAATAATAAGATTATATCTGGCTCTTGTCAAATACTTGTTTTTGAATCAGCCAATCCTCAGTTTTTCATATCGGCACATCAAAGGTATCACAAAGGTTTGTACTATCGCCGCTCACGTTTGCCGATGAAGCTGAATGGTATCAAGTAATCGTGTGTACGGCTGTGCCAACGGTCGGGAATTATTTAAAATAGCAGTTTGGAAATTTCACATTATTCGTGCCGGACAAACAACGGCGGATGTGTTTGTTTACTTTGAGAACTGCATGTCAGGGTCTAACCTGTTAAAATGTACGTAAGGGATTGCAGTTCAGATGAGACAGAATATCTGGTTTCCACTAATATTATTAATAGTATTTTGGCTCGTTGGCATAGGCGGAGCCTTTGCAGGTGCGGTTTATAGCGCATCGTCAACTTCAACCCATCCGGTTCCGGTGACTACCGCTACAATAACAACTACTATTACTACTACTCAATCGGGTACAAAGTCTACTGCGATAACCACGACGTCATTGCCTGTAACTACGACTACGACATCTCCCATAACAACTACCTCGGCTACAACGATTACTACTACTACCACACCGGTTGCTCTTAACGGGCAAACTATTTTTAATGCAAATTGCCTTTCCTGCCATCGCTCTCAACCGCCAACCTCCACTTTCACATCGGCGCAACTTACATCATTTATCTCCGGTCACAACTCAGGCAGAAATCTCACTAAAGAACAAGTGGCGGCGATTGTTGCCTTCCTCAAACCATAATATAAAGGGCTGTGTAAAATGAAAAAAGCAGGAAATATGCCGCGCCGGAAGACAACAATGCTAAAAAGAGTGCTGTTATTCTTGGTGCTTTACTTGATCGTGCTGGCATTAAGTATTTTGTGGATTGGTAATATATCCAGCTATCTCTTCCTGAAGATTCCCTGGTTCTTGGCGTTGGCCGTGTTTCTGGGTTTGTTAGCAGGTGTGCTCAAAGCAAAGCTAAAAGACACAACTGGAGTGGCGGCGCCCGTGGGGTGGGTAAAACGCCACAATTCAGGTTCTTTCCTCGAACATTGGGGGACGGTGTTTGGTTTATTTTTACTGGTGATTTCGGGATATCTGCTTCACGCCAAAGCTAGTCTGTTCATGACGAATTTCCACTTCTTAGGTCTATTTTTCACATTACTTTTCGGGTGTTATTTCCTTGCCGATTTCTTCGCATCGCGTAAATATAACGACCTGTTACCGAGCCAGACCGATATTGTTGAGGGCACCATAAAGAAATATCTTTTTAGGGCAAAATGGAACGATGCGGGGAAATATATTGCCTCTCAGAAGTCGGCTTTTCTCGCTTTTCTCACACTGGGTATTGGAATTTCCATTACCGGGTTTGTAAAGCTAGCGGGAATATTATGGCGCATCCCGGTTGAAGTAATAAAGATTTCAACCGTTATACATGATATTGCAGCCCTTCTCTTTGTTTTGATGGTTATTGTCCATATTTTATTGGTGGTGTCGGTGCGTTTACATCGGCGATTATTCCGTTCCTGGTTCACCGGCATCATCCCCGAATCGAGCCAGAAAACGGAGACCACGCCTGCAGTGCAACCCAAGGTTGATTCTCCTTGAAACGTAACAGACACCAAACACAATCCTGTCATAATTGACCGCCGCATCAACCATAAAAATGTCATGATTTAGTAAGTTTGTTTCTTGTTTTTTTTGACTCTTTCACGGATGGGATAGTAAATTAGTGCTGTATCGCGGGTGTGTTAATTGGTATCGGTTTTAAAAAGAGCGTTTAGCTATGAACGTATCGAAAAATCAAACAAAAGAACCTGAAATCGTCCTGATAATGCTATCTCAAATCGATGCCGATGTGACCGGGCTCGTGCGTCAAAAGCTGGCGAATATGTTTTGTCGTCCGGTATTAGTCAGATATGAAATTTCTAACCTTAAATATGCCTATGATGCAGTCAGAAATCAATTCATTTCGCCGCGAGTGTTGTCCCGTTTACGCCGCTTGAAGAAAGGTCGGGGTGACAAGATCATGGCTGTTACCGATGTGGATATGTATTCCCCTGGGTATGATTTTGTATATGGCGAAGCTGATGTTCAGGCCGGTGTTGCTACTCTTTCGATCAATCGTTTGCTGCCTGAAACAGGAGACGTTTCACAAAAAACGGATACGGTCGCTGAAAGAATCATCCGGGAGGCGACTCACGAAATGGGTCATCTGTTTGGTCTGGGTCATTGCCCTAACCAAAAATGCGTCATGCGGACTTGCACCTGTTTAGCAGAAGTTGATGAAGCTCAAGGTGGACTTTGTGCGGGATGTTTTGAACAATTAAAACCGAAATTGGCATGATTATACCGTTCGGGGTGGCTGATATATAATTGCATATTAAAGAGACAACTCACTGACTTCTGCGAAAGTTGATAGAAGGAAAAAAGAATGAAGAAAATAAGATTGGGCCGGACCGATCTGATGGTGACTGAAATAGGTTTCGGCGGTATACCTATTCAAAGACTTACCGCGGATGATGCCGTTGCGGTGGTTAAAAGATGCATCGAATTAGGGATAAATTTCTTTGATACTGCCAATGCTTATAGCACCAGTGAGGAACGGATCGGCGAAGCGATCAAGGGGCATCGGGCAGAAGTCTTTCTGGCTACTAAATCCCTTTCGCATAATCGCGAGGAGCTCTCCAAACATCTCGATCTTAGTTTAAAGCGACTGGGCGTCGATTATATCGACCTTTACCAGTTCCACGGAGTCAGTGATTTCGAAAGCCTCGATAAGATTCTCGAACCCGGCGGGGTTATGTCCGTGGTAAAAAAAGCTCAAGCTGACGGAAAGGTGAGGCATATCGGTATCACCAGTCATCAGTTGGATGTTGCCAAAAAAGCGGTTGCCTCCGGTCGGTTTGAGACGATCATGTTCCCCTTTAATTTCATCGCGATGGAAGCAGCGAACGAACTTATACCCCTGTGCCTTAAACATGATGTCGGTTTTATCTGTATGAAACCTATGGCCGGGGGCATGGTGGATAAAGCGGGCGTCGCTATTAAATATCTCTTGCAGTTTCCTGATATCATCACTATCCCCGGTATCGAAAAGGTAACCGAGATTGAGGAAATTATAAATATTGCTGAGAGTTCCATCGGGTTGACCGTAATGGAAAGACTGGAAATGAAAAATATCAGGGAGGCTTTAGGGTCTCGATTCTGCCACCGTTGCGATTATTGCAAACCGTGTGCAGTGGGCATACCTATCTCGACTGTTATGAGTATTCAGAGCTTTTACAGACGTTTTCCATCAGCCAGTTTTTTCTCACCCTCTTTTGCCGGCGCTATGGATAAGGCTGCTAAGTGTAGTGATTGTGGGGAATGTGAAACGCGTTGTCCCTACCATCTCCCGATCAGGGAAATGATGACAGAACAGGTCGAATGGTATCGGGATTTAATAAGTAAACATAACAAAGAATCAATGTCATAACAATCCCGGATAAAAAAACCCCGCCCATTTGGGCGGGGTTTTTTTATCTAGTCGTTTAATCAAATGCTATGACTTATTTTTTAGCAGTATTTACTGTTACGGGGCCGATCGGCCAAACCACTCGGCCATAGACTTCATTTAAAACTTGAGCTAAACCGGCGTAAATCGCTGAGAGACCGCAGACAATTCCTTCCCAACCGGCGATCTTGCCGACCACCGCGCTGCCACCGGCTTCTTTGATGCATAACAGGAAGAATAATACTGTCAATGTGAGAAAAACAACCTGTAAAGCTCTGTTCAATCTTAATGTCCCTACGAACATGATCAAGGTGAATAAACCCCACATAAAGAAGTAGGCGGAAAGTGCTTTAGCATTCGTAGCCGTGCCCGGGAGTAACAATAGAGCTACCAGTGACATCCAGAACAGTCCGTAAGAAGTGAAAGCGGTAGCGCCGAAGGTATTGCCTTTCTTCCATTCCTGGATGCCGGCGATCACCTGAGCGATGCCGCCGTAACATAATCCCATACCTAATATCATGGTATTCAATGGATAAAAACCTGCATTGGCGATGTTCAATAATACGGTCGTCATACCGAATCCCAATAAACCTAATGGTGCGGGATTGCTCGTGGTGTCTTTGATCCTGGTTACTGTCTCGTTAGATGGTTGCTTGTCCGACTGCATTTACTCCTCCATTTAATAATAAAAACAATAATTCTACTAATTATATCAAACTATGGTTCTATCAGGGAATACAATTTTCGAATTTGACGGGCTTTACTTTATGACTTTTTACACCTCCTGTTTCACATGAAAGCAGTCTTAAAAAAGTACGCCGTTAAGCTTGGAGAGATTGTACAATAAATCCCATTTTTTGTAAAGCTAATATTTAAGGTGAGGTACGTCAGCACCCCTTTCACATTTAAGACCATTGGAACAGGTGTCCCTGGCTGTTCAGCGATTGTTGATCACTGGAGTTTGGAAAAGAGAAACTTCGCCTGTCTACTCGCAACAGTATTTAGCTATTCAGGTTACTTTGGAGTTCAAGAGGTATGATTGCGACTTATTCATTCATAATCTATATTTATAACTGATTGCTAATGACTGACAGCTTCTTACTCTGTCGAACATTGACATCAGGTTCATGGTTTTACTATGATAATTATTTGTAGGGTGTTAGCGGGTCCGCGGAACTTTTATTACCGGGTTCTTTACCTCCCCTCCTCATTTACCCGATTAATTAAATGATTAAAACAAGAATACGACGTGCAGTTTTTCAGAGCTGCAATAGTAATATTCAGAAAGCCCGACCACAGCAGTAGCCGAAGACGAACTTGATGATGAATCTGTTGTTTGTCTGTGGTCTTTGCGTGTTCTTCGGGGTAACACTTCTTCAGGCTGTATTTGCTGCCAGAGCTTCAGCAGCGGTGAGGCGTTTTAGCCTCTGGGCTATGCTTTGCGCTAATTTACTGCTCCTGGCTTTTTCTCTCACTATCGTTCTCCGCAATAGCACCTTTTATCTAAATCTCTACCAGATATCCGCTGCCATGCGCTTTTCTTTCTCCGTAGACCGCCTGGCCGCTTATTTCATTATGATAATATCGCTGGTATCCGCTACCGTATGTTTATATTCACTCGGTTACGTGGAGCATCATGGCAGTAATACCGGCAAAAACTTCCTGTTGGCTATGATGAGTCTGTTCATCGTTTCGATGTTGTTGCTCGTCGCCTCTGATAACACTTTTTCGCTTTTGTTCTTCTGGGAAATAATGTCGATCACCTCTTTCCTTATGGTAATGTTCGACCGCGATCAGGCGGATACCAGGAAATCCGGGTTATTCTATTTTGTGATGACGCAGATGAGCACCGCTTTCCTTATGTTCGGCTTCATTGCTATTTACCATGTTTCAGGCTCCTTCGATATCGCGCCGGTGACAGGCATTTCCGAAACCTTCAAGGCTTTTATCTTCCTCTCGCTTTTTATTGGCTTCGGGATTAAAGCTGGCGTTATGCCGTTTCACAAATGGTTGCCTTATGCCCATTCTGCCAGCCCTTCGAACATCTCTGCGTTGATGTCCGGGGTAATGATAAAAGTGGCGATTTATGGGTTGATCCGTTACCTGCTTTTTGTGCTCACTCCTGACCGCTGGTGGGGTGTCATGATTCTTGTTTTCGGCACATTTTCCGCTTTGCTCGGCGTTATTTATGCGTTGAAAGAGCATGACATTAAGAAACTACTGGCATATCATAGTATTGAAAATATCGGGATCATCTTGATTGGTATCGGGCTCTATTTGATCTTCCAGAGCTACGGTTTCTCCGATTTAGCCACTCTCGCCCTGATCGGCAGTCTTTTTCACACGCTGAATCATGCTCTTTTTAAGAGTCTGTTATTCCTCACGACCGGTTCGGTAGTGAACGCCACCGGGACGCGCAACATTGAAAAGATGGGCGGTCTCATCAAAGTCATGCCTTACACTGGCATTCTGTTCCTTATTGGATCAGTATCGATTGCTGCGCTACCGCCTTTTAATGGGTTTGTGAGTGAATTAATGATTTTTCAAGCCTTCCTGCAATCATTTATCATCAGCAATCCTTTCCTGAAGATCATATTGTTCCTGGGACTTTCGCTCTTCGCGCTGACTAGCGCACTGGCAGCCGCCTGTTTTGTCAAAGCCTTCGGTGTAATTTTCCTGGCAACACCGCGTTCAGAAGAAGCCCGTAAAGCCAAAGAAGTGTCGTGGTATATGATCGCCGGACCCGCAATTATCGCAGTGCTTTGTATCCTGCTGGGTATTTTCTCCTTCCAGCTGTTCTCGTCCCTGGGTTTTACTCTTCCTATCACCAACATGGCATTCATCGGTCTGGCCCTGTTGGTGATATTGGGACTGGTTTGGTTGATCATGCGCTTGGTCGGCAACCGGACTACCCGCAGAAGTGAAACCTGGGGATGTGGGATTATTTCCCAGCACAGCAACATGGAATACACTGCCTCCGGTTTTTCAGAACCGATCCTCACTATTTTCCGTCCCATTTATCGCACCCGGAAAAATGTCGATCGAAATTTCCACGATCCCGGAAGGAGTATTTTCAAAGATGGTATCGCTGAGATTCATACCTTTAAATTATTTGAGGAAAGGATTTATTTACCGGTTGCTCATTTCATAGAAAAGCTATCGGGTGTTGTGTCCAATCTTCATGATGTCGATCTCGATACCTATATCCTTTATTCTTTCGCTGCGGTAGTTATCTTAATTATCGCAGTAGGGTGGTTTATTTAAATGCTGTCATTTCTTATCTACGCATTGGTTAATACGGTCTTTGTTATTTTGATTTCGCCCTTATTTGTCAGCCTGATCAAGAAAGTGAAGGCTTATATGCAGGGGAGAGAAGGCCCGCCGTTATTACAGACATATTATTTATTAGGCAAGTTGCTTAAGAAAGAAACCGTTTATTCCGGTAATACGTCCCTGATCATCAGGATAACCCCTTACGTTAATGTGGTTTGCGTCATCGCGGCCTCGTTATTCGTTCCGGTCATTTATATCCCCATGTCAGTGGGCGGCATCGGTAATATCATTCTCTTCTTATATCTGCTGGTCTGCGCTAAATTCTTTATGGCACTGGCAGGGCTGGATGCCGGCAGCACGTTCGGAGGTATGGGGAGTTCCCGGGAAATGACGGTTTCCGCGGTCATCGAGCCTGTGATCATTATCGTTTTCGCGGCTTTGAGCCTGTTATTAAAAACCACCAATCTCTACCAGATGTTTGCTATATCTTTGAAATCTTCATTGTTTATTAACCCGTCCACTCTTCTCATTTCTCTCTCATTGTTCATCATCTTGATCGTTGAGTCAGCCCGAATCCCGGTGGATAATCCTGAAACACATCTGGAACTGACAATGATACACGAAGCGATGTTATTGGAGTATTCCGGCCCTGATCTGGCGATGATGGAAATATCTCACGCCATCAAACAGACACTCTTAATGGCAGTTCTGATCAATGTCTTGATTCCCTGGGGTCTTACCGCAACGCCCGGCGTGCTTAGCGTTTCCATATCGGTGATCACGTTTATAGCCAAAGGAGCCGTCCTTGCCATCGTGGTCGGTGTATTTGAATCGTTATTTGCCAAGTCGCGTTTATTTCGACTGCCTAACTTATTTATGCTGGCGTTTTTCTTTTCATTCTCAACGATTTTGTTCGAGTTATTAAGATGATAAATTTACCGGTTCTGGATGACATAACTAAAATACTATTCGTGCTGGTCTTGGCTACGGCGGTATTGATCATTACCGTCCGCACATTGTCTTCGCTCTTCAATATCTATTCGGTTCAGTCTTGGTTTATCGCGGCGGTGGCATTCGTCATGTATTTAAAAACAGGCAGTATCGTCCTTTTGTTATTAACCATATTAACCATTGCCGGCAAAGCATTCCTGGTGCCCTATGTAATGCGGCGTATTCAAAAATCGATGAACATGAAGCGCGATGTCGAGTTCCGTTATCTGACGCCCATCGGCTCGATTCTGGTTGGGACAGCCATGATTTTCATCGTCTATTGGTCGTTTTCTAAGTTTTTGCCGGAACTGTCATCGGATGACCTGTTTATTTTCGGCGCCGTCATCGGTGTTTCACTGGCTTTGATGGGCATGATGGTTATTTTTACGCGCAAAAGAATGATCACCAAGATCCTGGGCTATTTAACCATGGAAAACGGTGTTTTACTCTTCAGTCTTTTTATCGCAGAATTGCCTTTTATTATTGAACTTCTGATTGTTATCGATTTGGTGATGTTGATTGTCCTGGCGACGGTACTGGCTTTTGGCATTGATTCCAGTATCGATGAATTTCATACCAAATTAAACTCTTTCACGCTTTGGTTTAAGGAGTAATCGGACCGATGCTTTGGGCTTATGTCATATCTGGACTGGGGATCATGGGTTTTATGTTGATGCGTTTTTCCCGCTCGGAAAAACGCGCCGATTACCTTAATACGCTGGCTATCATACACTCGGCAATATATCTTATTTTGTCTGTTATCGCGCTGATTAAAATTCAGCAGCCATCGTATTTTTTCAGCCGATATTTGATGATCGACCGGCTGTCGGTTTACGAGGTGCTTATTTCCTGTGTGATTTTTCTGCTTTCGTCGTTTTATGCCCGGGGATACGTGCGCCGTTTGGTGCATTCCGGTGAAATCGAAGTGCGCGAATTGACGCTTTTTTATGCAGCTTATAATCTATTGTTGCTTGTCATCGTATTTGCTTTCTATTGTAACAACCTGGCGTTTTTCTGGATATTGCTGGAACTGACCACCATTCTTTCCGCAGTCTTGATCGTAACGCTCAACGCCAAGGAAAACATCGTCGCCGCCCTGAAATATGTTTTTACCGCCTCTACCGCTATGCTTTTCTCGATCATCGGGCTGATAATTCTGTTTGCGCTGACCAGGCATGCTACCGGCACTGGTACATTGAACTGGGATACTTTAATGCAGCAAGCCGGAACACTATCACCACGGTTATTCACATTTGCCTTTATTTTTATATTTATCGGTTTTGCGGCCAAGGCCGGAATCGTTCCGTTTCACACCTGGCTTCCCCAGGCGCATGCCAAAGCCCCTTCGGTTATCAGCGTGCTCCTTTCTGCAGTCCTTTTGAACATCGGCATTTACGGTGTGCTACGCCTTTATGCTGTTGCCCATAAAACAACTGCCTGGCATACCGTTTCGCTGATACTGATTGGATTTGGCGTTTTAACCATTATCATAGCGGCTCTATCAATGCTGCCACGTGGAAATGTTAAAAAACTGATCGCTTTTTCCAGCATCGAACATATGGGTTTTTTGCTGGTAGGTATCGGGTTGGGCACGCCTTTGGCGCTCTTTTGGGTCTTGTTTCACACGCTCGCTCATGCTTTGGTTAAAACCCAACTCTTTTTTTCCGCGGGTATTCTGCACCAGCAATATCATAGCAACCAGTTTGAAGATATGAAGGATGTTTTTGCCTTGCAACCGTTGGCGGCATGGGGGCTCATCATCGGCAGTATGGCGATTATCGGGGTGCCGCTTTTCCCTGTGTTTCTGTCCAAGTTGAACATACTTACCCAATTGGCTGATTATTCATTGCCGGTCATGTTTGTTTTATTGGTCTGCTTTTTGATCGTCGCGGCAGCCTTTGCCGCCATTCTAATTCGTACCATTCCACAATCATCTGAAAGTAAACTGGAACCGTACCATGTCTCGCTCAGTATGCAACTGCCGATCGTTATTTTATTCGCGGGTATCGTACTGATCGGAGTTTATTTTCCCGCGGGTCTGCACGATATGCTTATGGGAATTGTGCGCAGTCTGGGATTCTGAGGAAAAAGATGAAGCAAATTATCGATATCGATCGTATTTTTGAAGAGAACTGTACCCCTCAAGCTGGCAACAACCGTCTGGAGAGTTATATTGTTCTTCCTGAAGAAGATTTTTATAATGCCCTTACCGCTCTCTCCGGTAAAGACGTTATTTTAATCGGTTTATTCTGTTCGCAGAACTTTAACGGTCACGTCGGTTTTACCCTGTTGTACATCCTCGAAAGGAGAAAATATAGCCGCATCGTCGTCATCGAGCGCCGTTTGCAGGGACTGACCGCCGGGTCTGTCGCTATGTTGTTCCCTTCTGCCTGCTGGTTTGAACGTGAAATAACCGATGGTTTTGGGGTTACTTTCCCTGATGCTTTCGATAAACGCCGTCTTTTCTTGCATGAAGTCTATCCTGATGATTTTCACCCGTTGCGCAAAGATTTTAAAAACCAATCGATCATTACTCGTGAAACAATCCTGACTGATAGTGAGTACGAATTTAAAAAGATGACGGGTGATGGCGTGTACCAGATTCCGGTCGGCCCGGTTCATGCCGGCATTATCGAACCGGGGCATTTCCGTTTCAGCGTAATTGGAGAGACGATTTTCAATCTTGAGATCAGGATGTTCTATAAACACCGCGGCATCGAGAAATTGGCCGAGGGCAAGATGCCTGAAGAAGTCGCGCGTATCGCCGAATCTATCAGCGGCGATGAGTCCGTGGCTAATGCCATCGCTTTTTCCATGGCTGTAGAAAAGATTTGTGAAACCGTTGTCCCCACGCGCGCTTGGCAATTACGTACTATTTTGCTCGAGATCGAGCGTATTTACTCTCATTTGGGGGACTTGGCCGGGATGATCGTCGATGTGGCATTTCCCAGGGGCGCCAGTCGGTTTTTTGTTTTACGCGAACAGATTTTCCGGCTGAACAATGCGCTTACCGGCTCCCGATTTATGAAAGGGATTATCTGTCCTGGCGGCCTCACCAAAGACATCCCGCTGCAGGCAATTGAGGAACTCACACACTACTTGGACCGTTTCACATCCGGATTTGAGTCGGCATTGGACATTGTACGCTCTACCTCTTCGGTAATCGATCGACTGGAAACAACGGGAGTAATTAAAAAAGAATTAATCGACCTCCTCAATATTACCGGTCCCGCTGCCCGTGCTTCTGGTTTTCCTATTGATACCCGTTTCGACCATTCTTACGGCATCTACGGCGATATCACCCCGCAATTTCACAAACGAATTGCTGAGAAAGGTGATGTTTCAGACCGGTTTAATATAAAAGCAGCTGAAATTGGCGATTCCGTAATGCTCATCCGGCATCTGATCTCCCAATTGGATAAGGGGGAGATTCGCTCCGGGATGCATTATCGGGACGGATATGCCCTTTCCCTGGTCGAAGCGCCTCGCGGTCAGAATTTACATTGGATCAATATTAAAGACGGCGTCATTGATCGATATAAAGTGAGAACGGCATCCTTTTGTAACTGGCAGGCTATCGAACATGCGGTGCTGGGTAATATCGTTCCTGATTTTCCGCTAATTAATAAAAGTTTGAATCTATCATATGCCGGGACAGATTTATAAATGAAAAATATATTTAACATATTTTCTCTCTATACTCCAAGAGTAACTGAAAAATTAACCTGCGGTGACAGGGAATTGGATAAACTGGGTTTCGAACTGAAAGTAGCCGTCAGCTCGATATTCGGCAGAAGTCTGGCGATCAGAGAACTTGATTCCGGTAGCGATAACGCCACCGAGATCGAAAAGGTTAATCTCACGACGCCTCACTATGATATTGAGCAACTTGGTATCACGTTCGTAGCTTCACCGCGTCACGCGGATATCCTGGCGGTAACCGGTGCCGTAACGCATAATATGGAGATTGCCGTCAGAAAGACCTATGAAGCTATGCCGTCTCCCAAATTCGTCATTGCTATCGGTGACGATGCCTGCAATGGCGGCATCTATGTAAACACTTACGCCGTCAGGGGTGGCGTGGATAAAGTGATTCCGGTTGATATTAAAATAGCCGGAAATCCGCCGTCTCCGACAGATATCTTAAAAGGATTACTATCGTTGATGACTTTGTTAAAAAAACAAGATTGATTAATAGACAAGATTGATTGACTTATTTTGCAACTTCAAAAATAACCCCATATAATGAATTTAGCGCCAGGTATTTTTCTCCATGAATGCCGCTTGGGACATTCCAAAGGGATTGTGAGATGACAGTTGAGACGGAAGCATTTCCCGCGGAGTATAACGTCAGGGTCGTTCTGAAAGACGGTTCAGTTATTTTATTCCGCCCTATTAAAAAGGATGACGCTCCGGAATGGCTGAATTTTTATCACCGTCTGAGTCCACATTCGAAATATCTCCGGCTGCACCGTTCTCCACCTGACATGAGTCTGGAAGACGCTATCAGGTTTTGCACTGTCGATTACGTTAACCAGTTTGCCTTTGTTGCAGAGGCCATTGAAGAGCATCGCAAGCATATCGTCGCCGTCGGCCGCTACAGTCGATTACCCATGAGTCCGAAAATAGCGGAGATAGCCTTCATTATACTGGATACATATCAGGAAAAAGGTATCGGCACTAAATTTATCGAATGGCTGGCAACCGTTGCCCGGAAAAATGACATTGATACCTTTGAGGCTTATGTGTTACCTGAAAACACGATGATGATGTCGGTATTCCAGGGTTATGGATTCCACATGAAGCGGGTTTTGGAAAATAATATATTTCATATTTCCTTCCCCTTAACCAGGACCGGCGAAGTCGTGAAGGCAAAAGACGAGCGTGCTTCTCAGGCGACTTTGAAATCGCTGGAACATATCTTAAAGCCGCACTCGGTTGCGGTTATCGGTGCTTCCAATCGGGCTGGTACCATCGGTCATCTTGTTTTTCAGTCGATGATACAGAGCGGGTTTAACGGTGTTGTTTACCCGATAAATGCCAATAATGACGCCGTCATGTCGGTTAAGGCGTACCGCTCAGTTTTAAATACTCCGGGTGATGTCGACCTGGCAATAATTGCTGTGCCGGCAACTCAGGTTCTTGGCGTCGTTGATGAGTGCGGGCAAAAAAAAGTAAAAGGTATTATCGTTATTTCCGATGGTTTCCGGGAAAAAGGGGAGCAAGGTGCAGCCCTCGAACGCGAAATGGTGGATTTGGCGTTCGGTTACGGTATGCGTATTGTCGGCCCGAATTGTATGGGGGTAATTAATACCGACCCTCAGGTTAAGCTTAATGCGACTTTTGCTTTGACTAATCCGGCGCCGGGAAATATCTCTTTTATTTCGCAAAGCGGCGCCTTAGGATTGGGTATTCTGGAATACGCCAAGAGCATGAATATCGGTTTTTCCAGTTTCGTCAGTGTCGGTAACCGCGCTGATATTGCTTCTACCGACTTACTGCAATATTGGGAACAGGACCAGGCGACGCGCGTGATATTGCTTTATCTGGAATCGTTCGATAACCCTGAGATATTCAGCCGTATTTCACGAAGAATATCCCGTAACAAACCCATTCTGGCTATCAAAGGAGGCAGTACTCCTGCCGGTTCACGGGCGAGCCGTTCTCACACTGGCGCGATTGCCACTTCAGATGCTGTTTCGGATGCCCTGTTCCGTGAAGCCGGTATTGTGATGGTCGATTCTATTGGCGAACTTTTCGATTCGGCCATTTTACTGGCTAATCAACCGGCGCCGCGGGGACGAAGAGTGGCAATACTCACCAATGGCGGCGGGCCCGGTATTCTCGCCGCCGATGCCTGTGCGCATAATAATCTGGCCGTTCCGGAGTTGTCGGCGGATACCTTGAGCAAGATCAAATCGGTCATCAAACGTGATATCCATATCGGCAATCCGGTCGACCTTACAGCCGGAGTCAGTCCGGAAGAGTTCGAAGCGGTCTTGAAAATTCTTGCAGACGATGCGGGCAACGATGCCATATTAACTATTTACGTGCCGCCGGCCGGCTTGGATATTTCTTTGATGGAGGGTGCTATCAGTCGGGCATCGTCATCAGTCAGACAGAACGGGAAACCTTTACTATCTTGCTTTTTAGGCAAATCCGGTCTTAAAGGCAAGACTATGGAAGAACACTTCGTGCCTTATTACCTTTTCCCGGAGGACGCAACCTCAGCGCTTACCAACGCGGTTAAATATCAGGAGCTGAAAACTAAAGCCGCCGGCGTAATCCCGCAATTTACCGGTATCGATCGGGAGAAAAGTCGCCATATCATTAACGAAATACTGACAGGTAGCCCACAGCGACCGATCTGGATCGATAACCGTAATATTAGCCAGTTATTCCAATGCTATGGCATTCGCTTTGCCGAAACACCTGTGGCCTCCACAGCGGAAGAAGCCGTTATAATAGCCGCCAAAACAGGATTTCCCGTTGTCCTGAAATTGAATTCAGACACGATCACACACAAAACCGATGTCGGTGGGGTTGTCCTGAATATCAATTCACCGGTAGAGGTAATAGCCGCCTTTGATCAAATAAGGAGCAATCTCGAAAAACTGGGACGAGCCAACGAGATGCAGGGTGTTACCGTGCAACGCCAGGTCTCCGATGGCGTGGAAGTCATCGTCGGGGTTACTTCGGACGGAATGTTAGGGCATGTCGTCATGTTTGGGCTGGGCGGTATCTATGCCGAACTGCTGAAAGACACTGCTATTAAATTGCATCCTCTGACCGATGTCGATGCCGCAGAACTAATCAATTCCGTGAAAATGTCGCAACTGTTAAAGGGCTATCGTGGTATGACTCCCTATGATACCAAATCACTGGAGGAGCTATTATTGCGTATCTCAGCTCTGGTGGAAGATAATCCTCAGATAACGGAAATGGACTTGAACCCTGTCAAAGTACAAACGGATGGTAAAGGTTATTGGGTCGTTGACGCTCGTATCATGATCCAGTAAATTGCGTGTTTGAGGACGCAGTAAAACACTTCGTCCAATTGGTATTCATGTTCCAGACTAAACAAATTAAGTCCTCTTTTTGTAACACCAGGATAAAGGGGACTTATGTTAGATGGCATCCCTATTATCGTTCCCGCGGCAGCCTATAGTCCCGTACGCCTGCCCTTCTACGGGAGGGAATCCATTAAACTAATTCCATTTTAATTCAGTCCGTGTAGTTGGATTTCTGAAAAACCGGCATCCCCATTTTTGACTGGAAGCTGCAGTGTTAATCACATATCGGGCGGCATCTAACCATACTGCAGAAAAACTGCCAAAGAGTTGAAAAGGCTGTTCTATGCAGTAACCATGTATTTGCGGGCGATAATTGCGTAGTCGCTAAGTAACGTTTCCTTTGGTTATTATTCGTCATAAATCCACCGTTGTTACACTTATCGATTAAAACATAGTGATTGGGGCTAAGTACAAACTCAAGAAGAAGGAGGCTATCGCCCTCCTTCTCGTATATCTTCTTCTCCTTTTTAGGGAGAAGATTAGAGATGAGGGTCGTGGTGCGGTAATTGCGTTATAAAAGCAACATATATTTTGGGGCTTGTCGTTATACCGTGGGTTATCAACAACCAACCTGAACTGATTCCTGGAAAATAAATTGATGTCAAATGCCTTTGTGCTATAATTTTCAAATAAGCAAATTAAAAGGAAAAGCACTTTTATGGACGATATCATCAGTCTGGAACATGTAAACAAAGGGTTAAGCGGGCGTAGCATCCTGAAAGATGTCACTCTGGCTGTAAAACAGGGCGATATCTTCGGCTATTTGGGCCCGAATGGTGCCGGTAAAACTACCACGATCCGTATTATTCTGGGACTGTTAGTGGCGGATTCCGGCAAGGTTACCATGTTAGGACAGGATGTGCGGGTTGATAAAGTCCGCAAAAAAATAGGGTTTGTGCTGGAAGCGGATGGCCTGTATGACAATTTGACAGCTTACGCCAATCTAATGTATTACGCCCGGCTTTATGATCTTTCTCAACCGGCGCAAAAAGTCGATAAAGTGCTCAAACTGGTGGGGCTCGCGGATAGGGCCCAGGACAAAGTTGGATCATATTCCAAAGGTATGCGTCAGAGATTGGCGCTGGCTAGAGCGATGGCGTCGGAACCGGATGTCCTGATCCTGGATGAGCCTACTGCCGGTGTTGATCCCACGGGGCAAATTGAAATCCGACAGTTGATGCTGGATATGATCCATAAGGAAAAGAAGACTATCCTTTTAAGCTCTCACAATCTGGATGAAGTCCAGCGTATCTGTAATCGTATCGCCCTCATTCACAAAGGACAGATCCGGCTTTACGGCGAACTGGAACAGTTTAAGCGCGAAATGGGACAAGGCGGACTGGTTATCGAAACTAGTGGAACCGTGCCGCAGGCAACGCTTGATGAGTTACAAAAACTGCCAGAGATCAGCGTGCGTGAGCAAAAAGACGGTGTGTTGATATTGAATGTCGGTAAGAATGTGGAAGTCTCCCCGATTATCAACCTATTTGCCGCTAGAGGCGTTAAAATTGAACAGGTTAAGAAACAGGAAGCCTCGCTGGAGGATATGTACACTGCCATTGTTAAAGAATCGGAGCAAAAGTAATATGAATAATAAATTGTTGGTGATCGCCCGTAAAGATATCAGTGAAGCATTCCGTAGCCGTAGCACTTATATCATTATTTTGGTCATGATACTGCTCACGGTGAGCTATATTTCCGGTTATACCAGCTACGTTAAGAGTCTTGATGGTAATCAGCAGTTGATCAGGAACTACAGCCATAGTTTTTTGACCAGTTTATCTTATATGCTGCCGATGATGTTCTCTATTTTCGTTTGTTCCGTGTTTGCTAATTATGCGGTCATCGTCGATAAAGCCAAGCGTAATCTTGAATCGCTCATGGCGACACCGGTCAGTATTAAAGAAATCTGGTTGGGGAAGTCTCTGGCCGTCACTTTGCCCAGTCTCGGAGTAGGTATTGCCGTAGCCATTTTAAGTTTTCTCATCATGAATATCTGGTTTGTCATGCCGCGAGCAGGTGCCTTTATTTTTCCTGATGTCTGGGCTATAGTTTCCACCTTTGTTCTTGTCCCGCTGCTGGTGTTTTCTATCGTCACTATTGTCACATATATCCAATTGATCGTCACCAATCCCAGGATCGGCAATTTTGTATTCTCCGGGATTTTTATCCTGTTGTTATTCGGGATAAATGCCCTGGGTGGATTGGGCATTTCTGTCAATTACTTTGCTTTAGTTTACCTGGGTGTTATCGTCCTGTGTGCTATAGCATCTTATTTTCTCTCCCTGTCGCTCACTAAAGAAAAAGTGCTCCTGTCCAGCAAGGTTTAAAAAAGGGGAACACTAATTATCTCCCTGAGCGTAGGCGAAGGGTCTCCATCCCTACTGTATTCGCCACCATTGTCATCCTGGTGGCATAGGCGTTTTTGCCTGTGATAATCTCCCTCCTTTGTAAGGAGGGAGATTATCACAGGCAAAAGGATTGAGGGAGAATTATATAGTTTAGTAAGGTGGGTTGTCTCGGAATCGAAACCCGCCAGATCATCATTGTCATTAGATACTAGAGCGAAGGCGATGGTCCGAACGAAATGTAGCAATCCCGGTGCTGCTGTATTCGTCGGTATAGACTTGAAACGAAGATTATTGAATTTAGTTATTTGATTATTGATTATTGGTCAATTACTTCGTCTTAAACTTGCCGGATATCTCCGCCAATTGCTCGTCGCTGATTCCTTGGGGTGTATACCCTGAGCCTTTGCAGATAAAAAAGATCGCGGCCGATTTTTCCATCACATCTATAAAGTCGAATGCCTCGGAAATGCCGGTCCCTACGGCAGCGCAACCGTGTTTTTCCCACATGATCACATGATGTTTCTTTTTCAATGCGTCGACGGTCACGTCCGCCAGTTCTTCGCTGCCCGGACAACGGAAAGGAGCCACGCCGACACCGTCGGGAATAGTGATTTTTACTTCCGGGTGCATCGTCACCAGCAGATGGTTGATAATATCCTCGTGCAGGTATTTTTCAATCTGGGACAAGGCGATCAAACGCGGTGGATGACTGTGCAGAAATGTCGTCTGCGGCATATTATTCTGACGTAAATACTGGTGGATCTTAAGGTGAGATATAAACTCCGATGTGGGTTTACTGGCGCTGCCTTCACCGCCCCATAATACATGATAGCCTTTAAGGTCGTGAGTAACAGTGATTAGCAGCAGATGTTTTTTCGGTTGCCGCGCTACATTACGCATCGGCGCTCCGGCTACTTTAACAATAAAACTCCTTCCGGCCAGTTCCGCCTGCGAAATGGGCATCATTACGGTGGGGAACAGATTGCCGCTTTTCATGTCTCCCGGAAGAAAACTCGTGACGTCAATTGTAAAGTTACCGGCATTCCGTTCCGCCCAACCGCGTTCCCACATATACCCGGATATTTCGGCAATCTCGTCTACTGTTTCCTGTAATTTGGCGGTCAACGAAATTTCTAACATGTTTTATCTCCAAAATATTATCGATTTTTCCCGGTTAATAGCGTCGAAGTCCGCCAAGCGGAATAGAATCTTAAATTATTATTTCGCGGCCGTTAACCGTTTGTTGTGCTGAGTGTCAAGTTCCATTATATCAGATTAAAACTGCCTATTTATGTTCGTGACGATGCTCTGTATCCGGGAAATGATCATGAGTGTGCAGCATTTCGGTATGGGTATGTTCGTGAGTATGACTTTCCTTAATCGGATCGGAGTGTTCGTGGGTATGGTGCATGTCGTCATGTTTGTGCGCATGAATATGCGTCACTGTAATATGCAGATGCGCGTGTCTATGTTTTTCCGTAGACAATAACCAGACGCCCAAAACCATCAGACAAAAGGCCGGTGCGATGATCGTGATGCTGACATTCCTGAATATTGCCAGGGATAACAAAACGCCGATGAACGGTCCGAAGCTGTAAAATGTTCCCGCGCGGGATGCGCCTAATCCTTTCAATGCGCCGATAAAGAATACCAGACTCAATCCATAGCTGAAAGCGCCCAGCAGCAAAGCAAACAGGATATTGATATCCCAATGAACTTCGTTCCCGAGGATTAAAGCCAGCGAAAAGGATACTATACCTGCAATTAAGCCCTTGATCATCGATATCTGTATTGCGTCTTTGTCCGATATTTTACGTGTTAAGTTGTTATCGATTCCCCAACCGGCCGCCGCCAGCACGATCAGCAATGAACCGCCGATGTTGAATGTCCCTTTACCCGGATTCCAGGCCAGCAAAACTCCGGCTACGGTCATGACAGCGAGTGCGATCCATAATCTTTTGCCGGCATTCTCCTTAAAAAAGAGCACCGCGATCAAGATTGTCGCTACCCCTTCCAGGTTAAGCAACAATGATGCGGAAAAACCTGTGATCAGAGTTAGTCCTGACATCAGGCTGATGGGCGCGACGATGCCT
>Ga0182021_10002961_pt1 | contig 19985 bp, 14 predicted proteins | sample 612E3MmetaG_FD_120493 | JGI IMG/M metagenome (GOLD analysis project Ga0182021, IMG submission 120493) | Permafrost microbial communities from Stordalen Mire, Sweden - 612E3M metaG (Illumina Assembly) | ecosystem: Environmental > Terrestrial > Soil > Wetlands > Permafrost | place: Sweden... | reverse complement strand
CTTGTTATTTCTCCTGTTTCTTTGTTATAGACCAAAAACTGTTGGTTTTCAACTTGCTCAAAAACTTTGTCTGGTAGATCCCCGCCGCATGAACACTTGTTTTCTTTAGTTTCCTCTTTGTGGAAGAATGGGCAATTTGGCTTGTCACAAAGAGCAGAAAGAAGCTCAGTCTTGCAACCTACGCTATACTTTTTTTCTTCAACACCTTTGACAGCCGACTTAACTAGTGTGGATATCTCTCTTTCAGTTAAGGGATCAGCGCATTTGGCATTGAACGCAATGCAATTCCCAAGAACATCATCGTAGCTTAGTCCTTTGCTTGCATAGTAGATGGCAACGTGAAAAGTTGAATTGTTTCTTTCACCTTTAGTTGCACCTGTTTCCAGTAGGCGTTTGATGCATGGCGGATCGTCGGCTAGTGTTTTCAAGTCAGCATTTTCGAATGTTTTCTTTCTTTCGTTGACCCAGTTTTCGACTTTAGCCTTATGTTCTTGGAACAGTTTTTCGGCTTTTGGAACAGATTTTGTTTCTGAGTTTATAAACGGTGCTTGGGGCAAGACGGCTATTTCTTTTATATCTTTAAAGTTTAATTTTTCAAGATCCACTGCCGGAATTGGTATTTTGTAAAGACCCGATTTTTGATGCCTGCTGTTGGGCAGTCGCCATAAACGTCTTATGTCATATATTCCAATGTCAACGGTCTTCAGCTTAAGGTTGTCAACCAATTCCAAAACTATGCCTTTCCAAATCTGTGGCAAATCGGCTGATGGTTCTGCATTGAATATTTTGTGATCGACTGTTAAGCTGAAACCTTTCATGCCCGAGAAACAGGTGGAGATGACTTCTTCTGGGATGTCATATTCTCTGAGTTTCTTGATGACTACAACAGCTTCTTTTTTAGCATTGTTTGGGTTTTCTTCACAGTCGAAGTCCATGTAAAAGTCACTGATTACACCGCCAACGTATGGGTCGTCTGTGGGATAGCAGAAGTTAGATCTGAAAAGTCCATTGGAGCTTGATTGATGTTGAGCTTGCCAGTTTGGTAACTCTGAAAGCAAGATCAATTCAGGCGGCGTTTTCATTTTTAGCCCATCGCAGACTTCTACAAACCAGTCATTCATTATTATCATCTCTAGAAGGCTGGCCAAACGTTTCTTTGCACAAGGGGCAATAGGGCAACTTTGAGCGCACTATGAAGTCTTGAGGAAACATTTGAAAAATCATATAGCTCATTACCAAAGTTTTTAGGTCTAAATGAATTTCAAACCTTCTTCCATCGGGTGCGACGATAGCAATTTCAGCATCTTTGGCGCCTAATCGTCCGTTGCCTTCCTTTATTGTTGAATTAAGTAAAATTTCAGCAAATTCCCTGGATTTAGCGTTAACCAAACAAAATAGCAAGTAAATTGTTTTTGGATTTGTTTCGCCTGTTTTCAGCTCAATGAAAGTGTGATTTGTCAAGCAAATTGTTCTTGCGAACCAAGTAACTGTACCATCTAGGTTTGCGACTATCGCAGATTGATTCTTCAGAACGAGACAAACAGTACCAAAAATAGATTTCTCTATTGAATAGTCTTCGGTCTTCTCTAGGAACCGGCGCACGATCTCGCTTGTTTCTTCAATGGAAATAGTTCTCAAGATTGAGTTGTTAATTATCAAAGGTTCTATCAGTCTTTTTTTACACATTTTTCTTCGCTTCTTTTTTCGTGTATAGGCTTAATATTTAGGTACACCATGATATTATTTCTGAACAAAGGTGTACCTATTTGCCAGTGTCGTTTCAAAAGCTTTTAGAGCGCTTAATGAAGCAGTCTTCCGTTTTGGAACTTGAAAAAGAAAAAGACAAAGAACACGTTTTTGAGATCCTGAAGTGCTTGAAAAGCGAACCTGACGGCGTTAGTTCCTCCGATTTGAAAGATAGGTCTAAAAGAGGAAAGTCCCTGAAGTTTAGCTTTACCTATCTAGCGGCTTATCTGCGTTGGCTAAAAGAGAAAGGTTACTTGATTAATAATAAAAGAAAGAAACAATTAAGCGGCAAAGGGGAAACGGCTTTACTTGAACTCGAAGATTATTTGTCTCCCCTTGAGACAACGCTCAAAGTCAATTGGGGGGTTTCCAACAAAGAAGTTGAATCCACATTAAATGGAAAAATAGAAGATATTACAAAGACCGCTATCTTTTCAAGGGAGTATATAAAAAACAGGATTTTGGAATTGTGTGCTTGCCTATCTTTTTCCTCAGAAGCTGTAGAGCTAAACATATGGATCCCTCCATTGGCGTCAAGTGAAATCTTTGGATTATTGAAGTTAATGTGGAACTTCTACTGGAGGAAAGTTACTGATAATAGTGTTGCACCAAATCCTTTGGGTCCGTTATTCATTAACATTGATCTGACTGATGACAAGAACAAAAGAAAATATACAAATTTCTGGAAAGACCACTTAGAAACATTTTTTCAGCTCAAAAGATTTGAGGGGGTTGGATACACGATGTCAGGAAATAAGAAAGTTTGGTCAAAACCGCATATGTTCAATCAAATTTTACCTCAAGGACTCGAAGGTTTTCTAACGGTTTTCATTGAAACGGAAGAGGTTAAGCGATGGATTGAGAATCAATTAGAAAAAGACGCAGACTGGTTCATGCCTCATCCAATTTGGGTGGAACTGGGTTTCAAGCAGAGAAGAGAGAATTTATCGGTCGAATCTGTGGATCACGTTTCTCCTCCAGTTTTTTATGAAGTTACATCGCCCGATCTTCCAACCGAATATGGAGTTTTCGATACCATATTTAGAGATGTGATTCAAAAGAACGATGAAAATGGCGTCAAAGCATTTTGTTTTTGGATTAAGAAGGATGGAGACTGGAAGAGCCCAGGTTTTTACAAAAGCTGGCGAATCATTAGAAAAGAACATGAACAAAAAATTTACTCTGACTTGTGTTTGAGAGGTATTGCAAGAATTCTGGATCAAGCATTGTGTGACTTCATAGTTGCGAATCATAATCCCACAGTTAATCTTGCAATGGCTTTTAACGATTTTTTAACTCTCAAAGATGCTGAGAAAATAATTATTGATATTAGAAAAGGGAAATATGCGCTCGACTGATGCGAAAACACCCGTAAGCATAGCCCTTTCAAACTTCACACTTCAAAAATTAGACCAATAAGCCATACGGCAGAAAAGGTCAAGAATCGCAATCACAACTTTTGGGTGAAGGGGCTAAAACTGAAACAGATTGAGCTAGCGCTCGCCCAAATATTCGACGCAAAGATATAGGTTGAAACTTAAAAAACTTGCTATATTCGGCGCTGTAAAGTCTGTTCTACATTTATCCCTAAAGGCTTTCTCCGTAAATTTTCGGGGCATAGTTGGATACTACTAACTTATTTGTCATGGCAAACCTGTAGTTATCTTTTATATTTCTTAAAAGATAATACTATTCGGTGTGCCCATGAAGAAATCAAGTTTGCGCCTAATAGCTTGGATCATAGTTGTTGTGGCAACCGGACTTACAGTGTATTTTGCATTACTCAATTTGATAAATCCAGCAATCGTGGACTTGTTTTATGTAATAGAGGGAACGGGTGCTGTTGAATTGACAATTATTGAATTATCTAAGCGTTTAAGCGAACCAATTTTTCTAATTGAACCTTGCGTCAAGATGAACGAAGATAGTTTTCAGCGAGGTAAAGTCGGCTTTTCTGTTAAGGTAAAAGACAAAACCGTGAATAACGCTTCTGTTATTTGCAATGAACTACCCATAAAGTGGGAAGAATTAGACGGGACTCTATTTGATTTAAAAAAACTTCAAGTTGGTGCTAATCCATCCTATTTTTTTCCTTTTTGTTTTGAACTTATCAGTGGTTCGATGACTGAAACGGAACAATTCATGACCGTTAAATTGTATCAAAACAAGAGCGTTTATGATATTTATGATACTACTAAAGATGAATCGACTCCTGTTCCCTTATCCGAAGGTAATTATAGTATTCCAAGCTCAAGAGGTATTTTTGAGCTATCAAGAGGGAAAACGTTAATAAAACCGCTTCCTTTTGAAGCAAATATTCGCATAACTGGTGACGAAATTGGGGAAAAAGTAAATCGTTTGTTTTACGTTCATTTTCAGCCAATCTTTGGTTGGAAAATGGAGCCAAATAAGTTAGAAGATATTGAATTAGTCTTGAGATTGTCAGCACTTGAAGAAAGGTTTTGGTGGAAAAAATCATATACTAACGATGTAGAATTGGTTCGGCATAATTTTAGAATGAGAAGAAAAGCGGAAGAAAATGTGAAAAAATCAAAGGGATAACCTTATTCTGTTAACTTTAGTAAACTTTCAGAAGCAAAAAAATTAACTTGAACGATTTTTGCTCGCGTTTTGTATTAGGGTTTTCCATTTGTTTTTTCCTTCTATGGTTATTCCGCATGCTTCGCTTGGAGTTTTGCCGTCTAAGCTTTTGTGTGGTTCCGCCTTTTGAAATTTTCCCAATCTCGTGTTTATTCTTCTTTTTTGACCTCATTCCATGCTTCAAAAGCAAACCTGGTAAGCGCCCAGTGCCAACATCTCTACAACATGCTCACCAAACCCACTTTCCAAAATAGCTTGCTTGTATTCTACGAAGGTCTATCACAAAATGGGAAGGATAGAGACGGAGAAATCAAGGAGTCTCAGTCTCTCTTTTTTGATATCTGTATGCTACTAGCTTACTTAACTGAACACCGTCTCTCTATATCCCTCCTGAATTTTGTTAGACCTTCATCAGAAGGCAAAGCGAATGAAAAGCATAAAATATAGGGGGTATCGGGTGTTTTTTCATGGCGCAGCGAATAGGTGGTTACGTTTGCACAAAACAGAATGATCAATTTTGGCTGTTGTTTTATGCTATGTTTAACTGACTTTGAGGAAAGTAAAGTTGGAGAAATCAAGACGCTTTAGCATTTAGAGCAATCAACTGAACAGTTCTCAAAATATCATCACGATAAGCCTTGGTACCAACTTCATGAATCAGCTCAGTTATAATGTCCGATATTCGCCAAATCTCAATCCCGTAAAGTTTCTCGGCTTGTTCAATCACATTGGGCTCTTGAACGTCCCACACTATTAGAACTCGTTTGTAATTGTCACAGCCGAAAATCTGTTTGCAGCCATCAACAACTGCAGGAGGTGAAAACTTGATCTCATTGAGCGTATCCATACCTCTTCGATGTTTTTGGCCCTTTTTGGTTTGCGTGTCGATCATTCTGAGCCGGAAACCTCGACCGATGCAAACGCGGACTTCGATGTGGAATCGCTCGCCAGTCTTTGGATTAAAAGCAAGCAAGTCAATTTCCTTGCCGCCAGAGAGCATGATGTTGGTCATCGTAAAAGAATTCTTAACCAACTGTATGTAGCGTTCGACGATATGGACTTCAGGTTCCACTTTAGGAAGCACCAATGCTTCATAAGTTATCCATTAATCAGATAAGATTTGCGGTTAGCTACCATCATGAGGATCCACTTGCCAAAACAATACGTTAACGTAAAGATCCCAGTTGAGCTCGCTGATGAAGTTGATAAAATACTTGAAAAGAAACTTTTAGGGTATCGCAGCCGAGCAGAGTTTGTTGCAGAAGCGGTAAGGGACAAGCTAATTCAAGTCAAGAAATAAATTAAGTTTTAATTTGAAATATTCGACCCGCTGCCAAACATCCAAATAACGCACCCAATGCTTAATGAAAAAACATAAAAGCGATAAGGGCTAACAATTGTTAAAACAGGTGCACCTACGCCACTTGAATTCGTAAAAGAAGCAATCTCATTAAGCGGAGTTGCTGGAACTAAACTCAAATGTGATGTCGTCGGCAAATATTACCCTTTTTGGTGGAAGATAACTTCTGGGGGGAAAGGAATATCGTATCGAAAACCTACGGCAATTGTAGAACTCTATGCCGCCACTGGAGAGGATTACATTAAAGAAACTGGTGAAACAATCTTAGGTTCAACCGGACATGCACTTGAGCTTAAGGTTAATCACCTTAATGATCCTTCCGTGGATACTAGCAATCTAAAAATCGACTTAATTGAACAGGACCCTACGTGCTATGGACTTCTAAAAAAGGTAATTACACGCAGATGGTCAAATATTTCGTTAGCTGAGGCAGAGGGTCCTATCAGACATAATACTTCAAACATTTTTCTCTTAAACAAAGGACTAGACGAATCAATTGCTTCTCTTGAAAGGATAGAACTGGGCAATGCAATTTATTATTTTGATCCACTTAGAAACGTTGAATGGGAAACCATTGAAGATGTTGCTTGTAAAAGAATCCAGAGCTTTTGCGAGACAGGCACAGAATTCCTAATTTTTTTATTTACATCCGATTGGTTCCTAGGACGAGATGCGTTGGCACCTCTACCTGAAACAATTGATGAGACAAAATGGGACAAATCGCAACAAGCCACTGTGTTGGAAGCAGATAGGCTTTTTGGAAGTAAGGTATGGCGTAAATATGTGTTAACATCGGACACAATGGAGAATCGGCAAAAACAGTTAGTTACCTTCTACAGATTTCGACTTCACAGGTGGTTTAGATATGTGTTGCCATTGCCATTCAGACCAAAGGAAAAACAACTATTCCACCTCATTCTTAGTTCCAACTACGAGGCAGGCGTTAAAGTAACAAAGGATTTTTACGATACTATGACTGGCAATCCGCTTTATTTGCCAGGTATAGCACCGTCTCAAAAAGCGTATTCATGTTTCCAGAAAAATCACCCCGAACTGATAATTAACTTGGGCAGAAAGAGGCCCGTGGAATGGAAGATTCTCTGGCGAACGATAAAGTACCATGAAGAGGGAATTTGTGATTACGGATGCAGAGATTTTCAGGATATCGAACAAGATACACAACTAGTCAAAACTGCAATTGAGTGGCTGTATGAAAAAGATTATCTCAAAGAATTGCCAGAATTAAGCGCATGGGGCGGACAAATAAAACAGTACAGATTGAACTGGAGAACGGTTAAGAAAAGTTTAAACATAGATCCACCAGCTGAATTAAAACCTGTAACTTCCGAGGAATTTGTTAAAATTCAATGGCGTAAAGTCCTTGAAGCGTTTGAAGCAAGAAGAGGAGTAGAATGACAGATAACAAAACTGGGACACGAGAATGGGCAGACCATAACGTCAATTGTGTCTTAGGTTGCATTAACGACTGTAGATACTGCTATGCGAAGATAATGGCGAAACGTTTTGGTCGTGCTACTGAAAGTACTTGGAAAATAATGACGGTAAGGAAAAGTGCGCTATCTCAACAATTTCCCAAGTATCAGGGTAGGGTTATGTTTCCAAGTTCCCATGACATAATTGACATACCTGAAGTGGAACAAGCTTGCTTTGATGTCTTAGGAAAACTTCTTAGTAGTGGAAACGATGTTTTGGTAACTACCAAACCACGTAAGGCAATAATTACTAAAATTGACAAAGTATTTGCCGATTTTAAGAATCAGATACAATTTCGACTGACCATTACCTCTAGAAATGATGACTTATTAAAATTCTGGGAACCGAATGCCCCTCTTCTTGAAGAAAGAATGTCATGCCTGGAGTTCACATTTTCTAATGGATACAAAACGAGTGTTTCAATTGAACCCTTTCTGGATCATGATCCTCAAACATTGGTAAAAATGGTAGCACCTTACTCAACCGAATCAATTTGGATTGGTAAAATGAACTATATACCGCGCAACCATTTGCCGGAGTCAGGCTTGTTTTATTATTCAGAAATAAGAAAGAACTGTGAAAAAGAACATTTGCTAAAGATACATCAAGACCTGAAAGATTTTCCGAAGATTAGATTCAAAGACAGCATAAGATCAGCCCTCTCATTGTAGGTATACACTCACTTTGGATTAGAGCAGAGTCAATCGAGAATTTTTTATATTTAATTGAAAAGTTGAAAAATCTCGGTTCCCCAGATGTTAGCGATCGACATACAAAACAAAGCATTTTCGTGTGCGGAGGTAAAATTTGGAAAGGCTATGCCCTGCTTCAAACAACGTACAATGCGGAGCATAAAAGCTTCCGACAAGTCCAAGACCTCGCCAAACGTGAAACTTCCTATCGAGCTTGGCGACGAAATAGACAAAGTCTTAGAGAAGAAACTTTTGGGATACCGACCTCGCGGAGAGTTTGTAGCAGAAGCAGTAAGGGATAAGCTCATTCAGGTTAAGAAATAGTTTAATTGGCGCTAAATAACCTATAAATCAATTCTCCACTAAACCAAAGAATTGCGATGACAGAAATTGACCGAACGGCATCAAGGCTTTATCGATTTCTCTGAATGTCTTGTCAGATTGTACAGACAACGCCTTCACAAATTCCCTGTATTTCAAGTAGTTGTCCGGAGTTTGTTCGGGATCTTCGACCTTATTCTTTATATGAAAATTCCAAGCTCTAAGTAGCCACACGCAGAGGCGCAAAATGAATAATTGTGCTTAATTTGAGGAGTCCCAGATAATTTGCTGGAAATACGTCGAAAATCCAATCATAACAGAAGTTTACATTCAAGAAAAGATAGATTTTACGTAAAAGAGGACTCGCTTGATTCAAATGTTAAAGTCAAATTTAATGTGCTCCCCGGTTCAATATAAGGTGTGTTCTTAAGATTGATTGTCTTGTCATAATCGCTGAAAAATGGCTGCGAAGAAGGAAACCAATTTGTTCCATTAAAAAATACAGTTGTGGTATTAGCGTTCACACCTTGGCCGCTCCAATTAAGTCTGTCTAAATAGAGACTTTGAAGTGAAAGCGGAAGGCTTTCGGCATTATCGATTAAATATGTGTATTTCTCCAAAACTGTTCCATTTCCTAAATTACTATAACTCGGCAACGTTATTATCCAGATATTTGGATCCACTTTTTTCCAGTAAGTCATATTGACGGTTAAGAAACCACTATTTTTAGGAGGTATATAACAGTTGATTGCTGTAAAGTTATTGATATTGGGGATAAAATCAAATTCGATGTTTTGTGAAATGTTTACATACACTGACCCTAAGTTCTCGTTTAGAAGACTTGGTTCAAGCTCATAGCTATTTGGCTGATTATTTGGCTGCTCGATTACACCCGCAGTTATGTTTGTGGGATTAGAAATGGAAATATTACTAGAAAGCGGCAGTTTTGCTGGGAAAAGCGTGTATTGAGTTTGGGCAAGCCTATAAAATCGGTAATCTGAAGTTATGTTTGACGGTCCTGTCCAATTGCTATAAATAAATAAGCAAATTTCATCTGATGCACTAAATGGATAGGCGAGCGAAATGGTTTCACCATTTTTTATGTATGAAGGTGTAAACAAGTTTAAATTAACATCTAATGGAACAATGACCGCTGTAAGAACAAGAGTTGTCAGAATAATTAGTAGAGGTAATTTCTTACTGGCTATCTTGATATATAAATAAAAGCTTTTTCTGAAATTTGTAAATTCCTTTTTTGGGTTTGGTTCATAATCGATCTCTTGTAGAGTTAACGAGTACCTTGAAATGGGAATATTAAACAATAGGAAAGCTGGTATAGCGAATAATAAAAACGCTAAATTCAAAAGAAAGAAGCCTTGCCAGATACTCTGAAAAAAGACTCTCGTACTTTCGGGATACAAATAAATCGTTGAGATCATAACCGTTAAAGCCAGCATAAAAAGCAAGTACACTAACACGTATGGTATATTAAGTCTTTGAACTAACTTGATCAAGTTATCACTAAGACGGTGTGCCAGAACAAGACGACCAACAAGTAAGATCGACAAGAAGACTAGTAAAAAAACGAAAGTTTCAGCGTTAAACCAATCCGATAACCCAGCATTAAATATCCAATAATCTGCAAGCCGGAAGGGTAAATAAGCCATCAATAATAGACAAAGAATAGCACCATATTGCGCGTTCTCTTTACGAGAAGCTATCGTAGTTTCAGTTGGTTCGTTATTATCCGTAATAATCACTTGCGCTTCCAATTGTGCCCTTTCCTTTTCTTGAGCAATTTTTTCAATTGTGCCTTTAATTGCTGGTCTTAACTGTTGTTGCAAATCATCCAAATCTTTGTACAATATCGTCTGAAGGTGTTGTACATCAAAAGGCAGCCCAATACCTTTGCGTGCAATTGGAATTGTCTTTTTTCTGAATGCAATTGCTAGTCCATACTCATAGTAAACGTTCGGTCTGGGAGAACGGATGGTTAACTTGTCCGAGGGACATTGATGCGCAATTGGATCATTCAAAATGACTATGCAAAAAGCGCTCTCTACGATATTCCTGCATATCTTGTTACAAAAGACTTCTTCGCCAGCTTCTTTCTCACTCTGAACTGCAAAATAGGGTTCAAGCGAAAATCCTTCGACAACTTCTTTAACCTTGTCAATATCTGACGAGAATTCTAAGTCGCTTGGTCCAATGATGAATACACGAGAACCAGAATAATTATGATTTGCAGGGCAGGGATTACCACTTCTTGTAATGCACGAGTGACTATTTTTAGACACCGATTTTCCCTCCCTTAACTCACTAATTGAGCTAGATAACGCTTAACTATTTTGCTATTAATTATCCCAGATTGTTGCATTTATTTGCCAATAATGAGTTGGTTAAGAGAATGCTTTGGGTTTACTTCAAAGAATAAATTTTGCCCCAAAGTTAGCGGTACTTAATTTTTCAAATGAATATTTTTGAGAGGACTTATTAGCCCATCCTGCAGAATACTGCTTAATCTAAGAATGGAGCGGTTTAGCCACGGCAAAATCATCAAGTAAACAATTAGGACTTAGATGGCAAGGAAGCCAAGGGTTCAAATGGTGCTAATCTTGGTTTTGAGGCAAAGTTATGAACGGCTGCAGATAAGCTGCGTAACAACATGGATGCAGCCGAATCGAGTACAAAATGAGAAACATCTTTTGGGCTCCAGCAAAAGCTAGATGGAGTTTCTTGCAGAAAACCGCAAAACAATAGACGAAGCCTTACTATCTGCATGCCAAGTTTCCTATTCTCATTGTTTTTTCCCTTCACAGTAGCTGCTGTCAGCTATACCACTCAGGTATTGCCTTTACCAAGCACTGAGTAACTTTGCTTTGCTCCCTCGCTTTTTTCCATAAATCGTCAAGCTGTATCTTTCCTCTTTTCGATTTCTCGAGCGTAATATCTTTAGAATAGCAAATATTCAGACCGTCTTGCCAAATCAAGCCATGTGACAAACAGTTTCTAAGTTCCCAGTCGATCTTGCTTTTTATTTTGTCACCTTTATCTCCACAAACTTGTGTTAGGTTGATCAACAAGTCGCCAATCCCCATATTATGCCAAAAAGGATAACGATTTTTTCTCGCTTCTCTTCGAGATTTGGTTTCTAAAACAAATAACATTGAAGCCCTAAACAGTTCAACATTTCTTAGAAAAACAGACATCGATTCGTTTAAAAGAAGATAGATGTAGTTTGGTTCGTTAAAGCCATATTCCTTGTTATGTTCAATGAATTGCCTGTTTCTACCTGCAACGAATTGCCCACTTGCTGAGGGAACGTTAAAAAGCATGTTAAAAGCGTTTACTAATCCATCTGATGTTCTAAGTATTTCAACAAAGTCCTTCCTCTCAGAACTCATTATACTCGCTCTCAGATAGTCCTTAATCTTCAGTTCTTCAAGAAGCTCCCAGATTTCCTTAACCGTTTCAGCGATAAATGTTTGATCTTTGGATGGCAAAGATTTTATCCAACTATCAAGTGCAGACATTCTCGTTCGAACCAAGAACTTTGTATCTAACTACTAATTGATTTTATTTTCGCTTGATAGTCAGAGTGTTAGCCTAAGGTAGGTTAATGTAACCACATGCACTTGTAAACTGCTTAAATCCACCTTGCACCAATTATCGCAACGGCCACTGTTCTACAGAATTTTGCGTGAATCGATTACTATATTATACTTGGTTTAGTCAAAAATCCATAGAATAGCCCAGTCATTGCAAAAATCTCTAATATTTCCCAATTCGCTAACCAAGAATAACAACCTCACCTTTCTGATCAAATCAATTTTTCATTAACCACAATTCTTGCAGATTCTGTTTTTCCTTATTAAGCCAGATGCAATAACGCAACTTGGGCATAAGCTTCGTTTGCATTTGTCGCATGTTACTGAATGGTTTGGGCTATAGGAAGCGTTGCAAATTGGGCAGGTTTTAGCACATGAATAACAAATTTGTCCTCTGCAGATTGGGCATTCAAGATGTTGATGTTCTTTGCAGAAACTGTTTTTGCAAACTTCACAGTCAAACCTGTCCTCTTCGCAAAGCCATTTATTGCAAATAGCGCATCGCTTTACATGACCTTCACACAAGCTTTCACCGCATACCTCGCAAACAGCAATCGATCGCTTTTGAGAGAAACTAATTGAGCCAATCCGAAAATGTTTTGGACAGTAAAGCATCGTGTCTTCCAAGACCGCTCCAGAACAAGCGAGAATCTCCCGTCGGTATGTTCTTTCGGAAGATTCAAACTCAATTGACCAACGAGGAATTATCACTACATCCTTACGCAGTATTCTAATGTCGCTCCGTTTGGGTACGAATGTTACATGTGATTGAGTTAACCACTCATCTTCTTGGCTCTTTGGAGTGTAAGCAATTTCGGAAGTGTTCTTTTGAATAATGAAATCTAATACCGATTCGGACGCTTGTTTTAGAGAAATAGCTGGTTTCAGTTTGTTTACTCTGTAGTTTTCTTCTATTTGTACTTCGTAATTAGGTAAAGGATCTTTGCTTCCCAGTTCCATGAGCAGTTTTTGGGTTCTTGCGTTTTCCGCCCTTGCAGATGACGAAGTTATAGTTTGTATAGCTTTGAGAATTCCTAACCCCATTTCTGGCATCGGATTGAGAACCTTTCCGTCGAGAGCATCAACAAAAAGGGTATCAGAATCTTCAAATTTGCGAAGTTTTTTCGTCGGGTCTTTAAATTGTGCTTTGAATGTATATTCAGCGAAGAAATATGGGTGAAAAATTAATTCTGCTTCGCTTATTCTAACTTTTTCTTTGTTCAATAGGTCGATTTTTGTTGCTTGAGCATAGCTAACGTTCAATGGCAAGGCATATTCCAAAATTAGTGACTGCCCTCTTACGCTTTCTCCACGACCCACCGAGATTGCCCACCATTTTTCCATCAATTCCCCGCACTATCAATAGTTTCAATATGCCGAGATTCCGCGAATTGTTCAGCGTCTCGAGTTAAACCACTAAGCGCGATAAAAACACCTTCGAGGTGCAGATCTCTTAGTTTCTCGCTAAAATCTCTCACCTTATCGATCCCAACAGCGAAGGAGTAGTTTTTACACTCAATTGCAATAATCTTATTTCCTCTTTTCGCAACTATGTCAATTTCGCTCTTTGTCCCGCTTTCGCCCTCTATTCTTTGCCTTCTTTGCGTCGCATAACCTTTTGATTTGTAAATTCTTTCAACTACATCCTCGAGTTTCTTTCCTAAATCGTAGACATTTATTTCAGCCACGGGTATAGTTAGTTCTTCATAAATCTTAGAATTAGGTGAATCCGCTTTTTGGGATTCGTTGCTTGATAAAAGTGTCCCGCATTCTGGACAGAATTTGGCTTGCTGAAATTTGAGTTCAATTCCGCAATTCGGGCAGAATTTCATTGACCTCACCAGAACTACATCTGAGATGTATGCATATAACATTTCTGAAAAAAATTCACAAAATTTGGAAACTAAATGCGGGAAAAGCAGAAGAGAAACATTCAGCTTAACCTAACTGAAGAGGAAATTGCCTTTTACGATGCCTTAGCAGATAATGAAAGCGCCAAGCAAGTTCTTGGGGATAAGACAGTACAGGTAATGGCGAGAGAGTTTGTAGAAATGGTTAGAAAAAACGTTACAATTGATTGGACATTAAGGGATAGTGTGCAAGCAAAGCTTAGAGTCCATGGTTAGACATATTCTCAAAAAATATGGATATTCACCAGACAAACAAGAAAAAGCAAAAGGCGAGATGCACATTATTGAAACTGAAAAACCTCGTTGAATTAGCCAATCATGGGACAGTTAAGTGATTTCACACTTGTCAGCACGGGAATGCCGCCCAAACAAGGTCCTCAAAGCCATTACATAGTTTTTGACCCATGCCTAATTTGATTAACAAGAAAACGTCTGAGGCAAGATCTCCACTTGCAGTGTTCAACTCTAATAGACCTATAGCTCCGAACTCCAATCAAATAAGTCGTTTTGGTATCGCTTGAGTCTTACACTTCGCTCCTTGAGCGGCACACTACTTGGAGGCGACGTTCCAGTGTCAACTCCCCAGAAACCTTCTCCAGGATTCTCAGTGTCTTTTCTTACAACAATTGATGAAGGGTAAATTGAGGGATTGGTAGCCAGAGAAATTTGGATACTTACCTCGCCAACTATGCTCCCAATAGTTCTTCGACTGATTTTTTTGTGGCCACGTCGTTTCAACTCGTTAATTACATCGGAATAATAGACGCATGATTTTCTCTTAGCGTATACCAGAATTATATCATACGCATCTCCAATTGTTATGCCAGGGATCTGGATCTCGCCTTTGTCATATTCAAAAGTGGTGTCTTTCCAAACAATCAAACTAATTGCCACCTTTTAGTTGATATAAACTAATTCACTAATATGATATCCGCTTTGATTAAGATTTAAAACAATAAGTTTTGTAAATCCCACTGGGGGTTAAATTTCAAATTCCAGTCCCGTTGCGTATTACATTTGCAGCGATTACTGTTCTATGGAAAACAGGGTGAACCGATTACTATATTATATTTGATTTACTTAATTTTGTATAATCCAGTTCAATATGCAAAGACACTGCAAAAGATGAGAAGAAAGTTAAAGTTAATTGCAATTTAATCTTTTTTTCATCATCTGTTATATTTACGGTTTAGTTTCAATGTTGTTAAATTTCTTAGCTTTTGACCTTCCCATAATATTCAGCGTCAACACAACTGAAACAATTGCAACGATAGCTACGAGAGCAACTATTCCGTAAATTGCCCCTTGAGGTATGATTGGCGTTGCTGTAGCGGTCGAGGTTGGTACGATCTTTGTTGTTGGCGTTGGTGTGAGCGTATCTACCTGAGTTTGAGTTGGTGCAGATGTTGAAGATGGTGTTGAAGTAAGCGTAGGACTTACCATGGGTGTTGGAGTTGAGGATGGAATTGGCGTAACGGTTTGAGTTGGACTAGGAGAAGGAGATGGCACAGGCGTTGGGGTTGGAGTTGCTGTTGGTGAAGGGGTTGGAGTGGGGGTTGGAATGGGGGTTGGAGTGGGGGTTGGAATAGGCGTTAGAGTCAAGGTAGCTATGATTGTGTCAGGTCCAGTCACATTTGCTATAGCAGAAGAAGAATTAGGGTTGTCAAAGGTTATGAAGCCATTTTGGGAGCTCCATTGCGAAAATGAATAACCTGAATTAGGGGTAACGCTGATTGGAAGCGGACCAGAATTTACCCATAAATTGGACCCAGCTGGAGTAGTTGATCCAGTGCCTGAAGGTGAAACAGTAAACGTCAGTTGATATTGAATTATCCAAGTGGCCGTTGCAGTTTTGGGTGAATTCATAATAATGTTATTTGATGTGGAGCCTGAACCCGAGGCGTCAGTGCCCCAACTTATGAACGCATATTGAATGCCCGTTGCCAAAGGAGAAGTAAGTGACCCCGAAGTGGCAGTCGCTGAGGTACCCGCATCATACCATCCTGAACCAGTGGCGTTACCATATGCAGAAGTTACATTCAGGTAATACTGCGTTTTCCACGAAGCAATGGCTGTTTGTGGTGCGTTCATAATTATTGCGTTGCTTTGATTGTATTTAGTGCCGCCAACGTTCCAGGAAGAAAATGTACATTGTGTTCCTATTCCTAAAGTTATGTTTCCGGAATCTAAACCAGCGTAAGCTGTACTTCCATTGTTGTACCATCCTTGACCGCTAGGATTCCCGTATACAGAATTGACATTCAAGTAATATTGCGGTGTCCAATTCCACAGTATAGTTGAAGGCGCATTAATTGTAAGGTTAGCAATTGTTGTATTGCCCGACGCTGGAACACTACCTGTACCCGACCAGCCTGAGCAAACATATTGCGTTCCAGCTCCGCCAAGAATTGGAGAAATGACATAGTCCGTAATGTTTGTTCCATTGTCAAACCAGCCGCTTGAAGGAGAAGGCGAACCTTGATTTGAAGTTACATTCAAGTAAAACTGATGATCCCACACAGCTGTTTCAGTTATATCATCTGTCATATTAACAAGAATAGGATTCATAGAACCGGTATAGCTTCCAATTCCTGTGCCACCCCATCCGAGAAAGACGTATCGTTCCCCCTGAACGTTAGACGGAGGTATAGCTGTTATCAAAATATTGGATCCGCTGTTTTTTGGGCCGTTTTCAGGTGTGATTGTTCCATAATTGGTTGAAGTTGTTAAGGAATAAAGTATTGGTCCAATGAAGCCATTGCTAACGACGACATCATCAATGTAATAATTCCATTTATTATTAGGATTAGCGACGCTTTGACTTCCACCGATTGTTACACTGAAAGGTATCCTGTCGCTGTTATTTACTGTTACTCCTATTATTGAAACGCCGTTTAGGTATAATTGCTCGGCACCGCTTGTTCCAGTAGTTTGTGCCAGTTCTACACAGTTCCAACCTATTGAAACTGGATTAGCATCATATGTTGCGTTGTCATTGCTAATACTGTGAGAAAAACCTGTGGGTGATGAAAGGTCACGATAATAGATGCCCCAATAAAGCCTTCCAGCGACATTGAATACGCATATCTCTCCAGCTCCATAGTTGGCTCCAGATGAAGAGGCAAATCCACCTACCTGATAGTAGTCTCCTGATGTTGATGGAATATTTGTAGAGTTTATGTAGATGTATTCGCGAACGTCTGTCTGGCTTGGCTCATTTCCCAGAGTATGATAATAAAGATTCTGATTGTTCCCAGCGATCATGCTTTCAACGCTGCAGTATCCGCTGTTGACGGTTTGACTGTTTAAATAAAATGTGCCATAAAGGGAATTCCAAGAGTTCAGGGAGCCGCTTTCAAAACCGTCGCTGAATAAATAAGTTGCACGCGAGCCAATCATTGCCCATGAGTAGTATGTTGGTCCACCCAAGACTTGTGTACCAATTCCTGAAGGCATACCTGATGAGTCACTGTAAAAATGAGTTGTTTCACCATACCCTATTGTGGTCGTGAATTCTGGGACATTTATGAGTTGATTGTTTGTGGTATATCCTTCAACACAACTGGCCGGAGAATATTCACCTCCCGGTGTCCAATAGAGCATGCTACCGCCGGGTACTGTTATTCCCCAAGACCAGAACCATGCACTAGTTGTTACATCTTGAATGCTAAATGTCACATAATTGTTCGATTCTGTCAATGCAAAGTTGTATGTATGGCCAGGTACATATGCGCTGGATGGTATAGTATTAGATGTTCCGTTCGCTCCGGGAGGAAAATCCCAAATTGACCAAGCTGGACTACCACCGTTTGCAAAGAAGTAAACAACGAATTGAAACCAAACACAGTTGGAGCTGGATGTTCCGTAGGCTACGTTGATTGGTTCGTAAATAACGCAGTCTCCATTCTTTGAGTTGAGACCGCCAATTGTATTACTGACAGCAACAAATGTACCGTTCATTTTGGGAGGAAATTGACTGCCTAACGGAGTTGACCAAACATCTATTGACCACCATTCGGTTTGACCTGATGGAAGGGCACTGTTATCAATGGCTAAGCTACCATCAGGGGATGGTTTAAGACGCGGAGTCATGGGCGGTCTAATATTCAAATTTTCAGAAATGTTATAATTTGTTGAAAAATTACTCAAGTCTAAAATATTTTCGTTTGAGCTCGTTTTTTGAACAGGTGTTGTTAGTTGGTTCAAAGGATAATTTGACATCAAAAAAACGGTTGCTACAAACATCAGTAATGTTAGAAGAACAATTAGCTTTAGCATTGTTTTTTTGTTTGAAAGTGGAGGATTAGCCATTTTTGACAAAGATAATGCCCTTAATGTTAGTATTCAGCGATGTCTTAATTAATTTTGGCTTAACCAACATTTTGTAAATGGAAGGGACTTTGGAAAATAACTTGAATTAGTAACAAATTCCTTCTTTGTTTAATTTTGACCATTCCAGATTTTCGCGCCTCACTTCGGTCATTGCCCGGAAATCCACCTCTAGGCGGCCGAGAGAAATCTCATTTTGAAGAAACAAAGCAATATGAGGATTATATCATCCCTGAAAATATGCAGATTAAAGAACTGAGGATAAGAATATCATAGACCCTCTTCATGTTCCCAGACTTGAAAGAAGGACCATAAATTAAATGATTGTGTCAAACACTGATTTACAGCGAACATCTGATCAAAGAAGGCAGCGCAATCGCCTGGGAACCCGAGAAGGACGGATTTAAAGCATTAGGCCTAAACTGTTCGTTACATTCCGAGCGAGAAATAGTAAACGCAAACTCGTTTGAATTCCTCCTGAAAAAGTGTAACACATAATGAGGTAATGTACTCCGTAAATAGCAACTAAGTTTCTAACCCTCTGAAAGGTAGTTGTTACCGGCTTAATTTATTTGTATATAGAAAGGAACTTTGTAGTTTCTTAAGCGCCAAAAAATAAAAGGAGATAGTTATTTTTTTGGTATTCTCCTTCTGATAAGTACAATTGATAGTAGTGTTGCTATTGCAAAAAGTGGCAGAATTATCCATGTTGGAAATTCTGGAACGGGAGTCGTTGGTGCTGCAAGTGCTATATCTATGATATGGCTACTGTGATGATACGTAAAAGTTATTAGCCAAACATTGTTCTCCGAATTGGAATTATGATTAATTGACGCACCGTCTAACGTGACATTGAGTTTTGAAATATCTGGGATAAGTGATTGTGGAATGCAAACTTCAGTAAACCCCGTTGTTCCAGAGGGTCCAGAAACGCCGAAGCTTAAATCATTTGTTGTTGAGTCAAACGCCAAACTTGTTAGCGTTGAATTTGAAGTAACAGAGAAGACATTTTGATTTTGATTATTGAAAGGTGCAACTGCAAAATTGTATACAGCACTTGCACCTGAATAGTCGCCATCACCAGACCACATAGCTTCTATAACGTAATTGCCTGAAACAGAAGGATTCCACGTACAAGTGAAGTTTCCGTTATTATCTGTGTTTACGTATGTTAAGTCTTGCCATGTAGCTCCTCCTGTGACACTGTAAGAAAACTGTATCCCAGCGTCAGGTATGCCTACTCCATTATACGCTAATAGACCTTGGATTTCAACGTTAAATCCAGAATATGTGGTTGAGCTTATGCAATCGAAAGATAAACTGGGCGATTTCAGAGTCGGAGTAGGAGTTGGTGTAGATGTAGGCGCTGTTGGAGTTGGTATTGGAGAAGGAGTTCCTACGGATGTTGGCGTTGGTGAAGGCGTGGGTGACGGAGAAGGCGTTAGTGTCAAGTACTGTACTAGGAGTGAATATTTTGCTATTTTGCTTGATAGCTGAGCGGTGTTGTCCACAGGTGTTGCGGTAAAACTTACCGCTTCGCCAGGTGAGAGTGAATTAGATAAATAATTCGTGTAGTTTAATCCTATAACTGTTCCTAAAGCATTATAAAATGTTGAAACCACCCAAACTTGTCCAGAAGCTTGTGTGCCAACGTTTTGGACGGTGCCGGTCAGAGTATAAGTACCTTTGCTGTCTAATGCAGCAGATATGGATCCAGCTGGAATTTGCAATCCGGTATTCTGAGGTTGATTTGATTCCTCAACTGAAACTACTGAAACTGTGACATTTGTAACAGAGGGAACCCAGCTTTGGTCTCCAGTTGCGCTGTTCGCAGGATTAAAATCCAAGTAGAAAGGAGCTTTTTGTCCTGGAAGCATATCATATACGTAAGCCTGAGATTCGCTCGTACATAAAAGAGCTCCCG
>Ga0182021_10002960_pt1 | contig 19991 bp, 20 predicted proteins | sample 612E3MmetaG_FD_120493 | JGI IMG/M metagenome (GOLD analysis project Ga0182021, IMG submission 120493) | Permafrost microbial communities from Stordalen Mire, Sweden - 612E3M metaG (Illumina Assembly) | ecosystem: Environmental > Terrestrial > Soil > Wetlands > Permafrost | place: Sweden... | reverse complement strand
TTCGAGTCCAAGGACGACGCGGTGCTCGGCATCGAGCCGTGGTCGCTGGACCCCGCTGTCGCCAACGAGTTCGCTGCCGGCGGCCCGACCGGTCGGCTGATGCCCGATCTCGAGGTGGTCGTCTCCAACCTGCTCGACACGCCGATGATCGGCCGGGCGCGCGTGGCCGCGGCGATGGAGTTGGCCCGGCGAGAGCCGCGCCTGCTGGTTCGGATGCTGGCCTGGATGGAGGCGAACCGCGCTGAGGTCGAGTCGCTCGTGCAACGTCGCCTCGGCGCGGACACCCCGGCCTACCGGCTCGAGCTGATCGGGGTCTTGGTCATGGTCCTTACCCGCTCCGCCTTCTCCCGTTGGGAGGCGGCCGGTGGTGACGGCGTCGCAGGAGAGCACCTGAGCGCCGTCGTCGATGATCTGCGCGCGCTCCTGGCTGAGACGTAGAAGGCTCGCCGCCCAGCGTTCGACCCGCACGCCCCGCCCGCATCACGGCACTGGCGCCGCCACCACCCGCCCGCCCCACCCGAATGAGGTTCCGATGGCATCCGCCGCACCAACAACGACCGCGATAGCAGGCAAGCCGCTGATCGTTCTCACCAAGCGCACCGTGTTGGTGATCTTCGGTGCGCTCATGGCGAGCATGTTCTTGTCCTCCCTCGACCAGTCGATCGTCAGCACCGCTTTGCCGACCATCGTCGGCGAGCTCAATGGCGTCGCGCACCAGGGCTGGGTCATCACCGCCTACATGCTGGCGACCGCGACCGTCATGCCGCTGTATGGGAAGTTCGGCGATCTGTGGGGTCGGCGCTACCCGTTCCTCATCGCGATCGGGCTGTTCACGGTCGCGTCGGCCGCGGCGGGTTTCTCGCAGAGCTTCGGCGAGCTGGTCATCTGGCGCGGGATCCAGGGCCTGGGCGGTGGCGGGCTGATGATCTTGTCGCAGGCGATCATCGCGGACATCGTCCCGGCCAAGGACCGCGGCAAGTACATGGGCCCGATGGGCGCCCTGTTCGGGATCGCGGCCGTGATCGGACCGCTGCTGGGCGGGTTCTTCACCGAGAGCCTCGACTGGCGTTGGTGCTTCTGGGTCAACATCCCGGTCGGCATCGCGGCCTTCGCGGTCGCCTGGAAGACGTTGAAGCTGCCGACGCACCGCTCGGGCCGCAAGATGGACGTCGCCGGCATCACACTCATGGTGATGGCCACCTCGGGGCTCGTGCTCACCACGAGCTGGCAGAGCTGGTCGGGTAATGCAGGCTTCGACTGGACCGATCCGGGCCTGCTCGCGCTCGTCTTGGGCACGCTCCTCGCCGCGGTCGCCTTCGTCTTCGTCGAACAGCGCGCCCAGGAGCCGTTGCTGCCGCTGCACCTGTTCAAGAACCCCACCTTCGCCATCGCGACCTCCGTCGGGCTGTTGATCGGCATGGGCATGTTCGCTGCGCTCAGCTTCCTGCCACAGTTCCTGCAGATGGCCACCGGCACAGGGGTCACCAAGTCCGGGTTACTCATGCTCCCGATGATGGTCGGCCTGATGGGGACCGCGATCTGGTCTGGGTTCGCGATCGCCAAGAGCGGGCACTACCGGATGTACCCGATCCTGGGCATGGCCATCGCCACCCTCGGGCTGGTCTGGCTCACCCGGCTCACCGGGGACGTCACGATGTGGCTGTTTTCCGCGATGCTCTTCGTCCTCGGCGCGGGCCTGGGCTTGGTGATCCAGACGATCGTGCTCGCGGTGCAGAACTCGGTGGACCCTGCCGAGATGGGCACCGCCACCAGTGCGAGCAACTTCTTCCGCGAGATCGGCGCGGCGGTGGGCACCACGCTGTTCAGCACGCTCTACGTCGCGCGCCTGGAGACCAACCTCGGCACGGTGTTCGCCGGTACGGCCACCGGCACGACGGGGACCAACAGCCTCACCCCGGCGGTGGTGGCCGCGCTGCCCGAACCGCTGCACACCGGCGTCGTGGACGCCTACGCGAACGCCCTCGCACCCACGTTCTGGTACCTCGTGCCGTTGCTCGCCTTCGGCTTCGTCCTCACGCTCTTCCTGCGTGAGGTCAAACTCTCCGACGTCGCAGGCATGGTCGCGCGCGGGGAGGCAATCGCCGACCACGGCGCGCTCATCGAAGGGAACCAGCCACAACCTGTCGAGGCAGGACAGGAATCGGCGACCGGCGCCCACCCGCACGCCCCGGACGCCAGCGGGAAGGCAGGGGAAGCGGCCCAGACCCCGGCCGCGCGCTGGTAGCCCCCAATGGGCTCAACTGAGGACCGTTGCAGCGCCCAGAAGATCACCTTGGTTCGGGGACGCATGGCGGAGCGATCGCCGGGATTCTTCGTACGGAAGCGTCGACCGGGGCGCTTCTGGGAGCGGACGTAGGACCGCGGTGGGCGCACCGGTGGATAGGTTATCTCGGCGACGAGGTCGGCCTGGAGGTCATCGAGGTCACCGGGGAAAAGGCCGCGGCGTAGAGCTCCTGACGGATCATGTCGAGGGGCTTGAAGCCGAGCACCACCGCCACCTCGCCGCTGCCACACCCGACCAGCCGTTAGCGCCCCGCGCCGTCGAGGTCGTGGCAGCCGGACCTGGCACGGCGAGCCACTTGCTTAACGCCAACCACTGTTCCGCTGCATGTCAGGCCAGTAGGCCGCGGCTTGGGGCCGCGACCGGCCTTCGAGGCGAGCGACATCAGGTTAAGGAATCCTTCATCTGATGTAAGTGCGGTCGGATCGTCAACCCCCAGCCATCGGTCCCAAGCGTCGAACCGCCGCTCGACTCGGCCCTCTCGCCGCTAAAGTGACTTTTCGTTCCGATGTTCCTCGTGACCCGTGCAGCGACTTGGCGCACTACGTGAACGCACTGCCATCCAATGACCTGCTCTGCTCACGCCTCAGCGTTTGTCTCGAACCGTTCATCGTCGATGATGAACGGATCAAATGCGCGATGTACCCAGCCGGCGAGGCCATCACCTACTTGGAGAATGAGGTGCAGGGAGGCGACTTCCGCTCCTACGTCGAAGGACTGGTCTGCGCAATCGAACAAGATCACAACCGTTGGGTTGCACACGTAGCCATCGCGGGTGACGCCGCGTCCTGGACGTTGGAATCAGGTCCGCCAACAGTCATCGGTTTGGTCGCTGCCCCCATGCGGGAATCGAGCAGAAGAGCGAGTGACAGCTGACCCGCAGCCTCACCTCACTGAAGATCGGTGCGCCTGTCAACGTCGCGTCGGCAGCGACCGGGGCATGGCGGAGAAGTATGCTGCGAACCTGTCGCGGACGCTCTTGCGCCACCGCGCCGGGTCAGTGCTTCGATTTCCAACCGAATCGTCGACCGGGCCGAGGTCGAACTGCCGGTGAGATTTCAATGGTCAGCAGGACGGGCAGGCTGGAGGTCAATGGCACATTTATGGCACACAAGAGTGGAAAAGGCTGTTCACCAGCGTCAGCCAGCGTCAACAAACCACGCACGAAAAGGCGGATCGCCAACATTCTGAACGGGTATCGGCAGTTCTTTTAATCCGTAGGTCGTCGGTTCGAGCCCGACGGGGCCCACCACGCGTTTGTGCTGGTCAGAGGCTTAGGATCTGGTTTCATGACCTCCCGAACCGTCCCTGAGACGGACCATGTGGCACATTTTGTGCCACATGTGAGGAGACAAGCAGCCTGTTCATTTTGAATCCGTAGGTCGTCAGTTCGAGCCCGGTGGCGTCAAGCGATGTTTGCGCAGGTCAGCAGCTTGGGCCCGCCCTCGTGATCTGCCTGAACCGCCCCTGAGCAGTGGCCCCTGTGGCACATTTGTGGCACATCTTGCCGGATCTACAGCATGTTCCATGTGCTCCAGCTCAATTCCGCTGGAGCCGGACGGAGTAGCCGTCACCGTCAGCGCGACCGGGGGCGACACCTGAGAACTCGGACGCGGGACCAGAGCATGACCGCCCACATAATGCCGACACGAGGACGTCTGCCGCCGTAGATGGGGATGCGAGACTGCATGGTTGTGCTTCGGCTGACTCCGTGCGATCACCGACCCGACTGCCTCGGTCTCTCCAGTCGGGGCTGCAGACAAGCCGCCAAGATAGGTCAGTAGGGCGAAGCAGGCCTGTCGTCTAGCGCCCCCGTCCCGGGATCTTCATCGGGCCACGACAAGTTCGATGAGTTCCTACACCCCACTCACGTCTATGCAGGTCAACCGCCCAAAGTCGGCTTCATCGCGCCCGAAACCGTCCTGGGGCAATTGAATCGCCCGTGTTCCGGAACGTGAAGGCAGTGCTACAAACCGATGTGATGGCCGGTGACTGACGATAGGCCACTTTCGACATCAGCCACCGTCCAGGATGGTTGCGGAGGTGAGGCGAGGTTCTTCCGGCCCACGTCAGAGAGGAATTTCACCAGCGTGGCTGGCGGCTTCACACCCGCGGTGTTAGGCGTCCCATCAGTGAGCCATCGGGTATGACCTCGGTCGTCGATAATAAACACGATGTCTTGGTGGTTGACGTCATAGGTCAGAGCCTTGCCGGTCAGCCAGTCCTTAGATGGCGGGGTGTCGCTGGGGACCTTGCCGTAGTACACACCAAGCTCTTTCCACAGGGTGGCGGTGCCGCTGGTTCCAGCGGTTGCGAGGTCCCAGCCTGGTTGAGTGCCAAATAGCTTTTGGTATGCCCCAAGACGGGCAGCGTCGTCGCGGCCGGGATCAACGGTGATCTCGAGCTCCACGACCGAGCTGGATTGTCCAGAGGCTTTCACCGAGGCAGCGACGTCGCGCATGTTGACGCTGGTCATGGGACAGATCTCCTGGCAGGTCGTCAGGAAAGGTACGAGCACGATCGTCTTGCCTGACAGCGAGCCCAGAGTGAACCTCTTACCGTGCTCGTCAGTCAGTGGCAAGGAGAGCAGAACAGAGCTGAGGGGTTTGTCGAGCGTGGTGCCCGTCTTGAGCTTCTGTGAACTACCCGGGGAGGAAGCGCTAGTTGAGCAAGCAACCAAACCCAGAAGACAGACAACGAAGAAGCCATTCCCGATTGCGAGGCGGGCGCCGTGGGTGCGTTGAGCAGGGTTCATGCGATTTCTCTCCGGGTAGTCGAAGGAGCCCCCAGTGTCCGCGAGCTGGCACGGTAAGTCGCGCCGAATCGGCGCTGGCAGACGCTGTGCTGGTCTCGAAATCGGAACGGCGATGTAGCCGACGTCGCCAAACTGGGCCACGTGCTCGCGGTAACGGCTTTGGTATGTTGCCAGTCGTTGTGCGGTTGATCGCCCCAATGTGAGGCCCTTTCGGCGTGTCGAGATGATTCTGCCAGCACTTCTCCCAGAGGGGATAAAGGGCTGTCTGGGAAGGACGGGCTGATGAACACACAACACACCCGATTCGCGCAGGCGAACCCGCCAGTGGCGGCGCTGGTCGACTTCCGTGCCGGTTTCGTCCGCTGCCCGACAGCCTGGGCCGGGACCACCCGCAACGGAAAGGCAACGGTACCCGTATCTGTGGTCCAGCCGGTCCCGCTTTGCAAACACACGTAACCGTCGAGTCCACTCAATACGGCCCCCTACTTGTCTTCGGCTCGCTGCTGCGCGAGCAGCGCCGAGCCTGCTGGTTTAGGCTCCACCAACCAGTCTTGGTCGTCGCCGGTCCGCCACACTAGACGAGCCATGACGGCCGCTCACATTCAAAGACTCATGGCCGTCACTACCTACGATCACGACAGCATGTGTCTCATGTCCTGGAAAGCTGGAGACCGAAAATGGCCGAGCAACCGCACGCAATCGTGGTCGGCGACATCGAGGTGGCCCGCCGGACGTGCTCCGAGTTGGTCGAGCACGGGTTTGTGGTCACCCACCTGCTACACCCGACGGACTCAGAGATGCGTGCGGCGTTGACCCCGACTGTCAGTGCGGTGGCCATCCTCGTGCGTGGCGACGTCATCGCCCTGCGGTATGCCCTCCTGGTCGAGCATCTGCTGCCCGAGGTGCGCCTGGTTGTGACGCTGTTCGACCGGACCGTTGCCGAGCAGCTGGTTCGGGTCGTCCCCAACTGCCAGGTCACCTCTCCGGCCAACGTCGCGGTGCCGTCAATCATCGGCGCCTGCCTCGGCCCCGACGTCCTGGCCGTTGCCTCACTGAGCGGAGAGCCGACGATGGTCCTGGCAGCGGGCGAGGGCATCGAGATCCGGCGCTGGCCACGACGCAAATGGTTGCGCCGCCTGCCTGGGTCGCTGTCGGGCCAGGTCCGTCCCCACGACGCAGCCACCCGCATCCTGTTCATCGGACTGTCGGGTCTGGCGAGCATCCTGTTACTGGACTGGTTTCTGGCCGTGACTGCCTTGCATGAGAACGGAATTCGGGCGTTGTACGTCGCCACCCGTGTGGTCGCCACCGTCGGCCCCGGCGATGCCGACGCGCATGCGCCGGGTTGGTATCAGGTGTTCGCCTCCGTCGCCATGCTGCTGACGATCGTATTCACCGCTGTCTTCACTGCCGGAATTATCAACAGGCTGTTGTCGACCCGCAGCATCGGCATCATCGGGTCTCGGACCATTCCCACGCGCGACCATGTGGTGGTCATCGGACTGGGACAGGTCGGTCTGAGGCTCTGTATCGAGCTCCGGCGGCTCGGGATTCGCGTGGTGGCTGTCGAGCGCGACCCGCGAGCGGTCAACCTGCGTCTGGCCAGGGCCGCCAGGGTGCCTGTTCTGATCGCGCACGCGGAAGATCGGGGGGTCCTTGACAAGCTCTCCCTGCACCGCGCTCGTGCGCTCGCGGCCATGGGGGCCGAGGACCTCGACAACATCGAGGTGGCCATCGCCGCTCTAGCGGTCGCCCCGGACCTTCGCGTAGTCCTGAGGGCCGGCGATGACGACGTGATCACCGAGACACGGTCGTTGTTCCGGATTGGTGAGGTCCGCAACATCTCGGCGCTAACGGCCTTCGCAGTGACCCTGGGTCTGGTCGGGCAGACGCCCCGCGTGGTCTACGCCCGAGGGCACCAGCTGGGCGCGGTTCCCTTTGCGGTTCCCGGCGCGGGCACCGCCCTCGATACCGAGCTGCACATCTCAAGGCCGCGTTGTGACTGCGGTGCGACCCCCGACAGCTGAGACCGGCGCGATCCGAACCTCGCCAGCTACACGTCATGTTCTCGCACTCGCTCGCCGCTGACGGTCGCCGCGCATTTCCGGAGCATGGTCATGGCCTCGGCGCGAACACCAGGGGAAACCCAAAAGGTCATATTGTCGTACTCACTGACACCATCTGCCTACAGGTGGTCAGCTACGGTGTCGCTCACGCCAACGCGCCATGACCATGAGGTACGTCGCCGCGAACAGGACCCGGCTGCTCCTCGGCGCATTGGAACCAGGTCTTCGCTACGAATCACAGCGGGAGGTGGAAGCCGCTGATCGGACCCTGGATGCGGGCTATCATGGCGCCCCACGCACCGGAGACTTGCAGCACACCGACGAGTATGAGCATCAGCCCGCCAACTCGCATGAGTGCAGCTGCCTGCCGGCGCGGCCAGTCGTAGGCTGCCATCGCTCGATCCGCCGATGCGGCGCCAAGTAAGAACGGGATGCCCAGGCCCAGGCTGTATACGAATGCCAGCGCGGCCCCGCGCCACGCACCGCCGGTCGTAGTGGCCAAGGTCAGGACCACCGCCAGCGTTGGACCGATGCAGGGGGTCCATCCCAGTCCGAACAGGATGCCCAGCAGCGGCGCACCCGCGACACCGCTCGGCGGGCGCCACGGCAGCTTCACGCTCCGATTGGCCCACGGAAACCTCGCCATCGCTCCGGCGAACAGCAGACCCAGCGCGATGGTGAAGCCACCCAGGATCCGTGTCAGTATCTGCTGGTGCGACTGCAGAAGAGCGCCGAGCCCACCGAACGCTGCACCGTAGCTGGTGAAGACGGCAGCGAATCCGAGCACGAATAGGACTGCGCCAGCCATGGTGTGACGGCTGCTGTCGCTGCCTGCAGCCCTTGATTCCGTGCCACGCCAATGAGCCTTGTTCGGAATCCTCGAGCGCACGACGTCCGCCCCGAGGCTGCCTGTCACGAACGCCAGGTAGCCCGGCAAGAGCGGCAGAACGCATGGGGAGAAGAAGGAGAGAGCGCCGGCAGCCAGGGCTATGGGCCCCGCCAGCACCAGCGGCCCGGAGCTGACAATGCCCCAAGCGGAGTCGGCGACGAACACCCAGCCTCCTTTGATCAATCATCGACGAAAAACAATATTAGAGACAGTGGGGAGAAATGGGCGCTTCCGTCACAGATGTCGCGCTAAGGTTACGCTTCATCGCTGGCACAAGATGGCCAGCGCGGTGACCAACGGGCGAAGAAGCCGACGAGTGCGGAGGCGACCGTGCGCGATGAAGTCCTCGCCCTGGCAGCCGGCCGACGTCACGGCGGACGAGGATGTCGGGTGATGTGATCACAGACATGTTCCCCCAACTGTCCGCGGTACTTTTGCAGATCCTCTCGTGGTTGGTCGGCGCTGGGCTGCTGAGCGGCGTTGCGCTCTGGTGGTGGCAACGACGCAGCGCATCGCAGGACGCCGCATCGCAGGGGCTATCAATTCTGACGGTTTCCGTACCGGACCATGAGGTCGAGCCACGAGCCCGGCGGTTCCTGCGCATCGGGCTCGGGCTGTTGTGGCTGGTGGACGGGCTACTGCAGGCACAACCAGCCATGCCGGCTGGCTTTGTCGCCCATATGTTGACGCCGGGAATCACCACCAGCCCGGGTTGGCTGGTCGAAGTCGTCCAACCGTCCGCCCAAGCTTGGGCCAACCACCCGGTGGCAGCCGACGCGGTCACCGTTTCGATCGAGTTGGGCCTGGGGCTGCTCTTGCTGCTGGGGGGCCGAGGTCTGCTCGCCAGATCAGCACTGTGGGCCAGCCTGGCCTTCAGCGCCGTGGTGTGGATGGGCGGTGAGTTCTTCGGTGGCCTGCTCGCCCCGGGCGCATCCTGGCTGACCGGTGCCCCGGGCGCCATCTTGGTCTACGCACTGGCCGCCGCGCTGCTGCTGGTCCGGTGGGACCGCTGGAGCAGCGGCGAAGCCAGGAAGCTGGCGCGACGAGCGGGGGGGATTTGGATACTCGCTGCAGCCACGCTGCAGGCCCTGCCGTGGGAGGGCAACTGGTCAGGCCACGGGCTCTCCGCGGCGTTCGAGATCGGCACCCACAACAGCCAGCCGACCGTGTTCCTGAGGCCGATCACGGTGGCGGGTCAGCTGGCGCAGAGCCATCCCATCACGGTCAATGCCGGCCTCGTGGTCATTCTCGTCACAATCGGCGCCGGCTTACTCCTCTCGTCAGCGCGCGTCTTCGTCGCTGCCGGGATCACCCTATGCCTGGCCACCTGGTGGCTGGCCCAGGACTTCGGGGTCCTGGGCGGGCTGGCAACCGACCCCAACACGGCTCTGCCGCTGGCTCTGGTGCTCATGGCAGGCTGGCCAGGTTGGCAAGAGCGCCCGGCGCGTGCCCAAGAGCACGCACTGGGCACTGACCGCCTGGCCCCACACGAGCGCAACCTGCCCGTCCGGGCCAGCCTCACCACAGTGGGGGTTGGCGCGGTGCTGTTCGTTCCCATATTTCTGCTCGGCACGCTGCTCGGGCCCCCCGACGCATCAGCTGTCGTGGCGGACAGCAGTGGCGGCGTCAGTTCCGTTCCCCACCGGCCAGCCCCGCAGTTCACGCTGACGGACCAGAGTGGGAGCACGATGTCGATGTCACGACTGCGCGGCACCCTTACCCTGGTGACCTTCCTCGACCCAGTCTGCAGCGATGACTGCCCGGTCATCGCCAACCAGATCGCAGCCGCAGACCGCGCACTGGGGCCGCTGGCTGGGCGGATCCAGATTGTGGCGATCGACACCAACCCGATCTTTCACCAGGTCCAGGACGTCGAAGCGTTCACCAGCTCCCATGGCCTTGGCGACCTGTCCAACTGGCATTTCCTGGTCGGAACGCCCGCACAGCTGGGAGACGTGCTCTCGGCATACGGCATCGTCGTGCAGGTCCCAGCGGTCGGCATGATCTCCCATGGCGAGGGCATCTACTTCGTCTCACCCGACGGGACGACGACTGCGTACCTCGGCGACGGCGCAAACCCGCAACTGTCCCAGGGCTACTCCACGCTCATCGAGCAGGAGATAAGGAGGCTGCTCTGATGACCCACCCCGGATCGCACTGCCCTCACCATCCCGGCGGTCACCGCCCACGGTATCGACCAGCAATCGCACTGGCGAGCCTGATACTGGTGTCGTCCGCATGCTCGCCGTCCTCGTCGACACCGGCGTCCCCCCAGTCTGACTCATCCCCCGCTGCCAGAGCGCAACGGCTTGCCAACGCCACGGGTGCCCCGCTGCGAGCCGCGTCACCGTGGCTGCTGATGCAGGACAGCCACTCCGGCACAGCCGTTTGGCCCAGCGGGACTGCGTTCCTGTTACTTCACACCGTTGATGGTTGGCGACACGTCACCAACATCACCCCGGTCGCTGTACCAACCGGCGGGGGGCTGAGCATGTCGGCAAAATCTCGTGAGCTGGTGGTGGCCGCCCTGCCGTTCCACCAGCTCGTGGTCTCACCGCTGCTGCGCAGCACCTCCTCGGGCACGGACTGGAGTCCCGGGCAGCTACCTGATGGTCTCACGCTCGGTCGGGAGTCCGTCGGACTTGGCCCACGCGGTGTCACGGCTGTCTTGCGCACGGGCGGCGGAACCGTTGTTGCAAAAGGACCGGGTGGCTGGAGTGTGCTGACCAGCGCATCGAGACTGTTGCCAGGCGGACACCTCCAACTCGATGCCATCAGCTGGGGCGTAGGCGACCGGGGCTGGGTGACCGGCCATGGACCTGCAAGCGGGCCTGTCGCCTTCACCACCAAGGACTCCGGCAAGACGTGGGCCGCCGTGGTCGGTCTCGCCCCAGACGCCGTCGCGGCACTGACGCCCTGCGGAGGCGGCCAAACATGGATGCTGCCGGTCGTGCGTGCGCGCGGGACCATGTCCATCGCCACGAGCGTGGACGGCGGGGCCACCTGGGCAGCTGGCGCTGCGTTGACAGTTCCACGGGGCCTGCCCGCCTGGGGTTGTCACAACCAAGTCGCGTGGATGATCGGCGCCGCCACCGGCGGCGACCACGTCTACTCCTCGGTGAATGCAGGCCACACCTGGACGGAGCACGGCATCGCCCCCAGCGGAGTCACCGACCTGGAACCCACCGCAAGCCACACCGGTTTCGCCACCACGACTACGAGCAAGGGGGCCATTTTGTGGGCTGTGCTCGGGGACGGTGCGTCCTTCTCCCCGATTGCGCTCCCCGGCTGGGTCACAACCCTCGGGAACAAGACGATGTCCATGAACTGATCACAGGCTCGCGCGACCGACGCCGCTCGAGCGGGTCAGCCACCCACCGCGGGACTGGCGATGAAGGATGTGGTCAGGGCGCTGAACACTGCGGCCAGGGCGATCCAGGCCCACCAGAGCCAGACGATCCCGACCTGCCAGTTCTCGGTGGCCGAGTACCTGCCCAGCCGGGCCCGGTTCCACATCGCCAGACCCAGGAACAATGTCAGACCCAGGTGGAAGAGGTTGGCCCCTGCCAGGAGATACATCGAGGACGCGTAGGCGCCTGTGGCGATCGCGAAGGGGAAGCTGGCGATCTGGACGACCTGCCCGACACCGACCACCAGGAGCAGGAGCACACCGACAGCGCTGGCAAGAACGAGCCGGCCGCTGTCGCCGTCTCGGATACCTTTCTCTCCCCAGCGGAACACCACGGCGCTGATGACCAGACCGGCTGCCAGAACCCACGAGCTCCAGACGGGCGCGGTCGCTGAACCGTGCGGTACCCAGGCGCCCTCGGTGTTGAGGCCTCGCAGGTACCGGTAGCTGAACAGCATGGCGGCCACGAAGGACGCGTCCGCCACGATGATGAACCCGACCCCCAACCGCCAACGCCGCCCTACAGTGTCGACGTCCTCGTGATGACCCGCGGTGGGGGCAGCCGTCGTGGTGCTCATGGCCGCGCTCCTTCAGTGCTGTCCTCATCGGCAGAACTGCCGACGTGAGCCGGTTCGAGCTTGTCCGGACGAGGTGGCCCTTCAAAGGGTTCGAACGGTTCCTCGCCGTACCCGTAAGCATCCGAGGTCACGACCGGAAGCACCTCGAAGTTCTCCAGCGGAACGGGGTTGGGGACAGTCCACTCCAACGTCTTGCTGCCCCACGGGTTGGACGGTGCGAGCTCACCGTGGCGCCAAGAGCTGAACACCGCGTATAGCAGAAAGAGCATTCCGATTCCGATGGCGTAGGCGCCCATAGTCGAGACGAAGTTGCCCGTTGCCAACAAGTTGTCGTAGGTGTACACCCGGCGCGGCTGGCCCGCAAGGCCCACCGCAAACATCCCCATGAAGGTGACGTTGAAGCCGATCTGCACGAGCCAGAAGGAGATGAAACCGAATCGCTCGTCGAGCATCCGGCCGGTCATCTTCGGGAACCAATACGCCAGTGCCCCGATCGCACCGGTCAACCCGGCACCCATGAGAGTGTAGTGGAAGTGGGCGGTGACGAACATGGATCCGTGAAGGGCGTAGTCCACCGGGACATCGGACAGGTACAGGCCCGTGATGCCGCCGATGATGAAGTTCCACAGCATCGCGTATGTCGACATCATGGGCAGCCGGGTCCAGATTCGTCCGCGCCAGATCGTGCCCAGGATGACAAGGAAGAGCATGCCGGTCGGTATGGAGATCATCTCCGTGGTCAGCATGAAGGCCCCGTTGAGGTTTGGTGCCCAGCCGGAGACGTACATGTGGTGCGCCCACACCATGACGCTGAGAACGGAGATGCCGACGATGCCCAGCACGGCGGTGTTGAAGCTGAACAACGGTTTGCGGGAGAACACCGCGGTCAGCTCCATCAGGGCGGCTATGGCAGGGATCAAGATCACGTAGACCTCGGGATGTCCCATCAGCCAGAACAGGTTTGCGTACAACCAGGGGCTGCCGCCACCGGAGGCGATGTAGAACCGAGCCCCCATGGTGCGGTCAAGCCCGAGCAAGACCTGCGACGCCATGAACATGGGGAACGCCGGGATCGCTAAGCCGACGCTGGCGACCACCCCGTAGATGAAGATCGGGGTCCGGTTCCACGTCATGCCACGCGCCCGCATGGTCAGCACGGTCGTGGTGATGTTCGCACCGGCCACGGCGCTGGAGATCGCAAAGATGATGATCGTCATCAGGAATGCATCCATGCCAGGTGGCGCCTGGTCGGCCAGCGGGGCATAGCCGGACCAGCCAGTCGGGATGCCTCCCAGGAACGTAGCCGACAAAAGGATCGGAACCGCGGCGACGATCATCCACAGGCTCAGAGCATTCAGGCGCGGGAATGCCATGTCCCGGGCACCGATCATCAACGGCATGATGAAGTTCCCGAAGGGGCCGGTCACCATGATGATCGTCGCGATGACCATGATCAGGCCGTGCAGACCGACGATCGCGTTGTACTGCTGTGGACTGAGGAAGTTGGAGTTCGGGCTTATCAGGTTGGTGCGGATGAGCATGGCCATAGCGCCGCCGACGCCAAACAGGACCATGGTCAGCACCAGGTACTGGATGCCAACGACCTTGTGGTCGGTGGTGAACCGGAAGTAGCGACGTATGCCCTGGTCCTTGCCCGCGAGGAACAGCTCGTCCTCGGAGGTCAGGTCACGACCCCGCAGCCAGCCGATCGGCCCGTTGAACGCACCGATGCCCGCCATGAAGCCGACCGCCCAGCAGACCATGGTGATGACGGTGACCTGGTCGGGGCCAAAGTCGTCAGCCAACATGAAGTGGCGCGCGATGGCCCACCCCACGAGTGCGAGGACCAGGCCACCCCCCGCGGCCGTGACGACGTTCAGCCGGCGCATCAAGCCGCCCCCGGCGGCCGGAATCCCTAGCAGTGGCTCCGTATTCAGGGTGCTCACAGTGCTTCCCTTCGTCGCCCGGTTGTCCTCACGACGCCCGCCGTTCCTGGGCAGTGATCCACGCAGCAAAATTGCTGCTGCTCACCACATGAGCCTGGGTCTCCATGTGCGCATGCAGCAGCCCACAGAGCTCGGCGCAGCGCACGTCAAAGGTGCCCAGCCTGTCCGGGACGACGCCAGTCTTGGTCACCTCACCGGGGTTGGCGTCGATTTTGATCCCCATCTGAACGACCCAGAAGGAGTGGATGACGTCCTTGCTCGTGACGTGGAAGACCACCGGCCGGTTCACCGGCAGATACAGCTGTTCCGACTCGACGTTGCCGTTCTGCGGGTAGGAGAAGGTCCACACCCATTGCTGGCCGGTGACGTTCACGACCATCGCATTGGGCGTCGAGGCGTCGGCCGAGAGGCTCTGCATCTCACCCAGCCCCCAGATCAGCGCAAACATCGTCAGACCTGTGGAGACCGCAATCCACGCCACCGTGACCCGTCCGTTGCCCCGGATCGGCGGGCCGTCGCCGATGGGCGGCTCCGAGCCCCGTGAGCGCCATCCGATCAGGCTGTAGACCGCGATCGCCAGCACGAGAGCCATCACCGCGGAGGCGGCAACCGAGAAGACCGTCATGGTGCTCTCGACCGCACGCATGGTCGGTGACGCAGGGGGGCCCATCAGTCGTGTGGGCACGGTGAGGGCGAAAATCGTCAGAAGTACAGTCAGACCCAGCCAGGTCCAGACAATCCGCTTGATCTCGACCCGCTGCCACCACGTGCGTATCTGGACTGTCACCGGCTCGGTCTCGGACATCAGAGGGTGCCTCTCATCGCGTGGCGTCTAAGGATGTGGCTCATGCGACAGTGAGAGTCCCAGACATGTAGCCACGAGTCGACATGGCCCCCCCGAAATCGACATAGCCGTCGCCACACGGGTACTCGCAGTTCCACACGTAGTTGCCCGGGCCGGCGGTGACGAACGAGAAGGTCACCACGTTCGGGTTCGGGTAGTTCGAGCCTGGGGCGGGCTTGGCGTTGTCGGGCAATGCAGGCAACGGGACACTGACGAACAACGGATCTTGATTCGTCGGCAAAGCGTGAACGGTGAAGGTGTGACCGACGGCGTCGGAGTTGACATCGGTGACGGTCTTTCCGTTGACCGTCTCGGTCCCGTCGACGGTGCCATGGACCGTGGCGAAGTAGGGATTCGTGATCGTCCCGCCGCTGTCGTACTGCTTGATGGTGATGGTCACCAAAGCGTGGGCCGGCACACTGAGGTTGGTGGTTGGTCCATAACTGACCCAGTCAGGTTGGCTGCCCCCACCGGGACCGTGTTCTCCGGCCAGGCTGTCAGGGTAGGTGGCGAGTTCCATGAACGCATGCGGTAAAACACCGACCGGTGTCTGTGCCGTTCCTTTGATCGTTGCACTCAGCAATCCTGGGGTCGTGCCGGCCCGAGCCAGTGCCGTACCCGCCAGGACAACTACCAGAACTCCCGCAGCCACCACACCCGACGCCCTCAGATACACGCCTATCGTCGGCATTCGTCGCCCCTCGGCCAGAATCTAGCCCGACGCGCGATGGTCGAGAAGCACCAGAGTGACCCACGTCATAGCCAACGTCAAGGACAAACGCCAAAAACTTCTTAGGGAGCCCTCGCCTTTTCCTTCACACATTCACCCGCGTTCTGCCTCACCTCAGAAATCATGCGCTGCTAGCATCCACAACGTGGAGCACTGGTTGAGCTTCCTCGGCGCCTGGACCTTCGATCCTGTACTCGGTGGATCGTTGGCAGTCGCGGCGGTGCTCTACGCCTGGGGGGCGTGGAGCGTGAGTTCGCGCCACCCTGACTCACCATGGGCTGGTCGCAAGACTGCATGCTTTCAATCCGCAATAGCCCTTCTCTGGGTGAGCCTGCAAGGCCCTATCGGTGTCTACGATGACACCTTCTTCTGGGCGCACATGGTTCAGCACGTCGTCATGGTCATGGTCGCCGCACCCTTGCTGGTGCTCGGAGCCCCCGTGCTGCTGATTCTGCGGGTGAGTTCGCCACAGATCCGGCGGCGCTGGGTGGTTCCCGTGTTGAGGAGCCGTGTGGCTTACGCGCTCACCAACCCTGTGACCACCTGGCTGCTACTTGCGGTGGTGATTGTCGGGGCGCATTTCACCCCGTTCTACGAGTTCGCGCTCGAGCACGAGGGCGTGCACCGGTTTGTGGAACACCCGTTGTTCCTGGGTGCCGCGCTGCTCTACTTCTATCCGCTGCTGCCGGGGAACCTGACGACCCGCAGAGTCTCACCGGCGGTTCGGATGGTGTCGCTGTCCCTGATGATGGTGCCCGAGACGATGACCGGCTTCTTTATCTACGCCTCCCCTTTTGTGATGTACCCCTTCTACTCCCACGTCTATCGGGCCTTCGGGCCAGGGGCTCTCGCCGATCAACAGCTGGGTGGCGCACTCATGTGGGCAGGCAGCATGGCGATCGATAGCGTATGGATAGTACTGGCTGCCCACGAGTGGCTGCTCAGTGAAGCCCGCAAGGGACGGCGCCTCGACGCCATCCTCGCCAAGGAACTACGAGCCCAACCCCATGCCTGATCCTTCCTCAACACGCCCCGGACCAGGACGTTGGTCCTGCGTGGTTCGGCTGCACATCCCTTTTCTCGTCGGGGTCGCAGGGTGCCTGTTTGCCGGATGGTTCGAGTTGACCCGTGCCCGGGCCGGCCGGGAGGTCGCTTGGCTCTACGCCTTCGAATGGCCCTTGTACGCCATCTTGGGCACCTACGTCTGGTGGCGCACGCTGCACGAAAGCCCGACCCGGCCCGTTGTACCGGACGACCCACACACCATTGATCAGCTCGACCCGGATCTGGTCGCATGGCAGGAATATCTTGCCAAGATGCAAGCCGCGGACCCACCGGGTGGCCCGCCCCGAACGCCGCTCAACGCCAGGCGGGAGGCACGACATTCTCGAGGGCGACCACCAGAAAGAGAAGGCTGAGGTAAGTGATCGACAGGTGAAAGAGCCGGGCGGACTCTGTGGCGCGTCCTTGTCGAACCCGGCGCCGCAATGCGTACGCCTCACGCAGGAACACCACTCCCAAACCAGCCGCGGCGACCGCGTACAGCGGCCCCGTGCGCGCCGCCGGCCAGAGCAACAAGGAGGTGGCCACCATCGCCCAGGAATACGCAACAATCCTGCCCGTGACGAACGCTTCGGTCGCCACGACCGGAAGCATAGGAACGCGCGCCGCCGCGTAATCCTGTTTGAACTGCATCGCCAGGGCCCAGAAGTGCGGTGGCGTCCATAAGAACACAATGAGGAACAGCACCAGTGGGGCCCAAGCAAGCCGACCAGTCACCGCCGTCCAGCCGATCAGTACCGGCATGCAACCGGCCGCGCCCCCCCACACGATGTTCTGGGATGTGCGACGCTTCAGCAGCATGGTGTAGACCAACACGTAAAAAATAATCGCGGCTGCCGCAAGAACGGCGCTCAGGGCGTTGGTCGTCAACCACAGCCACGTCAGGGACAACCCGCCGAGGACCACGCCGAACACAAAAGCGCTTCGAGGGCTGACCAGACAATGATTGAGTGGGCGATTCTTCGTACGCAGCATGATGGCGTCGATATCGCGGTCGTAGTAACAGTTCAACGCGTTCGCGCTTCCTGCGGCTAACGAGCCCCCAACCAAAGTCGCGGCCAGTAGACCTACAGAGGGCAGACCCCGGGCTGCCAGCATCATGGCCGGGACAGTCGTGACCAAGAGAAGCTCGATGATCCGGGGCTTGGTCAAGGCCACGTAGGCCGACACCTTCGCCACGAACCGGGATGAGCTTCGGCCCGGCTCAACGCGGCGGCCGGCAATATCAACCATTTCACTCCGATCCCCGCGAACACCGTCGCAAAGCGAGCGGTTGCTGAGCGCCAGAGCATATCTTGTCCTGAAGCGAACCGACATCAGAAAGGCCTGTGTTGCATCGTGTCCAACAGATCGGGCTCAAGGGCGCGTATGGCGGCGGTCGTCGTCGCGGCACTCCTGCCGGCAGGTTGCGGCGGGGTCACTACGTCATCAGCCGGTGACGCCCCTGCAAAGGTCGAGTCCCCCGGGTCCAGCCGCATCGCGATGAGCGATCGACGCCTGGCCCCGAACCTGAGAGGCACCACGATCGAAGGTTCGAAGTTTGCGCTGGACGACGTCGCCGGCAACGTGGTCGTCATCAACATCTGGGCATCGTGGTGCGAACCGTGCAGGACCGAGTCCCCGGTGCTTGCTCGTCTCGAACGCCAGCTGGCAGCGAAAAAGGTTAGTTTCGTCGGCATCGACGAGATGGACACCACCACATCGGCCACACGATTCGTCGCATCGACAGGCGCAAGGTACCCGCAGTTGGTCGACTCCGACGGAGCCCTGCTGGGCCAGCTCCCCCTGTTGCCACAGAAGGGGATCCCGAGCACCCTGATTCTGGATCGGCATCACCGGATGGCGGCGCGGGTGATCGGGCCCGTCACAGGTGTGGAGATTCAGACCCTGGTCAGCGAGCTGCTCCACGAGCGCTGACCAGGCAAGGTCGTCACGGGAGACAGAACGGCTCCGAACCCTCGCCGAGCACATCCAGCGGATCCTCCAGCTCGTCGACCTGCTGGGCGAGGACCATGCCTGAGTGGGGACGGACATGGACGCCAACTACAACCCGGTGTTCGAGACCTATGCGAAGACGCCACTGCTGGTCGGTGGGCTGTTACGGCGAGGGATGCCCGAGGAGGCTCTTGCCAAGCTCATCGGCGACAACTTCCTTCGGGTCTTCGCCGAAGCCCTCACCTGCTGACCCCGCAAGACACCGGCGGGACGGGCGGGGCTCGTTGACCGCGGTTCCCCCTGCCGAAGCCAACAGCCTCGACCTCTTTACAGCCTCCCAGCACGGTTGCCGCACCACGCAGCTACGTCTCCCCACAGCCCTCGAACACGGTTGCCGCAACACGCAGCGCCGTTGCCGCACCTGAGGTGTGTTGCTCCCACCGGACAGTGACCCAAGAAGGACAATTTCTCCCGAGGAGAGCACGGTTAGGTCGAAGTGCAGCATTTGTGCGTGCGGTCCGTTGGGCCAGGTTGCTGACGGTCGTTGCTCCACATTTTGGAAGGCCAGCGCTGTGCTGGCATCGAGCCGTCGCAGCACTAGCCAGTCCTGACCACGTGGGTCAGGCGCGTCGGCACCGGGATGCTCGTCACCGGAGCAGTACTGGAGGTCCAGTAGCCGACGGTAGAACTCCGCGAGGGCTCGGACGTCAGTGGTGTCCAGGACCACCTGGCGAAGGACCGGGACGCCGGGCTGAGGGCTCATCCGTACTCCTTTGTTGATCCTCACGTGCTCAGGATGAGACTTAAGATGGCACCGCCATCGACGTGGCCGCAGGACGATCCGCGACCGGCACAGCGAGGACCTATTCGTTGGCGTCCGCGTCGCAGGGTTTTGAGCGTCAGCCAGCGTTCCGCTTACGGGATGGCGAGACTGGGTCGAGGATTCGGTAGGCGAGGAGTTTGACGCGGTCACTGATGAGGAACCAGATCAGCGCGTATCCCCAGACGAACAAGGCCCATCCCCAGCCCAGGGGTGTCATGAACAGTCCGTAGACCGCGATGAACGTTGCCAGAATCTGGGTGCCCAGGACTGCTGCCCACAGGATACGGGCGGGGCGGATGGACCAGAACGGGCCGCGGGTACGGGTGAGGAAGATCGTCAGGTGTCCGGCCACTGACAGCATCAGGTACATCAGGGTCTGCAGTTGCGGATGGCCAAGGCCAAAGACGCGGTCGCCGAGGTAGAACAGGCCGAACGCGGCGACGGGTCCGACGGTGCCGAGCACGGTGGCGATTCCCAGCACGAGGCGCATGTTCCATGCTTCGGGCTGATCCTTGTAATGGACGTTGTCGTAGGCGATGGACAAGATGGCGCCGTCGTTGAGCAGCGCCAGGATGACGATCATGACGGCGGTCACGGGGTAGAAGTTGAAGATCAGGATGGTCAGTGTCACGAACAACAGCACGCGCAGTGT
>Ga0182021_10002959_pt1 | contig 19995 bp, 9 predicted proteins | sample 612E3MmetaG_FD_120493 | JGI IMG/M metagenome (GOLD analysis project Ga0182021, IMG submission 120493) | Permafrost microbial communities from Stordalen Mire, Sweden - 612E3M metaG (Illumina Assembly) | ecosystem: Environmental > Terrestrial > Soil > Wetlands > Permafrost | place: Sweden... | reverse complement strand
TAAATAAATCATTTCTCCGTGGCTGTCGTTTTCGGGAACCGGATCGGGCCCCCTGAAATCAACAACACAGGGAACTTTACCATTTTCGTATTGATGTTCTGCGTACCAATCAATGAAATCCTTCACTTCTTTTACGATACCGGATTTCAGCAGTGCAGATGAAGTCAATGCGCCGTCGCGTATCCAGCTTCGTTCATACGAACGCGAGCCGGGTTGAATACCGGCTTTGTCCCTGTTGATTAATATGTATGCGAGATTTGATTTGTAGGTATTTACAATCCGGTTCGCTGATTCAGGCAAGTTAAATTTGATATGACCGACTTTCGTTTTCCAGAATTCAGTTGCCTTGTTCGATTGTTCAACGACATCATCATTACCCGGTTTCCTGTCAATTGATTTTTGACCATAAAACGGGACCACAACAAAGAACCCGGTATGTTCACCCGGTTTCAAGTGAAATGAATATTTTATAACGCCATTTGCCAGCCCGCTTTGATCAACAGCAAATTTACCTTGAGGAATCTTCCCTTTCCGCAGAAGATCAACAATATTTCCTTCATCAAAAACACTTGCCCCGAAGGAATCATATTCTTTTTGAGACATCACAACTTTATTATCGATGGCCAATAATCCGCCATCTTCTTCTTTGATTGAATTTATTTTACCTGCGCCCCCGGTCAAATTTAAAAACTGGTAGTATGGATTAACCTGGTACGGGCGAATCAACAAATAAAACTCAAAATCTTTTTGTTTGTTCGAAAGATTTTCAAATGAATACCTGATATCGAGCATGGAATTTATATTGGCCTCACCGCTTGCTGTTATTCCGGCCATAAATTTCAGATCTTTACATCGCCAGCTGACGGAGGGCACAAAATTAAATTCACTTTTATCTTCAGAAGATCCCAATGATTGAACTGAATTGACATTGCTCCAGTTATAAAGTGAATCGCCAATTTTTATCATCGGCTCGATTGAAAACAGGGCTTTATCAACTTCAACCATTCCATCTTCATTTATCAGCGCTTCCTTCACATCATTATTAACACCCGTAATGGTCCAATAAGAAGCTTGCTCTGAAAAGTATCTCGGAAAATTCCCTGCCGGTGAATTTTTAGCTGTATAAATCAAAAAATCATTCGGGGTCACAGAACTGCTGACGTCTAAAAATTTCACCCCGCACATTCCGAACCCTTTTTCAGAATTGCTTTTTACAAGGTCTATTTTCATATATTTTGCTTCAGCTTCGGGCAACCTGATAAAACTGATCTCACTGTGATTTGATTGAACGGAATAAACTTCCTCCCATTTCTTCCCGTCCTCCGATAAAAGAACAGTATAACTTTTTGCGGAATTATCTTTTAGCCAATTGATTTGCAAACCGCCGAATTCCCTCTGGGTTTTAAAATCAAAAACAACATCCTGATCTTTCACTCCATCGCTTTGCCAGTATGTTTCATTTGAATTATCAACAATAAAACCGGATGAATGATTTTTTATAAATGACGAAGCCTTGACTGCCGGTACCGGATAAGATTGCGTTTCGGGTTGAAGGGGTTCAAACTTCAGATCATCAATCCAGATCGTTCCTTTGCCGCCGACAAAAGAAGAAATTGTAAATTCGATTCTGTCAATTCGCTTTAAGCTTTGATCAGTTGTTGGTCCCCAGGCAAAATGGATATGTCTTTTTTTTATACGGATTTTTTTCCAATCTTTTGGAAAATCATAGTTGCGATTATTAACCCACCAGACATTGTTTCCCGTACTGTCGATAAATTTTATTTCAAAATTATTGGCGGGAGATTCGGCTTTGACATTAAAAGTAAATTCATAGTTATCCGGGAGGTTCATCGGAAACACTTTCTGTATTCCCCCGTAACCGGTGCCTTTGGTGAAATCATAATCGAAACGGATCGCATTGCCTGTCAATCCTTTTTCATTAGATAAACTTAGTGTAACGCCATCGGATTTGATGAAGGTCCAGCCATTTTTGTTTTCAAATTCATCAAGTGTTTTGATTTGAGCGGAAATGATCATATTTGTAAAAAGTAACAATACTGTAATTGCAGTTCTCATTTTTAAAAGACTTTTTATTAAACACTAAGGCGCACAAAGTGCATCACTAAGGAACACAAAGGGAAGGTTCATCAGACAACAAATCTTAGTGCGCCTTTGTGAAATCCTTGGTGCGCCTTTGTGGTTATACTTGTAAAACCTTTTCGGCTCACAAGATTTTATTTCAAATATTCGTAGCCGAGTTTGTTTAAACCTTTTTGGATTATCGAATCTTTCATTACATAATTCCAAACCAGGCCTGTTCTGAAATTTTCTATCATAATCAGCATCGGGCCCTGATCTATGCCAATAAAATCATCATTAAACCATTTCGCTGTTGGATTGAAAGCATCATAATAACCGTATTTCCCCCATAAATGTTTACCGTACTTTATATTCATTGATTTAATGGTCGGTAACACAATTTCAGGTGCAAAAGGGATTGATGAAAGCGATGCGTAAGGTGCAATTGTTCCATCGTCAAAATAATTGTAATCGGGTCCGCTCGTTCCTCTTCCCGCATAACCCAAAAACTTTTTATCGTCAAAATTGTATTTCTCCGTTGGGCCGTCACTTGCGGTAACGCCCCAGCAAAGCGAATCGTAACCAATCCACCCTTTGGGATTGTCTATTGCATATTCTCGTTGAACATAGGTTGCACGGCGGGAGTTTTCAAAGTAATCAATTCCTTTTTCTTTCATGTATTCATCAACGATGCCGCGGTAATCAATAAATGCCTGTGAAAACTGATGACCAAATAAAGGAGGAAAAGCTACATGCGAAAGTCCTTTGTATGGAGTCTGCCATTTATAAGTTGTTAACCATGACTTGTAACTTTGTTTAACATTTTTCATTCCACTGCCGGCAGCTAAAACATAAAGGAACAACGCCTCATTATATCCGCTCCAGCCATAATCATGTAATTTTTTCTCGGGAGACCAGCCCATGGAAATTGTATGAGCAAATTTACCGGTGTCGGGCATTTGCATAAAATTCCAGTCAATTCTGTCAAGTAAACTTGCTGCAAGTAAACGGATTTGTTTTTCAACTTCATTGTCCTGGTTGTAATAGTTCCTCGCAAAGATGATCCCCATCATCAGTAAGCCTGTGTCTACTGAAGAGAGTTCACAATTCCATTCACGGGTACCGGAATTCATTCTGAGAAAATGATAATAAAAACCTTTGTATCCCGTGACATTTGTACCGGTGCTCTGAACTGAACTGATAAAGAACTTAAGAATTTTCAGCGTAATCTCTGCCGCCTGTTCACGGGTCATCCAGTTTCTTTCAGCCCCGATGGCGAAGGATGGAATTCCAAAACCTGTCGATGCAATACTGGCAGGAGCCCAGACTGCGGTGCGGTCTTTTACGATTCCTTTTTCAGGATGATGTTCATTTAAAAAGAAAAGAAAAGTTTTATGCTGAATTGAATCGAGCATGGTCTCTTCGGCAGGTGTTAACGTATAATTGACCTTTCCATGAGATTTGAATACGGGCTGTTGTGGCTGCGCGACAGATATGGCAAAAGTGAAAACCACAAACAATAATATTTTGCTGATCTTCATATGATTTCTGCTTTCAATTTTAATGCTTAACCGTAATTGACTTCGACAGGGTTTCTGCAGAGTTTGTACCGACATAGAACACAAATTCGCCGGGCTCCCAGTACTTTTTCAGATCCGGATGATAAAATGAAAGTTCGTCTTTATCCAGTGAAAATGTTAAAGACTTTGATTCTCCGGATTTTATCATGACCTTTTGAAATCCTTTCAATTCTTTTACAGGACGGGTGATCGACCCCACCTTGTCCTGGACATACAATTGAACCACCTCTTCTCCATCACGCTTCCCGGTGTTGGTGACCTGAACATGAATGGACAGTTTGTCTCCTGTTGTATCTGCATGTAAGTCTGAATAAGCAAAAGAAGTGTAACTAAGTCCATATCCAAATGGAAAGAGCGGGTCATTGCTCACATCTGTGTAACGGGAAACATTCACTTCATCCGGTTTTTCAGGATTATAAGGCCGGCCTGTATTTTTTGAGTTGTAAAAAATTGGTATCTGCCCGGTATTTCTGGGAAAAGTCATCGTCAGTTTACCGGAAGGATTATAATCACCAAAAAGGACATCGGCGATGCCATTTCCTGCCTGAGTACCTCCGTACCAGGTTTCAAGGATAGCCGGTGCAAGGGTATTCAGTTTGGTGATGGTCAGCGGACGGCCATTAAATAAAACCACTGCCACCAGTTTTCCGGTGCCAATGATTATTTCGGCCAGGTCGTTCTGAACACCGGGCAGGTCAATGTTGGAGCGGCTGGATGCTTCCCCGGTCATTTCCCTTTCTTCTCCCACCGCCAGGATTATGTAATCGGCGGAGGAAGCAGCTTTCAATGCATTATCAAAACCGGTTTTATCTGGGTCATCGATATTGCATCCTTTTTCATAAATAACGGTAACCTCGTGGTTGACCCGGTTTCTAATTCCTTCGAGCAGGGATACACATTTTTCCCATTCCCCTGCGGCCGACCAGTTTCCCAGCATATCCTTCTTTGAATCAGCCAGAGGACCAATCAGGGCGATGGTACGGACCGTTGCCGGGATGGGTAACGTTTGTTTCTGGTTTTTAAGCAGAACGCAGCTTTCAGCAACAAACTTCCGGGCAAAAGCCTGGTTTTGGGGTGTCATTACTTCCTTTTCCTGACATTCTTTATTGCAATAACGGTAAGGATCGTCAAACAAGCCGAGCTGGAATTTGGCCCGAAGAACAGCGCTTACTGCATCATCGATCTGCTTCATGGTAATTTTTTTGTTCCTGAGCAGGTCTGCCAGGGAATTCAGGTAAGCGCTTCCCTGCATGTCCATATCTACCCCTGCATTTAATGCAAGCCGGGCAGCTTCTTCCAGATCGGTGGCAATTCCATGGGGTATGAGTTCGTTGATAGCGGTATAATCAGTTACGATGAAACCTTTGAACCCCCAGCTTTGGCGAAGAAGATCGGTGAGAAGCCATTTATTCGATGTGGAAGGAACCCCGGAAATTTCGTTAAAGGAGGTCATTATGGATCCGACACCGGCATCTACGCATGCCTTATAAGTCGGAAGATACCATTCGTACAGGGAAAGCATTGACATGTCAACCGTGTTGTATTCGCGTCCTGCCTGTGGTGCGCCATAGGCAGCGAAATGCTTGGCACAGGCAAGTAGTGTGTGATTATCTTTTAAATCCTTGCCTTGAAACCCATGTACTCTGGCTGCGGCAATTTTACAACCCAGCCAGGTATCTTCACCGGCCCCTTCCACAACCCTCCCCCATCGCGGATCCCTGGTTATGTCAACCATGGGGGCATAGGTCCAGTTCAAACCTTCTGCCGTGGCTTCCAGGGCAGCGATCCGTTCCGATTCCTCAATGGAGGCGAGGTCCCAGCTGCAGGACTGTGCCAGCGGAACCGGGAAAATGGTGCGATGACCGTGAATGACGTCAAAACCAAAAATCAATGGGATTTTAAGTCGCGATTCTTCGACCGCGATGCGTTGTAAACTGCGAACGTAGTCTACCGTATAGGCATTGAGAATGGCGCCGGCTTTTCCTTCCCTGATCAGTCTTTTATAATTATCATCCAGTGTCGGGCCGTTAACATCCCAACCTGAGGAAAACAGCGATAACTGGCCAATTTTTTCATCAAGGGTCATTGTATTGAGCAACGTTTCAAGTTTAACCTTATCAGAAGAACTTATTCCCTGATCACCTGGTTTCTGGGAACAAACTGCTGAAGTGATCAATATCATCCAAAGGACAATTGCACTTTTTAGTTTGAACACATTCAGCATGGATAACAACGCTTACTATTATGAAATCAATAAGAAAAACCAAGTTTGGTCAGTCCCGGGTTCACCTTCGGGTTAGACATGAAAAGATTCCACAGAAGTTGTGTCCTGGAATTTTCTATCATACAAACGATCGGACCCTCGTCTATGGCAAGGTAGGAATCGGCCCACCATCCTTCCGAAGGATCAAAAGCATCATAAAAGCCATAATCTCCCCACAGGTGATCGCCAAGGGTGTAATAGAAAAACCGGATGGCATTCATTGACTGGACCGGCGTATATGGCAAAGCCGAAACTGCTGCCGTAGGCGTAATAACACCCAGGTCATTGGTCGGCGACTGTGCATCATATCCCCATGGATTGTCACTGGCCGTGAGCCCCCAGCAAACAGGGCTGTATCCCAGAAAGTCATTGGGGTTGGTATAACAATAGGTCCAGTTTATCAAAGATTGATGTACATTCTGATCCCAATAGTTTGCATATTGATCATGAAGGTTCCGTGGATCCAATCCAAGAAAGGAGTAATGCGTGAAAAACAGGGGCCCTCCGTAAGGTTCGCCAAGAGGGAGCGTGTATCCATAATAACTGTTTCCGTTTCTGATCCCGCCGTTTTTTGCATATCCCTGGTTGTAAACTGCGGCCGTAATGGGGTGGGTGGTCGATGTTGCTGCAACAATATAGGTGATCAGGGTTTCATTGTAACCCTGGATCTGCATATTCATGATCCAGCCTAAATCAGGCGACCAGTGCCAGTATAATACATTCTGCCCACGGGTAAACCAATCATATTCCACGGCATCAGTCAGGGCATCGATCCGGTTCATCAGGCTTTGTTCGGTGGGAACTGCAGGGTTAAGATATTGCCGCATGGTCATCAAACCTTCAACCATATAGGAAGTTTCGACCAGGTCAGCGCCGTCATCATTCGTGGAAAAAGGGTATGTAATCCCGGTAACTCCGTTCAGCCAATGAGGCCAGGCACCATGGTAACGATCGCAGGTTTCAAGAAAATTCAGAATTTTGTTCACCCGGGTCAATCCCTGGTCGCGGGTGATAAATCCCCGTTCCATTCCTACAATTAAGGCCATGACACCAAACCCGGAACCACCCATTGTCACGATATCCCCGGAAGTATTTCGCTCCCTGGCAAGGCCACACGACGGATGCGCAAAATCGTAAAAGTAACGGAAAGTCTGCTCCTGTATCAGGGTAAGAAGCTGATCATCGGAGATCAAGGGGAATTTAAGTGAAGAATCCAGGGCGGTATAAAAGGAATTGGTAAAACCGTCAAAAGGGAACCCGTTTTTTGATGTTAAATTCTTCGAGATATTGAAAAAGCAACGTGAAAAGTTCTTTGCGTACTGTGTATTTGAAACCGTCACTTTTTTATTGTTTCCGGAAAGTGAAAATGTAAGAGGATTACCCGACGACAGGGTAAAATAGGGATTCAGGTTCGAGGGGTCCAGGGAATCAGAAAAGGTAATTTCAATTTTTATGTTTTTCCAGTCAATGTTCTTGGGGATTTTTGGAAGTTGAAAGTCCTGCTGATTAATTGTGATGGTTTCAATTCGAAGTTTTCCTGCGATGGTAGTGAACACAAACTCCATCCCGGGAAAGGTTTCGCCATTGGATCCTTGTAATCCTGATGTGATCAGTAATTTATAATTTGTGAAGTTGTCAAGCGGCTTTTGCGGAGTAAGCCTGATGTCTCTGTTATTATTGAATAAAACAATGGTACAGGAAATGACGGTATTATCAACTTTTCTTAAAAGTATACTGCCATTAACTGACGAAGGATCGAGCGTGTTATTGAAGTAAATAGTAAACGAGCTATCGACCTCAATATCTTTGGTGGTTTCTCCGATTTTAAGAACAACCGGGCCTGCTTTAACCTGCGCCAGTTGAATGACCCCTGTGTTTGTGGCAACTTCTTTCTTCTTACAGGCGGTATAAAAAAGAATGTTGATTACCAGGAATACTGTTAAAAGCGGATAAGGTTTCATCATTTGAACGAAGCGGTTTTTTTGATTAAAAAGCGGCCCCCTGAATAGGGAGCCGCCAGTGATTCAATTAAATAATTCTCAGGCTAATATTTCATTATTTTCATGGAAAATGAAGTGCCTGATTTCGGATAGATGGTCACGAAATACAACCCTGAAGCCAGTTCTGAAGTATTAGTGGTATTGATTCCCACGCTCAGGTTGTCTATTTTAACCACTTGCTGGCCAATGGCCGAAGTAATGATGACGGATTTGAGGTCAACAGTGGTGTTGATAACCAGGAAATTGTTAAATGGAACCGGGTAAATGGTGACATCATTTGTCTTTTGTCCAACCGGGAGTCCGGCAACAATCGGGTTGGGATCATTGTTTAAAAGGATATCATCGAAATAGATGACAATGTCACTGGTTAGTGTCAGGGGATCCTCAAAGTCAGGCATGAAGGAAATGGTGGGATAAACACCGGTCTTGGAAGTGAAATCGAAAACCATGTCTTCCCATACTCCCGTGGAGGTCTGAGCGCTGGTAGAAAAAGTCTCCAGGTCACCGGTAGTTCCCCCTTGAATTTTGAACTTTATTGGGCTGATACGGGGTTTCCAGACTTTCACATGCATATATTTGTTGGTTGTCACGTCGACAGCTGTCGGGGACCAAAAACCGCCCCAGGGTACTCCATCTTTATCGCGGAGATACATAACGACCCAATTGCTTGTATTGATACCCGTGGGATCAGGATTCGGGACAAGTGTCATTTTACTTGAATCTGTAACGGGATCGTTCAACATTAAATTTAACGGAATGATTTCATAATCTTCAATGACATCGACAGCAGCACTACCGGGAGTCGGGTCATTATTGACCATGATGTCGTCAAAATAGATGACAATATCATCGGTTAGTGTAAGGGGGTCTTCAAAGTCGGGCATAAATGATATTGTAGGATAGGTGCCGGTTTTAGAAGAAAAATCAAATACCATTTCTTCCCATGCACCTGTGCTCGTTTGAGCAGCTGTTGAAAAAGTCTCAAGATCACCGGCAGTCCCTCCTTGCAGTTTAAATTTTATGGGACTGATACGGGGTTTCCAAACTTTTACATGAACATACTTGTTAACAGTCACGTCGACCGGTAAAGCCAGGGTTGACCAAAAGCCTCCCCATGGAACGCCATCTTTATCACGTACAAATTTAACGACCCAATTACTTGTGTTAATACCGGTAGGATCAGGATTTGGGACTACGGTCATGGTACTCAGATCTGTAGAACCACCCAACATTAGATTCATCTGGATGACTTCGAAGTCAGTTACAAGCTGTGCTCTCGAAAAGCCAACAAATGTCAGCAACATAATGAAAATGGTTAATGTTTTTTTCATGGCTTTAATTTTTAAGTGAATAAAACTGCATTTGATTCTCAATGATTAATAATAATAAAAGGATTTATGGTTTTTCTGATGCGTACATCAGATCGATTTCGGTAGCGGTCAGGGCCCGGTGGAAAATTCTTACATCATCCAATTGTCCACCGAAATGGTTTGAGGTCGGAAGTGTATAACCACCCCATGGTTGTGTGGCCCACAAGGTACCCTGTCTTGACTTGATGAACCCGAAAGCCAGCCTGGGATAAACATCTGGTGCCGAACCACTCCAGATAAGTCCGGTGGCTGCATTTAATGTTGGATCTGCAAGGTTGAAATCTTCCTCTTTCATCATTTCGCCGTTGATATACATTGTGGCGACTTTGGTTGGTCCGTTAAACACAAATACCACATTCACCCATTTATCTTTGATAAGGGCAACCATACCTTCGGCCGGGGTCGGTGATAATAATTTACAAAAAGTACAGGCTTTCCACCCCAACGGGTTATTGTTGTACAATCCATCGCCATTGAACGTCAGGTCATGACTGTTTGTGGCAGGAGAGCCGCAGTTGTAAGTAGCGCCAACTTTACACTCAGCATAACTGGGCTGTATTTCGAACTCGAAACCATAGAAAGCGCCAAGACCAATAACAAAATGGCCTTTGGGATCTCCATTGGCATCAACATGTCCGACCGAGTTTGTTTTTAGCCAGAAGCCCAATGTTAATTCAGGTGTGTTCGTCAGCTGGTCGGCATTTGGAATTTCAATAATGCTGGTAGTGCCGTCAAAGGTTGCGGCTTTTCCTGCCTCCGGCTTGTAAGAAGCGGTATAGGTAATATTTATTAAACTATCGGCGTTAAAAGTACCCACCTGGTCGTTGGCGTTGTCTTCGAAGTTCCAGTATGCGATCTGACCGGTTGGTACAAAAGTTCCGACGGTTGAAAAGGTGCGGACAAATCCCGAGAGTGACTGGCCGTCAGATGAAGAGATCGCTGGAAATGTGAGTGTAAACAGGGCGCCGTTTCCGAGTTCTTCGTTGGGGACGATGGTGACTTTGGCGCCGGAGGTTGTCACTGTTAAAGGAATATCCTTTTTGTCCCAATCCCTTAAAAGGGTGACGTTGCTGGATGTCGCACTGGTGGCATTGACGGATTGTGAAAATGTTGCAACAATGGTTGGGTTTGAAGGTACATTAGATGCAGATGCAGCCGCATTCAAATCAATATTTCCTCCCGGTAACAGAGCAACCAGTGATGACAAAGTGAAAGAGGTTGAATCACTTTTCTTTTTACAGCTGGCCACTCCCACCAGGAGAGCCACTGCGATAAATAATGAACTGAATAAAACAACTTGCTTTTTCATTTTTCTCAAATTAAGGTTAAATAATTCATGGTGATCTGTATGATATTACGATAAAATTTACCAATTCGGGTTTTGAGCAAGTGACCCCTGTGAGATGTCAATTTCACTCTGGGGGACAGGCAGAAGTTCATGTTTCCCGGGTACAAATCCAAGCGGGCCCAAAACCTGGGCGGCTCTGCCGGTCCGTACAAGGTCCCAGAATCTCCATCCTTCCATGGCCAGTTCATGACGTCTTTCGTTGAATATAATATCTCTTAATCCCGATTGATCGGTGGTGGTGATATCCGGAAGTATGCCGGTATTACCCTGGCGGGCACGGGCTCTTACTGCATTCAGATAGGTCAGGGCATCTGCCTGTTTACCATTTTCATTCAGTGCTTCGGCTGCCATCAGGAGTACATCCGCGTAGCGGATCAACCGGCGGTGAAAACCCCATTGTGTTGTGACATTATCACCGGGTACCCAAACTTTCCGCGTATAACATTCAATTTCGATGATGTTCCCCTGCCCGTCTTTTGTAACGTCGGGCGTGCCACCATCACCGAGTATTACAACACCATCCAGGGTATCTCCCAAATCAATCACGGTTCCTTTATACCTGGGATCCCCGGATTCAAATGAGTTCCGCAGATCGATGGAGGGCCTGTTAAACCCCCATCCCCGGTTTGGCGTCCCCCGAACCCCCTGTACATTGCCATACTGGGCCCCACCACCATCTGTGTTTTCAACCTGTATGGCTCCGACTTCAAGTATCGATTCAATTCCATTGTTTCCCTTAACACCATTGGCATCAGCATATACCGGTTCCAGTCCATATTGAATTGAAGTGATCACATCGAGCGCATATTTTTCGGCATTGATATAATCGTTCATAAACAGATAAACCCTGGCCAATAAAGCCTGTGCAGCCCCTTTGGTTGCCCTTCCTTTATCGGAAGCGGCATATTCGCTTCGCAGAGGAAGATGATCTGCTGCAAATTGTAAATCTGCAATGATCAAAGCATAGACCTCCTCTTTTGTAGCCCTGCCCAGGTGCAGGGGTGGATTTACTGAGGTAACCAATGGTACACCGCCCCAGGCACGCACAAAGTCAAAATACAACAATCCACGGATAAACTTTGCCTCAGCTACATAACGGGTCTTCAGGGCATCGTCCATCTGGATATCAGGAACGAACTGGATAACGACGTTGGCACGTTTTACGCCCACATAAAGCGTGTTCCACCAACGGTCGAGTCCATCCCCCGTGGTCGAGAATGTGAAATTATCATATGGACCCACATAATTTAACTGGTCATCGGGATTACTCCCTTTCCTGGCATCATCTGTCATGATATCAAGAATAGGATATCCGCCTGAATTGTAATACCAATCCCTTAAAATCTCATAGGTGGCATTCGTGGCCAGTAAAGCATCTGGTGCTGTTGTCGGGAAGGACTGTTGTGTAAGTTGACCTTGTAAGTCCTTTTGCAGAAACTTTTTACAACCGGGGGATACCAAAAGAAGGAGGGTTGCCGGTATGACGAATAATATCTTTGCGAAGATTTTCATCTTTTTAAAAATTTAAATTTACCCCAAAAGAAAAAACTGCCGTAATTGGATAAATTCCTGAATCTATCCCGTTGCTAATAGGGCTGTCGCCGCCGATTTCAGGGGTATACCCTGTATATTTGGTCAGGGTATAAAGGTTGTCGGCCTTTATATAAACCCTGATGGTTTGCATCGTAATCTTTTTACTCCAGGCAGCCGGTAGTGTGTAACCAAGGATGATATTCCTCAGCCGGATAAATGATCCATCCTGAATAAAATGATCGGATAAATTATAATTATAACCTCCGAATGAGGCACGGGGTTCGGTAGTACTTGTTCCGGGACCTGTCCACCGGTTCAGCACTTCTGATTCGAAATTATATTTATCGGGCCGTACAACATCTTTGGCATTAAATATTTTATTGCCGGTCTGACCCTGGATATTGAATGAAAAATCCAGTCCCATGAACTCAAGACCGAAGTTGCATCCGAAAATAAACGTGGGGATGGGAGAACCGATGTTTGTGCGGTCGTTCCCGTCAATTTTACCATCACCATTTATATCCACAAACCGAAGGTCGCCAACACCGGCCTGGGCATCATGTGGATAAGCATTCAGTTCGGCCTGGGTTTGAAAAATACCGTCGGTTTTATATCCGTAAAATGAGCCGATAGGCAATCCCACTTTGCTGCGGGTAACAGGCAGTCCGTTTCCCAGGTATCCTCCAATCAGGACAGAGTCAACGCCGGAACTGCCACCGATTTTCAACACCTCATTGTGAATGGTGGTTCCGTTAATGCTGATGTTATATTTCACTTTCCCCACCTTGTCGCGCCAGCCCAGTGTGAATTCGAATCCCCTGTTCAGGACGGATGCGGCGTTGTAAGTTACTTTTTGATTCGGACCATTGCCATAATAACCCGGTGTTGAAAGGTCTATCAGGATATCGTCTGTTTTTTTATTGTAGTAATCAAATTCAGCGGTCAGACGGTCATCAAACAAACCTGCTTCCAGGCCAATATCAGTTTGGGTAGTGACCTCCCATTTGAGATCCGGGTTCCCGTTTAATCCATAAGAGGCGCCTGAATTAGCCGTCCCGTTAGTTCCGAAAATGGTAATGATGCTGGATTTAACCTGTGCGTACCTTCTGTCGTACGGAATCTTGTCATTCCCAAGCTTTCCCCAGCTACCCCTTAATTTCAGTTTACTGATAAATTTCAGGTTCTTCATGAATTTCTCCTGCGACACATTCCAGGCAACTGCAAAAGAAGGAAAATTTGCATACCTGTTGTTTTCACTGAATTTTGAAGAACCGTCACTCCTGAAAGTAGCAGTCACAATATAACGTTTACCAAATACATAGTTGACCCTTAACAGGTAAGAGATCATGGAGTAATTCAGGTTAATATCCACTTTATCGTATAGGTTATTTGGGTCGAGGTTATTGACGCCATTGGACGGATCATAAATATTGTTTGGGAAGATGTACCAGAAATTCGGATCATCCCGCAGGATATTGGAGCCCATCATGCCCATTGCTGTGGAAGAAGTGTTTTGCATCGTATATCCCAATACGGCATTGATCGAATGCTTTTTTATATCTTTCTGATAGGTAAGGGTGTTTTCCCAAAGCCAGGTCAGGTTATCATTGTACCCCTTTGACAGCGTACTTAATAGATGCTGCTGCTGGGATATTGTACCGTCATCATTGTAAACCGTGAAAGCCGGGGTGAAATTTTCAAATTTATTATAGGCCGCATCAATGTCAAAACTTGATTTGACAGTAAAGGATTTAAGAAATGATATCTCCGTGAAAAGGCTTCCCACACCTCTTATCCCTTTATTGTAGTTATTGGAATAGGCCAGGTCGGCCAGTGGATTGCCCACCCCGGGAATAGCAGCAAAGGAACCGTTGGCATAATAGGGACTCAGGGTTGGGTTTGCCCGGTAAGCGCTATAGGTGACATTGGGAGCCACTCTTTGTTTGTAAGGAGACAGGGTCAGGGTGTTTCCAAGTATCACATATGGAGACAAATGATAAGTATTGTTCAGTTGTAATGTGATCCTCTCATATTTTGATTTTTCAATGATCCCTTCCTGTTTGAAATAGCCGCCACTGATATAATACTGCATGGCCCTGGAGCCGCCGGATGCTGATAACTGGAAATTATAAATAGGTGCTGTGCGGAATATTAATTTCTGCCAGTCTGTGTTCGGAACAACATCGATGTTGTTAAAAGAACCGGGTTTGATTTCATTTGAAATCATAGCGAAATCATGCCCGTTTAACAGCTTTATTTTCTTAGCCAGGTTTTGCATACCTATCTCCCCGGTAAAGCTGAATGCGGTTTTTTCCTGTCCGACCTTCCCTTGTTTGGTGGTTACCATGATAACCCCGTTGGCACCCCTCGAACCATAAATGGCTGTCGCAGAAGCATCCTTTAAGACTTCCATGGAAGTGATATCTGCAGAGTTCAGGAATGATATATTATCCATGATTATTCCATCCACTACATAGATCGGGTTGGCGTTATTAAAAGTGCCCACTCCCCTGATCCTGACGACGGGTGACTCACCAGGATCCCCGGAGGTGCTGGTCACCTGTACCCCTGACACCATTCCCTGAAGACTCTGAACAGGGTTCAATGCTGTGATCTTGATGATATCTTCCGATTTGACACTTCCGACGGAACCGGATAAATCGCTTTTACGAACCGTGCCATAGCCGATAACCACTACTTCGTCGAGGGTCGTCTTTTTGGGGTCAAGCTGCACATCAATAACTGTTTGTTTTCCCACAACGATCTCCTGGGTATTGTATCCGACATAGGAAAACACCAGTACTGCTTTATCACTACTTACGGCAATCGAATATTTACCAAGGGGATCGGTCACGCTGCCCGTGGTAGTACCCTTGATGACAATGGTCGCTCCGGGGAGCGTTTCTTTATTGTCGGAAGCGGTTACTACACCCTGTATAGTTCGGACCTGGGCTATTGAAGTTCCGGTAATTCCGAGAATCAGGATAAGAAAAAACCCAACTCTCTTTGAAAATTTTTTTTGATCGGGTAAAATTTTATCCATAAAAATTTGATTTGGTTGAACACTGTCTGATTCACTAGCTAATATACGAATAAAAGCTCCTGAAAATCAAGTATTTTATAATGCATAGCTACTTCACGGGCATGAATAAGTGTTTCATCAATACGCCAATCCTACTTCATTTATCAGTCATCCTTAGCTAAAAGATCATCACGGTCAGTTTTACCCGGGGTTATGACTTGAATCTGAATAAAATACCGGGATCATCATTACCCCTCTATGAGGATGAACTTTTACAATGCAAATTTGAGTCGGGAATTTCCGGAAAGTGTTACAAAACTTTAATAAATATTTACATAATTCCCACATTGAGCGAATTCTCTTTGCTTATGTCAAACAAGGGTCATCCGCTTCAGGAAGGGAAGCGTCTGGCGGGAGGCAGGCACGGACACCACGGTCTGATAAAGAAAATCAGAATTTAAGAATGAATTCAACGAGATTCGCATCGCTTTCCAGCACCAGCCTTCTCCTGAGCCGGTATCGCCGGGTTTCAACTCCGCGATAACTGATATTGAGAAGCGGTGCGATTTCTTTGGAGGTCAGGTTTAATCGCAGGTAGGCACTGAGTTTCAAATCACTTTGCGTCAATTCAGGATAGGAAGATTTGAGACGTTTAAAAAAATCGGCGTGCGCCTGATCGAAAAGGTCTTCAAACACCTTCCAATCATTGTCGTCGGTGATATTTTTATTAACCAGGGAAAGGATTTTCTTATTATAGTTTTCAGGATATTGATTTTTCAACTGTTTCTTTTGATTTTCCAGTTCGTTTTTTATTTCAATCAGCAATTCGTTTTTTTTGATTATCGCCATGGTTGAATCGGCCAGCTGGATATTCTTATGCGTTATCTCTGATTGAAGGTTTTCATTTTGCAGCTTGACGATTTCCTGATCTGCCTGTTGTTTTTCCAATAATAATTTCCTCTCCGTTTCCAACCGGATTTTCTCCTGTTGTCGTATAAAACGGCGGCGGAACATGGATTGGCTGATGAGAATCATGGCCAGGAGGATCATTCCGTAGAACAGGTAAGCGGGCGTCGAGGCAAAAAAAGCTGGTCTGACCTTAAAAGATAAAGTTACAGGATCAGTGACTACACCGGTTGGTGAAATTGTCCGGACACTGAAAGTATAGTCTCCTTTGGGTAATCGCGTATAATTTACTTCTGCTTTTTCTGTCCATTGGCTCCAATCCGGATCGATGGGGTCTAATTTATATTGGAAACGCTTGGAAGAAATGCGATGGCTGGTATAGGTGAAAGAAATGAAGAGGCTGTTCCATGCATGCTCCAGGGTGAATGAATGGTTAATGATTTCGACGGATTTTTTGACGCCTGGCGAATTCATGCATTTCACCTCACGGAAAATAAGCTTTGCTTTTTCCGAACCGGTGGTGTTGAAAGAATTACCGGAAAAAAGCGCAAAGCCGTCATCCAGGCAGATCAGGTTCTGTTCCTGGCTGATTTTGACCACGTTTTCGTATCCGTCTACCATATTAATGTCATACAACGGTAAAAAGAAACGGACAAGCTGAGTCGCTTTATCATCTTTAATTTCGAATAACGCGATATCATTGTTACGGATCAGGCAATAGCGATTTTCTCCTGTTCTGATGATGTTCGTGGCATTTTCAAAACCATTCAGTTGTACATTCAATTCCGTAAAAGGAATGATTTTATTATTCAGGTCATCATAAGTGTAGATTAATTTGCCGGTCGTAAATACGATCCGGTCTTCAATTTTAAAAACCCGGATATTAAAATCAGAGGGAAACCCATCTTTTTTCCCATAGAAAACCTTACTGTTTATACTGTCCAGGTTGTCTGATAAACGAAGCCGGTAAAGCCCTTTTACTGCCTGCCCAATCCAGATATTATTCAAATGATCGATCTCTAAAAACCTGGATGGTTCAATAAACCCCCTGACCTGCATCTGGTATTCCCATTGATTATGTGATTTTTTATAAACCACCAGCGCAGAATAAGTGCTTTGAAGCAGGTATTCCTGACCATCTTTTGTGAATTTCTCAAGGTCATATCCGCCGCTCACCTTTGATATTTTTTTAAACTCCTGGCCGGTTATGACATAGGTGCCGTTGGTATGACCGCAGAAGAGCGTGCCGTCGATCATTTTCAGTTCCCAGACCTGGCCCTGGGATTGGTTAAGAAATCCGTTGTATTGGAACCGATCACCCTGGCCTTCCTTCAGATAGGTATAAATCCCGCGGTTCGTGCCTATATACAAGGTACTCCCGACAAGTGCCGCAGTATAAACTGCTCCTAGTTGCTCCCCTGATTCCCTGTAAATGTCTAAAGAATTATTGAAGGAGATATTATCAATTCCTTTATCGAGACCCGCCCAGATTCCCCCGTGGTTATCCGTGCAAAGCGAGAGAACAGTATTGTTTTGCAAGGCATTTTCACTGTGCAGGTGAAAACATATCTTGCCATTAAAATCAAGGACAAATATTCCATTTACGATGGTTCCGAAAACCAGTTTATCACCCGAAATGATCCCGTTATTGATTTGAAATTTCTTCAACGCTTCATTGGCAGGTACATCCCACGCCCTGATGGTTTTTCCATCATATTGAAATACCCCTTTGGAGGATGTTCCGATGAGGAAAGTTCCGTTTTGATATGGCAGGAACGCCTTTACCTCCGTTCCCTGGAGCAACCCACCGGTATCTAATAATTTCAGGGAATCGTTGATCAGTTCAAATAACCGGCCATCAATCGATTGGACAAACATCCTATCATTTGCTTTTAACAGGAATATGATGGTGGAAGGAATTGAAATTGCCTTTACCGTATGATGATCATAGACAAAAAGCGCTGAAAAACTCTGGAAATAAACTTTTCCTTTACATTGGATGATCTTCCAGATCTCCTCGTTGTGAAATGAAAAATTCCGCAGCAGGGGTTTTAACGAATGAAAACTCATTTCATGCACCGAATCCTCTTCCCAATAGCCGAATTCCTCGAAGGATCCGGTATAAATCCTTTTTTCTTCGGATACGGATACTGACCGGATAATGTTCTGGCCGGGAATTTGGAAAAGTTTCCAATGGGCACCATCGTAGATAAGTAAACCCTGGTTGTTTGCAATGTATATAAACCCCTGATCATCGCTATCGATCGACCAGTTCTGACTGCCTGCCCCATAATCCTGTTTGGAATAATGCGTCACGAGATACGATGATTGGGCAAGAGCGCATCTGACAGTAGTGAGGATGATAAAGGAAATCAGGGTGATCTTTTTCATTCGTACAGGGATGTACTATCCATTCTTACTTCAAATGTAAATAAATAAAAAACATCGCAAAGTGATAATTTGCTGCAAAAGCATTTTCCATCCTTTCTAAATCTTATTACATTTGTTCATCCTGTATGTACCCTCAAAACATCTCCTATGTCTGAAATCAGCAGAGAAGCCATCAACCTGGCGATCGTCACCTTTTTCCTGGTGTTGATTTTTCATATCGCATCAGAATATGTTTTCAAATCGAAAGAGAAGGTTCATGTTGCCCTGAAAGCTTTCGCCAATGCTGTTTTTATCGCTGCCCTTGCGATGCTTTTCCATTTTAATCTCGAAAATATTAACAAGATGGAAGAGATAAAAACAGAATTGGGTAAAGTTAAGGAGATCAGTTCGGGACTGAGCTTTTACAAGCCTTATGAAACGATCAGCCAGCTGGGGGAGAACAACGTTTTCCGCAAACTGCTCGACCGGCAGATGGAACAGATCAAACTCGATTTAAAAGAGGTGGAGGGATCGGTGATCGTTTGCACGCGGGAAGAGTTCGTTTCGGCCTGGGAAACCACCATCTCTAACTATGCAAAGAAAGAGATCAGGGCCATCAATACCATTTCCATTGAAGACTGGAACCGGTTCACACCCGGCGCCGCCAGTGCCGCACATGAATCTGCAATAAAAAGAGGGGTTTCCGTTAAACGGTTACTGGTTTACGACAGAGACAATGATGCTGATATCCGCGACAATCTTGACTTTGCCAAAAAACAACAAGGCCAGAAGGTGGAAATACGGTTTCTCTCTTTAAAAATCTTTGAAAGCAGTTCTTATTATACCACCCTGATGAACAAGTTTTCAACTGTGGACCTGATGGTCGTGGATGATGATTGCCTGTTCACCGCTTTTATTACTGATAAGAACAATTCCAGGACGCTGAGGAATGGAAAGATCATGAATGATCAGGCGAAAATCCAGCTGGTGAAGGATTATTTCGATAAGCTCTGGAAAGAAGCCGAGACGATGGCGGTTTTTACCAGGAACAATCCGGGAAACAAATAATTACCCAGCCCTTTTCCTGTCCCCAAAATGGGTGCCGGAAAAGGTGAGGGCGTTACGAAAACCATTGCCTGACAATGGGTGCCAGATACCCGTAAATTTCCCGGATCCATGCAGCATAGTCCTCATAGGAGGTTTTCCCGACCTGTTTCAGGAACGGCCAGGTTCCTGCATATCCGAATCCTATCAGCTTCAAGGTAAGTCCCATCAGAAATATCCCGAATCCGGCGATGACCAGGAAAGCGAAGAGGTACCCAACTTCCCCGATATCGGATTTGGTTTTTTGGTTGTCGCCTGCGCTGGCGAAAGTCTGTTTTGTCCAGGCTTGTTTTGTTTCTTCCGGTGTGGAGCAGATATGAAATGCGAGGGTAGCCCCGATGAAACCATCAAACCAGGGGAACCATTCTGCCGGAAGCACCGGCCTGACCAGAACGGCAATAAGGGTGAAGGTTGGCAGAT
>Ga0182021_10002958_pt1 | contig 19995 bp, 18 predicted proteins | sample 612E3MmetaG_FD_120493 | JGI IMG/M metagenome (GOLD analysis project Ga0182021, IMG submission 120493) | Permafrost microbial communities from Stordalen Mire, Sweden - 612E3M metaG (Illumina Assembly) | ecosystem: Environmental > Terrestrial > Soil > Wetlands > Permafrost | place: Sweden... | reverse complement strand
AAGCAGCCTCTGGATATCACGGGCAAGAAAGATCAATTTGATTTCTATGTTAATGTGAGCGGCGGCGGAGTAGCGGGACAGGCGGGAGCTGTGAAACACGGAATTTCCAAAGCGCTTCTGGAGTATGATGCCGAATTGCGTTCAATCCTGAAAAAGGCGGGCTTTCTAACCAGAGATGCCCGTGTAAAAGAGCGAAAGAAATACGGACAGCCCGGAGCAAGGAAAAGATTCCAATTCTCCAAACGTTAAATTCCAACAGGGGGGGCTTCTGGCCTCCCTTTTTTTTGGGAGATTTTTTATGATAAAGGCAGCAATATTTGGGGCCAGCGGTTATACTGGTCAGGAACTGACAAGAATTCTGTCGGGACATCCGGAAGTAAAATTAGTTGCCGTAACGTCACGGCGGTTCGCCGGACAACCGGTAGCTGATGTATTTCCGTCTCTGCAGGGTCTGACTTCATTAAAATATAAAAATGCGAGTCCTTATGAAATAAGCAATGTCTGCGATATTGTTTTTCTGGCCCTTCCTCATGGTGTTTCCATGGAAATCGCGCCGGAATTTATTAAGGCGGGAAAGAAGGTTATTGATTTAAGCGCTGACTATCGTTTGCGGGATATAAAGACATATGAAGCCTGGTATGGAAAACACAGCAGTTCCAAGTTTATCAAGGATGCCGTTTACGGCATTCCAGAACTTTACCGGCAAAAAATCAAGAAAACAAAATTTATTGCCAATCCCGGTTGCTATCCGACCAGTATTATTTTGGGTCTGGCTCCGGCGCTGAAAAAAAAGCTTTTAGATATATCCACGATTGTTGCTGATTCAGCCTCCGGAGTAAGCGGAGCGGGACGGGAACCGTTAACAGGGTCTCTTTTTTGTGAAATTGCCAGCGGATTCAAAGCGTACAAAGTGGGAAAGCATCGGCATCTTCCTGAAATTGAGCAGGAACTGAACGCTCTGGCCGGTAAAAAATTTGCTATTTCCTTTACGCCGCATTTACTGCCGGTGAAGAGGGGAATTTTGAGCACAATATATGCGAAGCTGAAGAAGGATATTTCTCTGGGAGAACTGCATTCTCTTTATTGCGCTTTTTACGCGGGTGAAAAATTTATCCGGATTTGTCCGGAAGGCAGCTATCCCAATATTTCTTCTGTTTGCGGATCGAATTATTGCGATATCGGATTGGTGGTTGATCCACGGACAAAAAGGGTTATTATCATGGCGGCAATTGATAATTTGATTAAAGGTGCCGCTGGACAGGCCGTGCAGAATATGAATATCATCTATGGCTTTAAAGAAGACACCGGTTTACAGGCCGCGCCTCTCTATCCCTGACAAATACAGGTTGAAGAAAATATGTCTCAGAAAATATTCAACACAGCGACAAGAAAAAAGGAGATATTTCAGCCCATTAAAGAAGGCGCTATAGGCATTTATGTCTGCGGTATCACCGCTTACGATGTCTGCCATATAGGCCATGCCCGAGCGGCGATTGTCTTCGATGTCGTGGTCAGATACTTGAGGTCAAAAGGGTATGAAGTTACCTATGTCAAAAATTTTACCGATATTGATGACAAGATTATCAACCGCGCCAACAAGGAAGGCGTCAGCATTACTGAAATATCAGAGCGTTACATTAAGTCTCACGATGAAGATATGGCTGCGCTGGGAGTTTTGACTCCTACGGTAGTACCCAGGGCAACCGAACACATGAAAGAAATGATCGCCCTGATCAGTTCTCTGGAAGAGAAAGGATTCGCTTATAGCGTTGATGGAGATGTTTATTTTTCGATAAGTAATTATAGACAATACGGCGGTTTATCCGGACGCAATTTAGAAGAAATGATGGCTGGTGCACGCGTTGACGTCAATGACAAAAAAAAGAATCCTCTGGATTTTGCGTTATGGAAAAAAAGCAAGGAAGGAGAACCTTCTTGGGAAAGCCCCTGGGGAAAAGGCCGGTCTGGCTGGCATATAGAATGTTCAGCCATGAGCAGACGTTATCTGGGAGAAACTTTCGATATTCACGGCGGTGGCGAGGATTTAATTTTTCCGCATCACGAAAATGAAATCGCTCAGTCAATGGCGTCAACGGGAAAACCTCTGGCTAATTACTGGATGCACAATGGTTTTGTTAAAATAAATTCAGAGAAAATGTCCAAATCTCTGGGGAATATATTTCCCGTCAGAGAAATCCTGAAAAATTATCATCCGGAAGTACTGCGCTTGTTTATGCTGCAGAGTCATTACCGTAGCCCGGTTGATTATTCAGAGGATTCGCTTACCGAAGCAAGAGCGGGCTTGCTCAGAGGTTACAGAACTTTGCAACTTATAAAAGAGCTTCAAGGGAAAATAACCGCTGCCAATCAGGTTTCGAAAAAAAGTGCAGCACAGGAAGAAAGCTATATAAGCAAGTTCAAAGAACTGAAGGAAAAATTTAATGAAGCAATGGATGACGATTTTAACACCGCTCAGGCTTTAGGCTATGTTTTTGATACGGTCAGGCTGATAAATAATTTTATTGTTGACGAAAAAAATATGCCTTCATCCGGTAAAGCTAAAATATTGGCTGAGGCAAAGAAAGTATTTGATCATTTTGGCGCGGTTTTGGGAATTTTTCAGAGCGATGCCGACCATTTTTTTATTTCTGATAAGGAAACTGAGTTACGCAAAAGAGGCTTAAATATTGATGAAATTGAAAATTTAGTTAAGCAAAGACAATCTGCCCGGGAAGAAAAGGATTGGTCCAGAGCGGATGATATAAGAAAAAAACTATCTCAACTCAATATTGTTCTTAAAGATTCAGCCGATGGTACAAGCTGGATGATTGAGTAAAATCTTTGCCTTTCTATATTGGGAAACATCTAAATTGTTCTAATAATTTCCGAAAAAAAATGTAAAATATCTGAGAAAATGGTATAAGCATAAAAATTATACATTCAATATTGCGAGGAAGATAATGAAAAAAATATCAGTGAAATATTATTTATTGGTAATTATTTGTTTGGGGTCATTTATCCTTTTAGGGCTTCATAATGATAATAGCAATGTTTCCGCAAAGGATAAAAGTTTTTACAAGGATATCAAAACATTCAGCGAAGTTTTGGACATGGTCAGGAAAAATTACGTTGATGAAGTTGATACGACAAAATTAATGCAGGGCGCAATTAATGGAATGATCAGATCTCTGGATCCACACAGTTCTTTTATGACACCTGATTTATATAAAGAACTGGAAGTGGAAACACAGGGACAGTTTGGTGGCATCGGCATAGAAATTATGATTATTAAAGACGTGTTAACTGTAGTTTCTCCAATAGAAGACACACCTGCCTTTAATGCCGGACTTAAAACGGGTGATCAAATTCTAAAAATTGACGGTAAATCTACAAAAGATTTAAGCATTATGGAAGCTGTAAAACTACTTCGCGGCCATAAAGATACAAAGGTTATGCTAACTATATTGAGAGAGAATATGACCACACCAAAAGATATTACTTTGAAGCGTGCTATTATTCAGGTTAAAAGTGTCAAACATAAGAAAATTGAGGGCAATATTGGATATGTTCGCATAGCGGCTTTTCAGGAAAGAACACCTGATGAATTACGCAAAGCACTCAAGGAAGTAGATGAAAAAAATAATCCAATGAAGGGATTGGTTTTGGATTTAAGAAACGATCCTGGTGGTTTATTGGATCAGGCGATAGAAGTATCTGATATATTTCTGAAGACAGGCATTATTGTTTCAACTCGGGGGCGGGTTAAAGCAATGGAAACGAAATCAATGGCTAAAAATGACAATAATGAAATAAGCTGTCCGATAGTTGTTTTGGTTAACGAGGGCACGGCCAGCGCCGCAGAAATTGTAGCCGGAGCTCTGCAGGATAATGGCAGAGCTATAATTGTTGGGACTCAGACCTTTGGCAAGGCTTCGGTACAAACAGTTATTCCTCTCGAAGACGGGTCAGCTCTTAAACTGACGACAGCGCGTTATTACACGCCCAATGGACGCTCAATTCAGGCGGAAGGTATTAAACCTGATATTATTGTTCCTTTCATCAAGTCGTCGGACGATTCGGAAAGTATGGGTAAAGAAGAGAGAATTAGAGAAAAAGATCTCAAGGGACATATAAAACCGACCAAAGAGGATGGAACAAAGATTGATGAAACCCAAGACAAAGATGTAAAAGATTCTTTTGATTTGAATAATGATAATCAACTGAAAACAGCAGTGGATATTCTCAATAGTTGGAATATCATGAAAAAAAATTTAAAATGAATTAACGCTTGGGTAAAAAATCAAATCGGCCATGAAGTTACTTAAAAAGCTTTTTACGGCAACAATTATACTTTTAATAATATTCTCAATAGCGGGCATTATTTATGTATTGCAGTTTCAGGAAGAAAAGCCTGAAATAAAAGAGCCTAAAAAAGTAACAAAAAAGGCGATTGCGCCTAAAATTGATAAGACAAAATCCTTGTCTGCTAAAAAGATTTCCTTGCGGGAAGTAGCAATTATTATTGACGATATTGGTTATGACTTAAATGCGGTCAAAGCATTGCTGAAAATTGACACCAATTTAACATTTGCCGTCTTGCCTTTTCAAAATCATTCCCGTGAAGCGGCGGAAATGTTGCATAAAGCGAAGAGAGAAATTCTTTTGCACTTGCCTATGGAACCGGTGTCTTATCCGCAGGAAAAGCCAGGAGAAGGGGCTTTATTTACGGAAATGAATAATGATGAACTTTTATTTCAATTAAAAAAGAACATTTCCGCTGTTCCTTATGTTATCGGAGTTAACAATCATATGGGCTCAAAATTCATGATTGATGAACAAAAGCTTTCTTTAATTTTTAAAGAACTAAAAAGGGAAAATCTTTTTTTCGTTGATTCGCGAACATCACCTGATACAAAGGCTCTGTCAATTGCGAAAAGAACCGGTATAAATATAGCCGAAAGAAAAATATTTATTGATAATAATAATAATTATAATGAAACTTATAATAATTTAATTAACATTGCCAAAAGCGATGATGATTCGCCAAAAATAATTATAGGACATCCTTATCCTGAAACTATTCGAGCGCTCAAAGATGCGGTTAAAATTATGCGTGAAAAAGGGGTGTCTATTGTTCCGGCATCTCAGATAATTAAAAAAGCAAGTAAGTCCAAAAAGAAATTATAACTGAAAGTAAGTAATAGATAACCGGTAAAGAACGGATAGTTAATATGAAAAAAAATATAACCTGTTTAATATTTATAATTATTTTAATTTTGGTAAATCTTTTCGGCTGCAGCGGTTTGCAGGAAAATCAGATATCCGATTCATCAGTTGATAAAGTTCAAACACAAGCATCTTATCATTACTTTCTGAGTGTTCTTTTACGGCATGAAGGAAAGCTTGAGCAGGCGATCGATGAATTAAAGCAGGCGTTTACCGCTGATCCAGAATCTACTTATCTGGCTACGGAACTGATTTCTCTTTACGCCCAACAGGGCGATTTTGACAGGGCGATTTCTCAGGGGGAAGAAACTCTTTCAGAAAATCCGGATAATTTGGAACTTCACTTAATTATGGGGGGCTTGTATCTTAATATTCGCGAATACTCGAAAGCGATCAGCGAACATAAAAAAGTAATTGAACTTGATCCGAAAAATCTCATTGCCCACCTTTACTTGGGGATGATTTTTGCAGAAGAGAAAAGGTATGATAAAGCGGAAGAAACTTTCAAGAAAATGCTGAAAATAGATCCCGAAAATATTATGGGTATTTATTATTACGGTAAAGTACTGGAGAAGATGAAAAAATTTGAAGAAGCGGAAAAGATGTTTAAAAAAGCCATGTCTCTGAATCCTTATTTTGAAATGGCTTTGTTTGATTTGGCCGCTCTTTATGAAAAGCAGGAAAAACTGGATAAAGCAATTGAAGTTTATCGTAATTATCTGGCAATTGATCCCACGCGGCTGAATTTGCGTGTAAGAACAGGAGAGCTTTTAATTAAAAAAAAGAAATATGAAGAAGCCCAAAAAGAATTTCAGGAAGTTTTAAAGATTGATCCGGATAATCGGGATATAAGAGTGGCTTTAGGATTATTATATTTCGACATGAACAAACTTGATTTGGCTGTGGCGGAATTTTCTGCGATTCTGCAACAGAATATTACAGATGACAAGGTTCGTTATTTACTGGCGGCAACATATGAGCAAAAAAAAGACAATGCACTGGCCATAGAAGAATACAGCCGTATTGCGGTTTCTTCTGAATTGTATGTAAGTTCACAAATTCGCGCCGCAATGCTTTTAAAAAACGAAGGTAAAATAACCCAAGCCATTGATTCAATCAAGAAAGCTATTAAGAAAAAAAATGATCAGATACCTTTTTATCTTTTTATATCGGCTCTTTATGAAGAAACCGGTGATAACACCGCTTCTGAGAATATATTAAAGGAAGGACTTAAGATTGCTCCACAAAACACAGATCTGCATTATGCCTTGGGCGCGCTTTATGACAAGACAAAGCGCTTTTCAGAAAGCATTGATACAATGAAAAAGATTTTGGAATTTGATCCCCAAAACGCTGAAGCTCTTAATTTCATAGGATATAGTTATGCAGAGCATGGCGTAAATCTTGACGAAGCGGAAAAAATGGTAATGAGGGCATTGGAAATTAAAACAGGGAATGGTTATCTTCTGGACAGCCTGGGCTGGGTTTATTTCAAAAAAAATGAATTGAGCAATGCAGAGAAATATTTGAAGGAGGCTTTGAAACTTTTGCCTGATGAAGTTGATATAATCGAACATCTGGGAGATCTTTATGTAAAACAAAACAAGATTAAAGAAGCCGGCGAAATGTATGAACGTGCGCTGAAGATAGATACTAAAAATATTTCTATACAAAAGAAACTTGAAGATTTGATAAAGAAGAAACAATAGAAACTGCATGGTATTGAATCACCGCAAATTTTTCTCACTCATTGTAAAAAAAACTTTCCATTTTGTGTGCATTTTTTTATTTTTATTGCCATTGCTTTCCTGCGGTTTTTATAAGCCGAAGATTGTTAAAACCGATTTTTCGACTAGGGAAATTAAAGCCTCAGCCTTAGGTTTTATCAATGAAGATGATATTTTCAGCGCCGTGGCTCTGATAAATGTGTTTAAACATAACAGTTTTTATCCGGTAAAAGTAGCTTTGATTATTAAAAGACCTTCTTATTTACGCCTGGAATTAATTCCCATTATAGGAGTTCCCGATTTTTTTCTTACGGCTTCCCCTGAAATAATGAAAATATTTATTCCTTCAAAGGGAGAATTTTACAGCGGACTACCGACAGTTTCCAATTTGAAAAAGTTTCTTCCATGGCAGATAGAAATTGAAGATATGATAATGATTTTCACAGGAACTTATCCTTCGTTTAAAGAAAATAATATTTCGTATCAAACACATCGGGAAGATAATTTTTTGGTCGTGGAAATGAACGCTCCTTCTGGATCTTCGCAAATAATCTGGGTGGGAGAAAATAATAAATTGCTCAAACTGGTTCGTAAAGATCAGACCGGAGAAGAATTATACAATGTAAAATATGCTTACGACAATGAACGTAGTAATTTCCCGGAGAAGATCACAATAAACATGGCCGATGAATCAGCTTATTTATCGGTAAAATATTCTGATGTTAAAATTGAAAAGGCAAAGGATTTGTCTATTTTTGATTTGGCGATTCCGGAAAACGCAAAAGAGATTATATTGGAATAAATTAAATTGTTTTTGCTGAAATATTTATTTGATTTCCTGCAGATTGGAGCGCGCTATACGCGCCTGGCTGGTATTCGGATAATTTTTAATTACTTCCTGTAAGAGTAATTTGGCAGAGGTTTTGTCTCCGAGTTTCAGGAAGGAAAGGCCCTGCTTCAGCAGGGCATAGGGGACTTTGTTGCCGTTCGGATAATTTTTTGCAACCTTTTCGTACTCTAACACGGCGGATTCATATTTTTTTTCAAAAAAATAACATTCGCCTATCCAAAACTGGGCGTTGTCTGAATATTCACTATCTGGAAATACAGCCAAGAAGTTTTGAAATTCTGTTCTTGCTTTCGAGTAAAGACCTTCTTGAAAAATCTGATAAGCAGCCGAGTAAGCTTTTTCCTTATCCTGTTTTTTTGCGAGGTCTTTGGCGGCGGAGACGCCGTTTGATTTACCTATTTTATCTGAAGCGTCGGAAATGCTTTTACTGCCTATTTCTAAAAAGTTTTCGATAAAATTGATTCTAAGAAGAATGTTATTAAGGAGTTGCTCGTCCTTTTTGGAATTGAGAGTTGCGTCTTTCTTCAGCGTTTCCACTTGCCCACGCAATTGTTGGAGATTTTCCCTCAAGTCGGAAATATCAGCCGCCGTGTTGGCCTGTCCTTTACGCATGGAATCCAGAGCCACGGCGTTTTTCTTTAGATCGTTCAGTTCGGCATATACAGATGATATTTTTTCGTCCGTTCTCTGATTAAGTTCCGACCGGAGCGCTTTTAAATCTCCTGTAGAGGCGCATCCTGAAAGATAAAGTAATGTAAAAAATAAAACAATATAAATATATTTTATCAATCTTTTCACCCCACTGGATTATTATGGATTCACAACAAAATGAGCTCGCCTATTTTTTGCCCAAGCTTCTTCATTAGAGGCTGGATCCAGAGGATTTTCCTTGCCGAAACTGACAGTTTTCATAATTGATTCTTTAACACCTAAATTAATAAGATATGTTTTTGTTTCCTGCGCGCGCCTTTGTCCCAGAGCCATGTTGTATTCAGCAGTTCCTCTTTCGTCGCAATGCCCTTCAATAGTTATTGAGGATATTCTATTTCTGATGAAGTAATTGGCATTGGCCCTGAGAATTTCACGGGCGTCGGTACGGATGCTGGAACTGTCAAAATCAAAATTTATATCGCTGACAGGAGATTTTGTTCGGGCCATTTTTTCCAAATCAACAGATTTTTCTGTTGTCGCGTCCTGGGATTCGGATGGCTCTTTAGAAGTCGTTACGGTCTGTTGTTCGGTTGGGGTGGTGGATGTGATTTGCTGTCCCTGTGTAGCGTCGCTTGTGATCACAGATTTTTTCTCGGCACAGCCGGTAAAAATAAGCAGACTTAACATAAGGACGACAAAAATTACTCTTAAATTTATATAAAATTTCATTATTACTGCTCCTTTCTTAAATTAACCAAATTAAGTTTATCAAAAAACGACAGTGCCATTAACGCATTTTACTAAAATTATAAAAGAGATATTATAAAAAATCTCTTTTTTCAGCGTTTTTCTTCTAAAATTCACTTATATTTGCATCGTATACAGCAAAAGTAATAAAATAACAACCCCTTTAAATGTATTTAAAGGGGTTATTTAAATCGTCCTGACCATGACGGCAAGACCAGTTTATTATTTTGTTCATAAAGAACCATCTGGTTTGACCCGTTGGAATTCATTATAAGAATTTTACTTTTAGAGTTTTTTCGAGAGACGTAAACAATTTGCCGTCCTGAAGGTGACCATGAAGGCGATTCATTGTTGGCATTTTCGGAAGTCAGTTGCACGGTATTATTGCCTTCCTCATCAATGGAAAAAATTTGATATCTATCATTTGCTAATCCTTCATATACAATTCGGTCGCCACGAGGCGACCATGAAGGAGATGTATTATAACTACCTTTATAAGTTATTCTTTTAACATTATTGCCATCGGCATCCATTGTATAAATTTGCGGAGATCCGGATCTATTGGAAACGAAAGCTATCTTTTTTCCATTTGGTGACCAGGATGGAGAAACGTCTATTGCATAGTTATTGGTCAGACGTTGGAGTTTCAAAGTGTCAATTTCCAGGGCGTATATTTCTTCGTTGCCATCCTTGCTTAAAGTCAATAATAGCTTTCTTCCATCGGGGGAAAAAGATCCGCATAAATTTAATCCTTCAAAAGAAGCAATTCTTTTTTCCATTCCGTTTTTTAAATTCCGAAGATAAATTTCCGGACGTCCGCGCTTAAAAGATGTAAAGGCCAGCCAATTTCCATCGGGCGACCAGCGTGGTGTCATTAAAATTGATTGGTGATTTGTGACGTTCTTTATCTCGAAACCGTCATAGCTGACAGAATAAATATCGGATTTAAGGCCATTCTTGGACACAAATGCTATTTTTGTGTTGAAGTCGCCTGTATCATTGATAAGAGCAAGCATGATATCGGAAGTTATTGCCCGCGAAATATCTTTTGTCTTGTCGGCTACAGCGCGGTATTTTTTATTAAAAATTATTTCACCGCGTGCAACATCAAAAAGATAGGCATCCGCGATTATTTCCCGATCGTTGTGAATTACATTTCCCTTCAATAGATAATCCGCACCTATTGCTGTCCAATCGGGAAAGCGAATTTTTTCAACAGCTACGGCCATTGCGGAATCTTTGTCTTCTAAAAAGCTTTTTTTATTTAAAACATTGAATATGCCTGTCAAAGAAAGATCTTTTTTGATACCTTCTGAAACTGCACCTCCGGAATAAGCCTGTTTAGCGGAGCTTATTGATGTGTTGTTAAAATCGCAAATCGCGATGGGAATCGTTTTGAAAGCGGGAGAATCTATATCGACGTACACTTTTGCTGCGACATTATTACTTAACGTGAAAAGCATATAGTAAAATAATGTAAAAAACAAAAACAAGAAAATTTTTTTCTTCAATTCATTAAATCCTTTTCAGATATAAATATTTATATATGCTTTCTCGCAGAACAGGATTATCAGCGCAGTTCGGCGGAATGAAAACGAATTCCGATTTCAATATTATTATCCCTGACCCAGTATGGTAATGGAGGGAAAGGGCTTGATTTTTTAACCGCCCGAAGGGCGGAATCGTCAAAATAACGATTGCCGGATCGTGTTTCAAAACCAACGTATTGCAAAGCTCCGCTGCGCGAAATCTTGACTTCAACAATCGTTGTGATATTTTTTTCCGGCAGTAATGATTGTGGTATTGTCCAGTTCTGCTTGACCCTTGACCACACAGCTTCGATATATTCGTTGGCTTGAGCGTTTACTTCAGCGTCCGACATAGTTGATCTGCCGGAGGCAGATGCGGCCTCCTTGGTTTTAAATTCGGCTTTTTCTTTTTGACGGATGGCGCTCACAGCTTTTTCGATATTTAATTTGTTAGTTGTCTGAGTTTTTATCGGGGATGAATAAATGCTGTTTATCTTTTTTTTTATAATAATGGAATCAGGCGCTTTTTTTGATTCCATTATATCATTGAACGACGATGAATTGTGAGACGGTAGAACTGCTTCGGAACCCACCAACTGGACGGAATATGCCGCTCCGAAAGTCAAATGCCGTGAAGTTGTGGGTATGGAAACAAGAATAATGGTAATTACGATCAAATGAATTATCAGAGAAAGAAAAAAGATTTTTTGGAAATTGTCGTTATTGCCGCGGTAGTTGCTAACCGGCGCCAGGAGTGTCATTTTGTTTCCTCGGGCGGTTCTGTGATCATTCCAAGTTTGTCAACACCGGCTTTGCGCACTTCCGACATTACTTCCACGACAAATCCGTAAGGTACGTTTTTATCAGCGCGCAGAAAAATTTCACGATCTATTCTGTTGGAAAATATAGCTTCCAGCTTGGAATTTAATTCTCCCAACGGCATTTTGGTTTTATTCAGGAATATTTCTTTTGCTTCATTGATAGTCAGGACAAGTTTTTCCTCAGTTACATCAACGCTTTTTGATTTTACCCGCGGCAGGTTGACGTCAATACCCATGGAAAGCATAGGTGCTGTAACCATAAATATAATAAGCAGCACCAGCATAACATCAACCAAAGGTGTAACGTTGATTTCAGCTAGAGGTTTATTTTGATGACTTCTTTTACGAAAGACGCTCATAATATTAACTTACCCCGTTTTCTTATTTACGTAGATGACGTTCCACAATGTTTAGGAATTCGGAGGCGAAGTTTTCCATTTCCTGAACCATGTCTTTTGACTGGTTTAGAAAATAATTGTAGAAAATAACCGCCGGTATAGCTGCGGCAAGTCCGGCGGCGGTGGCAATCAGCGCTTCTGAAATACCGGGAGCGACCACGGCAAGAGTCGCCGTACCACGGGCGCCTATTCCTTTGAAGGTGTCCATAATACCCCAGACCGTGCCGAATAATCCGATAAAAGGACTTGCCGAACCGGTTGTTGCTAGAAAACCAAGGGCGTTTTCCAGTTTTGTCATTTCCGTATTGCTGGCTTTGTGCATCGAACGTTCCAGATTATCCAGAGAAGAAAGGCTTATTTCATCGCGTTCCTGCGTCAAGTCACCGACGGTCTTATTTGAATGTGTTAATTCTGTGTATCCCACGCGAAAAACTTCCGCGGTGGTGGAAAAAGAATATTTTTTTGCTGCCGGTAAAATATCGGAAAGCTTCGAACTCTTCAGATAGTCCTCGTTGAAGGCTTCATTTTCCTTTTGAATTTTGCGGTAATAGCGGTATTTGATGAATATAATCGCCCAGGAAACGACAGAAAAAATAAAGAGCACCAGCAAAACAAATTTAACCATTAGTCCGGCGTCGAGAATCATACTTAGAAGACTGCCGTTAAAATTACTGCTTAAGCCTAAAGATCCAAGGTCTTTCACTTTTTATTCTCCAGTAAGTAATTAATTTGTAATTTTTAGCGTAAGCTAAAGGAAAAAAAACGCCTTGTCAACATATCTTTTTAATTTAAAAAAACTTCTTGTTTTTTTTTTTAAATAATAGTAGGAGTAAAAATAACATTAAGTATTTTATAAAAAACGTAATCATATTAATAAGGGGGACCTATGAAAAGAAAAAGGATTTTAACTCAATTTTGGTTGTATTTTCTTATGTTGATGCTTTTGCTTGCCGCCGGTTGCAGCAGCAGCAACGATAACAATACGCCCGCTCCAGTCAAACAAGCAAAGTTGGTCACTATTTCCGGTACGGTAACAACGGCAGGTGGGATACCGGTGTCGGGTGTGGTTATGTCGGCGATGATAAATCTGGAAGTAATGAATATCAGTCTATTTGAGGGCTCATTTGATAGTGATAAGTTCAGTATCGTAATTACTAAAGCTGACGGAACTTACTCATTGACAGTCCCGGCAGCGTTGATTGAAAACTACACTCTAATTCTGACGCCGGCCAAGAATGGTTATGCATTCGCGCCAACCGAACGGTCCATCCAGGTAGGTTTAGCAGATATACCCGATCAGAACTTTACAGCAACAGCAGTAACTGAATTTAGTCAATCCGATCTTACGGGAACAACATGGCGCATTAATCTGCTCAGAACAGGCACCGAGAATAAATGGTTACGTGCCAGAATTAAAATAGTTGATTCCAGTGGTACGGCAACTTGTTTGTCTATGAGTGACAGCAATAATCCTCCTACCACTGATCTTTGCCCGGTGGCTCCGGCTACATTTAATTTGAAATTTACAGTAGGTAGTGATGGTGTTATCACACAAAGCGGCGCCGACGCTTTTGGAAATAATGATAACATGACGATGAACTCTGCCAAGAATTTAATGGCCGGAACGGCAGGCTATGGTACAAGTTATCAATTGATGATTGCGCAGAAAGACACTGTGTCCACGACAGCGACAGCGTTAACGAGTTTATATCAACCGGGCTATGTACAGGGCGCAAATTTTGTTTTCCATAGTTTGAGTGTCGGTAGAGCGGCTTACGGTGGCAAAAATGAGTGGCGATATGGAGCAGGAGCTACAACTACGGGAGGTGTAATATCCATTCTCGATGAATTCGATCCCGCTGGCGCAGCTACACATCCGCTGGCCGGAACAACAATGTCATTGGATTATACTGGAGTTGTCACTATAGCCGACGCGGGCGGGAAGGGCAATGATTTCGTGGGTTTCCTTTCACAAGATTTACATACGATTGTGGGAACATATTCTGCCCCTCTGGCCTCTCCTCTTTTACCCCCCGATTGTAAGTTGGTGGTCATTCAGATTAACGATGATCAGACCACTAACGAAATGACCGGGTCATCAGTCAATCATCTGCTTGCCGTCAACGAAGCTGGGAACGCGATGTTCTGGGGATATCACGACGTTGACATCAGCAGAATTGGGGGATCATTGGTGCCGGATATATTAAACCTTTCGGTTTTCTTAAACATAATGCTTTCTTATAATTGGGAGTTGTCCACCTCTCTTACCGATATACAAAAATTAGCGATGATCAACCTTGAGAAAATTAACATCAGTAATAATGGTGAGGCAATTATAAAAACTATAGGAACGTCATCAACTCCTTCTGTTATTACTTTCCATGGGCAACTGGGGTGTGATGGCACGTTTATGGTGGGTGTAAGAACGAAGACTATGCCTGTTGAAGGTGTAGATGTTGATTTCTATACACTTAATGTAATCACACATTAAAAACTAAAAACCAGATAAATTAAAAACCCGCCCCTGTAACTTGGGGGGCGGGTTTTTTTATAACTTGTATAGTGGAATCATCAATCAGAGATTTTCCGGAGTAAAGGCAACTACATCATCAATGCTGGCCGCTCCGGCTATAATCATGATCAGGCGGTCGATTCCCAGAGCGATGCCGGCGCAGGGCGGCAGGGTTTCCAGTGAAGTAAGAAATTTTTCCGGCATTTCATAGCATGTCAGGTTTGTGGCGGCACGTGTTTTCAAAGCTTCTTCAAAACGCTGGCGCTGCTCATAAGCGTTGGTCAGTTCCGAGAAACCGTTGGCTATTTCCAAACCCCCAATGTAGAGCTCAAATCTTTCGCTGACGGAGGGATTGTCATCCTTTAATTTTGCCAATGCCGCGAGTTTTGCCGGATAGTCATAAATAAAAGTCGGCGTTTTCATACCCAACTTAGGTTCTATATAGTCAACTAAAGTTTCATCAAATTTATTCTGAACCATAGCTTCGTTCAAAGAAAGAGGTGCGTATCTTAAAAACGCGTCCGTGATGGTAATTCTTTCCCATGGCGTATCCAGATTTATTTTTTCATTTTGCCAGGTAATTTCGGTAATACCCACATCTCCGGCAACTTCTCTGATCATTTCTTGGCACTGATCCATTAACCGTTGATAATTGAATCCGGAAACGTACCACTCCAGCATTGTAAATTCCGGAAGGTGTTTATTGCCTCTTTCGCCGGTACGAAAACAATGGCTTATTTGAAAAATACGCGGATAGCCCATGGCTACCAGACGCTTCATGCACAGTTCCGGCGATGTCTGCAAGAACCAGTTTCCCGAAGGCAATGCTTCGATATGCTCTTCCGGCGCGGGGGAGGGAATTCTCAGAGGAGTTTCTACTTCCAGAAAATCGTTATTTATAAAAAATAAACGAATGCTTTGAATTGTTTTGGCGCGCAACTGCAAGGCTTGAGACTTGCGCGCCAGAAGAAAATGATCGTCTTGATGCAATTCATTCATGTTTATAAGCTTTTCAAAATATTTCAGAGGCAAGGCGCGCGAAGCGTGAGGAGTGAGGCGTATTTTGTACATACGCCGCAACGACGAAGGTTGAAGCGCAACGCAGCATATGAATATTTTGGGAAGCTGCTCTAACCTTTGACTCTGGTCAGATACTCTCCCGTGCGTGTGTCTATCCTGATCTTTTCGCCTTCGGTAACGAAGGTTGGCACCAGAATAGTATATCCTGTTTGCACCTTGACCGGTTTTGTGGAACCGGCGGCGGTATCGCCCTTAGCCCATGGCTCTGCTTCCGTCACGACAAGCTCAACAAAATTCGGCAGACTGATGCCGATAGGCCTGTCTTCGAAAAGCAGGATTTCCACTTCAATGTTGTCGGTCATAAAATTCACGGCTTCCCCGACCTGATCTTCCGTCAGATAAACTTGCTCGTAGTTTTCGTTGTCCATGAAGCAGTATTTATCGCCTTCCTTGTAGAGATACTGCATTTTCTTTTCGCGCAAATCCGCCGATTCAAAGGTGTCAACAGAACGGAAAGAACGCTCGAACTGGCTGCCGGTGATCATGTTTTTGAGCTTGGTGCGGTACAGAGCCTGCCCTTTTCCCGGTTTGACGAAATTAAATTCAGTTACGATATACGGTTCATTATCAATTTTCAGCCGTATCCCTTTTCTTAAATCACTGGCAGTAAACATAAAACTTTTCTCCTTACTAATGTAACAAAATGGCCTGTTTTATTCTTGGGTTTCTCTAATCTATTTATTGGAACTTGTCAAAAAAATGTTGATGCTTTTTTAAATCATTTTTTATTGATTTGGACATCATATTCAGCGGTATCTTGCCGGAGTTTCCAGGAACATCCATGACATATTGTGGCAGGCAGAGCCCCGAACATTGTTTCCATATTTTATCCATCATAGTAATACCTTCCCGCAGGTCGGTGCGAAAATACATACAGCCTTTAACCGGATCGCAGTGAAAAAGATAATAGGGACGCACTGATATTTTCTGCAAACCGTAAAGCAGCTTTTTCATTACTCCTGATGAATCATTAACGCCTTTAAGTAAAACCGACTGGTTGGAAACAGGTATTCCCGTTTCCTGCAGCATGTTGCAGGCGCGTATGGCTTCCGGGGTAATTTCCACCGGATGATTAAATTGAGTATTGAACCAGATAGGCCGATAGCGTTTGAGAATCCGGCAGAGCTCTTTGGTAATGCGCATGGGCATAACGACCGGAACGCGGCTGCCTAAGCGTAAAACTTCAATATGCTTAATGGCTCTCAACGAGGATAGAAAGTTTTCCAGAATGTGGTCATCAAGAATCAGCGGATCACCGCCGGATATAATTACTTCCCGGATTTGCGGCGATTGAGAGAGATAGTTAATCATTTTTTGAAAACGTGCTTTTAAGGTTATATTGTTTGGGCGAGACCAGAAACGTTTGCGGTTACAGTGCCGGCAGTAAGTGGCGCATATTTCGGTTACAATGGCCAGACAGCGGTCGGGATAACGATGGACCAGTTTGGGTACAGGCATATGTTTATCTTCTTCGAGAGGATCCTCCTTTTCTATATTAAAAAGGTAATTTTCCCGCGGATTAGGAACGCATTGAGCGTAGACAGGGTCCTTTATGTCATTGCTTTGAATGAGTGATAAGTAATAAGGTGTTATTGCCATAGGATAATCAGAAGATACGGCCTTAAAATCATCCTTACTTAAATTCGTTTTTCCAAGGATATTTTCCAGAACTTCTATTTTTGTGACACGGTTTTTGAATTGCCAGCGCCAGTCACACCAGTCTTTTGTCGGTGCTTTAAAATACAAAAGAATAATTTTTTTGTCCATAGTGAAACCCAAGCTTCAGAAGCGAAGCGCTCTGAAGCTTGCTGGTTGAAATACCCCCGCAGCGAAGCGGAATGGGATCCCACCTTAACTTCAGAAACAAAATTAAGGAGTGTTTCCTATCACAAAATTAGATGCTTGCAAAGGAAATCGATTACATTTAAAGAGAAATAAGGCTGTATCTGTGATATATCAATTAAAAGTAAAATCTGGAGAAGTAGCTTGACGAATTTACAGCAGCGCAAAGAAAGAGTGGCGATGTTATCGGTTGCGTCGAATTCTTTTTTAGTTTTATTCAAAGTAATTGTCGGCGTCCTTATTGGATCTGTTTCGATAATCTCGGAAGCGATTCATTCGGGTATGGATTTGCTGGCGGCGATCATTGCCATGTTTTCTGTGAAAACATCCAGCATTCCCGCTGATGACCGTCATCCTTTCGGCCACGGGAAAATAGAAAACATATCCGGTGTTGTAGAAGCTGTGCTTATTTTTGTTGCGGCGTTTTGGATCATATTTGAAGCGCTGAATAAGTTAAACTCCTCACAGGTCATAGAATTCGCCGGTTGGGGTGTCGCGATCATGCTCTTTTCCTCTGTTGTTAATTATATCGTTTCACGAAAGCTTTTCCAGGTAGGTAAAGAAGCGGATTCGATTGCTCTGCAGGCGGATGCCTGGCATTTACGTACGGATGTTTATACCTCGGCGGGTGTTATGGCAGCCTTGGGGATAATTTGGCTGGGACACAAATTTTCTCCCGCGTCCGACATTAATTGGATTGATCCCCTTGCTGCGCTGCTTGTCGCCGTTCTTATTTTGCGCGCAGCTTATCATCTCATTGTCCAGTCAATCCTCGATTTAATAGATGTTCAATTGCCGCCGGAAGAAGAGAATTATATCCGCAATATAATTATCAGTAATAAGCCGGCGATTAATGGTTTTCACCAATTGCGGACACGCAAAGCCGGCAATGTTCGTTTTATAGAATTTCACATTAAAGTTGACCCGCAGATGTCAGTGTCTGATTCACATAACATTACCAGAATATTAGAGCAGAATATCAGTAATAAATTTCCCGAGTCATCGATTAATATTCACATTGAACCTTGTGATGGTGAATGTGAGGATATATGCGCGGCCGGCTGCTTATTGCCCGTAGAGAAAAAGCCCCGAGCCTTAAAAAGCTCCCCATAATTTTTTACAGCTGCTTTTATGCACGGAAAAAGAATAGTAGACAGCGTAGATATTTTGTGCGCTGGCACTGTGTTTTCTATTAAATATATCTGTCAGGACAAACAAATCGGCGGTTTGATTTGGGGCACTTTATCGCCTTCATACAATACTTTTTCCAGAAAAAGTCCTGAAGGTGGGGCGGTGAATCGTGCCGGAATTTCTGAATAGGAAATAAGCATTTTTTCGACATCTTCTTTGGTAAAGTTGTTGCGGCCGACTTCGACGGTTACTCCTACAATGCGTCTCACCATTTTCCAGAGAAAATGAGAGCCGAGAACGCGCAAAGCGATTATGTCGTCGAATTCCTTTAAACACAATTCCTCAATGTTTACTTGTGTCGAAGATTCCTTGTCCATTCTTTTGTCGGCGAAAGAGGCAAAATCGTGAAAGCCTTGAAAAACCTCTAACGCCTGCTTCATTCTACTGCAATCCAGTCTGTCTTTTACCCACCATACGTAACGTTTGCCGAACGCTGTTCGTCTTCGTGAAATTAGATAAAGATAACTGCGGCTGATCGCATGATGGCGTGCGTGAAAGAGCGGTTGGACGTTTTCCACACGCAACACGTTAATGCTTGCCGGCAGGTTATCATTGATTCCGTTGCGCAGAGCTTTCGGATGAATCTTTTTAGAAGATTCCAAATGAGCGGTTTGCTCCAAAGCGTGCACTCCGGCGTCGGTTCTCCCCGCGCCCTGGATTTTTACAGGTCCACCCAAAAAATTCTGTACCGCGGTTATTAAAGTGTCCTGCACGCTTCTGGCGTTTTTTTGTGTTTGCCATCCGCGATAGTTGGTTCCGTCATACTCCAGAACAATTTTATATTTATACATAGTGAAACCCAGATATTGCAAATGCAATGCAGCAAGATCTGCTGGTTGAACTATCCCCGCAGCGAAGCGGAGCGGGATAGTGAGATTGGTTTTTTATTACCACGAAATACGAAACGCTGCAAACAGGTATTTATTTGTATTAATGAAAGATTTTTCTTTTTTGAAGAAAGGACATATGTTAAAATAATAACAAATATATCGGAAAAAGCGAAGTTCGTATATTAATTGTTAAGGCAAAAATAAATGGAACTATTCGGTATAACATTATCGGTACCAGTCATCTTTGTTACGAGTATTATCTATGCATTCATTATAAGAAAGGTGACCGAAAAAAATGTTTTTCTAATTAATCCCTTGTTGTGGGTTTCTGCAGTGTTACTGGTAACAGTACTTTTGGAATTTGTCGGCGTTGCTATTGTTGGTTCAATCAAGCTTCGTGAGTCTATCGGACCTTCGTTTTATTCGATTCATATAACTCTCTTTTTCCTCGCTGTACCCGCCCTTGTGAATATAATGCGATTACAGAATAGATATCCTTTGCTATCAAGGTGGTATATCATTGGCTTTTTCTGTGCAATTTGTGGCCTATGTGTTGTTCTTCTACAATATGTTGTTTCTGAAGCACTGTTT